>Ga0114922_10002918_pt1 | contig 15970 bp, 16 predicted proteins | sample AartaG_FD_100975 | JGI IMG/M metagenome (GOLD analysis project Ga0114922, IMG submission 100975) | Deep subsurface microbial communities from Aarhus Bay to uncover new lineages of life (NeLLi) - Aarhus_00045 metaG | ecosystem: Environmental > Aquatic > Marine > Oceanic > Sediment | place...
GAATATGAAACCATTTATTATCCCTATTGGCTTCTCCTAAACCCTCAGAAAAAGACCAAACTTCTTCATATCTTTCCTCATAAGCAGGTTTTCCATTGGGCAAAATGTGGAAGTATTCATCGTCCTTACAGACCCCGGCTAAACCCTCGGAAAAGGAATCAGTGCTACCATATCTTTCCTCATAAGCAGGTTTTCCATTACGAAGAATATGAAAATTCTGATTATTTTTTTTGGCCCAAGCCAGACCTTCGGAGAAAGAGCCGATATTATCATATCTTTCCTCATAAGCAGGTTTTCCATTGGGCAAAATGTGGAAATAGTAATCATTCTTCTTAACAGAAGCCAGACCTTCGGAAAAATCAGCAGTATGGTCATATCTTTCCTCATAAGCAGGTTTTCCATTGGGCAAAATGTGGAAATAGTAATCATTCTTCTTAACAGAAGCCAGACCTTCGGAAAAAGAGCCGATACTATCATAAATATTTTCCAGTTTTTTAAAATCTAACTTTTGCTTGTTCATGTTTTGTGATATCAATTTGTACTGCTATTTCATTATATCAAAAAACGCCCCGATGGCGATACTAATACATAGGTGGTGTCGTGGAGGTCAGAATCTGTCTTACATAGTTAAAAAACTATTCTTCCTTCTCTAACAAATCTGAAGGAACTTCATATTCTCTTCCTCTATAGATAAAAACTGTTCCTTCTTCTCGAATTCTCACTCTACCTGCCTCTGGTTGTTTTAGGGGTTCCCCACCAAATAATTCCTCAAATGATTCAGCATTCACTACTCCGTTATTAGCTAAATATACTGCTAGAGCGTCGAGTTGCCAACCATGTCCTACTAGACCAATACTTAAAGGTCTATCTTCAATAAACTGACGAGCAAATTCACACAGACGATTAATACCTCGAATATGAGTCTCTGCAGTTTCTTGAGGACTAGGCACCTCTAATACCTCTTCTGGAGCTTCAATCTTTCCTTCGTTTCGAAACCATTCCAAAGCAGCTCTTTTCTCATCAGCTCCAGTTCTTCTCAAAAGTTCTTTTACGTATTGAGTATGTTCTCCGGTATCTTTGTCTCTATGATGCGGCCTTAAGCTAAATTCTTTTAAATAAAGAGGAAATACAAAAACAATCTTTTTATTAGGATTATCCCCTATTATTTCTTGAATCATTTTTAAAGGGCTTCTGTGTTCTCTTTTTGCTCCCTCTCGTAATTCCTCAATATCTGACTCTCTATATACTATAACATCTTCTCTCCCTCCAAATTGTTCAGCCAACTCCTCGCCGACTACATTAGCAGTTGCCTTAGTTCTTTCTTCTTCAGAAGAACCCCCAATAAACATAATACCTCCTTCGTCCAAATCCTCAATCGTTTGAGTAAACTCTCCTTGAGCAATTTCACGAGCTTTCTTCTCTCCTTCTTTTGTGATACTAGGATAATCTTCAGATTCTTCTTTTCCCTCATCACGACCAAAAGCACCATCTGAACGTTCAGTGTGGCGGCTAAAGATAAAGTCTTTACCTTCTTTTGGCATATTTTGATTACTTACTTTTTAATATTTTAACTATACCATTATTAGCGTCCACTTCAACTAAATCATCATCTTTAAGCACTTTTGTAGCATTTTTAGTACCAACTATGCAGGGTATGTTAAATTCACGAGAAACTATGGCGGCATGAGAGGTAATTCCACCCATATCAGTAACAATAGCTTTGACAAGATGAATGACTGGTATAAAATCAGGAGTAGTTTCAGGCGCAATTAAAATATCTCCTTTTTTAACTTTAGATATCTCTTCTGGTGATAAAATAATTTTAACATTTCCTTTTATTTTTCCTTTATTAGCGCTCAACCCCTTTATCCCATTAATCTTCTTTATCTTTCCAAGCAATAAATTAATAAGTCTTTCTAATTCTTTGCCTACGATAATGATAATCTTGTTATTTTCTACTATCAAACCAAAGGCATGTTCTCTTTCTTTCAAAATTTTAGGAGAAGGAATTGGTTTTCCGTCTAAGGCCTTGAAAAAATCTTTTGGCGACAACCACCTTATTTGTTTGTAATCTATGCTTAATTTTTCTGCAGCTAACCTGAACTGGTTTACCACAGCATGGCTCGCTATCGCACAAACTTCAGCGACATGGTTTCTCCAGTATGCCAATTCCAATGTCCTTTTTTTTATCCAAGTAAACTCTTTGTTCAATTTGGTAATGTGAGCTTCTTGTTTCACTAATTTATCTGTTGTCTCTACTTGAGCTATAAATTTCTCTTCATTAAAAGAAGAACCCCAAAAATGCATCATTCCAAACCACTGAAATCTTTTAATATGGTCTTGAATTTCTTTACATAAGGCTGGACTTTCTTGTTTAATAATATTCATCGCTTTCTTTGTCGTGATTTTTTTGACTCTGTCTAAAATCCCAGCTTTCTCTATTTTCTTTTTTATGTTTAGTAGCTCCTTTTTCTGTTTTATTAGCAAAGTATCTTTTTTTAAGGAGAAAAATAACTGTAATTCTTTTTCTGGAAGATTAAATTCTTTTAATTTTTCTCTTATTATTATTTCTAACTCTTCCCCCATTGGAATCATTACTATCCAAGGAAATTCCATATCGTGAACTGTAGAAAATAATTTCTTCAATAAAGCTGTATTAAGTTTATTAGTCTTGTTAAGCTTTTCAGATAAATATAGAACTTCGTTAATTTTATCTTCTGTATTCTTAAAAACAGAGGTGAAAAATTGGTGCTCTTTTTCTCTGACTGCTTTTCTTGTAAGCTCAATAAGAATATCCCAATCTTTTTGATAAAAAAACATATGGCCGTCTAGCAACAAAAGCCTTCCATCAAGCTTAGGAAGATTATATTTTTTAGTTGCTTTTCCATCTACCCATTGCTGCAAAAGCCAATGGTATATTAAAGGACTCTTGTATTGTCCCAAGTAGCCATATTTATTTTTATTTATATCGTGCTTCATTGCTTTATTAGGAACTTTTCAGTCTTTCTTTTTAATAATCTTAACTATTCCCTTGATAATCTTAACTATTCTTTTGTTATCATTCACCTCTTTATTTCAATCCTACCAAAAAATCGCCCGAATGGCGATTTAAAAAAACAGGGGTCTCTTTGACAGAAATCGCAGAAACCCCATTGACGCCTCAATAAAACAAAGAACAAATATAAGAAGTTAGTTCTCTCCAAAATGTAGTTCTTGTCCAGCTTGTTTTGCAGCTTCTTCGCCTTTTTGGGAAAGACTTACCCTTCCATCGTTACTGACCTCAGCAAGTCCTGCAGCTACCATCATTTCGGTAGGTGTGAGAGGACAATCAATTTCCTCTAGCGCTACCTCAACACCATTTTCCACTGCTTTTTGATGAATATCTTGCAAAAGCTTGTGTCCCCGTTTAAGAGTGTCTCGATAGGGTTCTTGGTCAGACCAATGAGATGCTTCTTCTGAAATTTTGTTTGCAATCCACTGGGCCAATTGAATTACTGTTTTGCGACTCAATGGAAATCCTCTTATTTCTTCCCATTTTTCTTCTCCAGCTTCATTTTGGCAATCCTGAAGCCAAAGTCGGCGACCGGTATCGTTCCCTGGATTTAGCAAATCAATAAAATTCCCTAGGGTTGCTGGCTTCTCGCTCATCTCTCTTCTCCTCTATTCAGTTGGTAAATTCCTATCTATACTCTATAACTTTAATCTGTTTATGTCAACAAAAAAAAGCCCGCCAGAGATCTCTTGATGAGACATAGCAGGCCTTGAAGAGTGATGATTTATTTGTTAAACTAATTTATCTTTTTTCACTTATATTTCAATCTAACTCTTTTTTTTGGGGCAAATTCCTGCTTACCTTTTCTTGAAGTACAGCAGGATCATAAGGCTTTACGATATAGTCGGACGCGCCGCTTTCAAGGGCGCGCCTCACGTCCTCTGCCTCGGCTCTCGCCGTGAGCATTATCACCGGGATATTTTCGGTTGCTTCGTCTTGCTTGAGACGACTGCAGACCTGGAAGCCATCAAGCTCGGGCATCGTGATGTCGAGCAGGACGAGATCCGGACGCTCTTGTCTGGCGATCTCGAGCGCCTCCTGACCGTTGGCGGCCTTAAGTACCTCGTAGCCGAAAAGACCCAAGCGAAATCCAATCATATCCCGCACGCGCTCCTCGTCATCCACAACGAGGATTTTCCTTGGTGCTGTCATAACCTTCTCTCCTCAAAAGGTGGCTTGTTATCAAACCCAAAGAACTACTTGATAGTATATTCACTAGATTTTATTTTGTCAACAAAAAAAGGCGGCTTTGGATTAAAGCCGCCATGAGTGTCCCTGGGAGGGCTCGAACCCCCGCCCTTCCTATTCTTCTGTCTTCAGGTCAAACAGAAGAAGTTGTCCATTCCGTATAGATTTCTGATCCGTCAAGAGCCACAAACCTCATGCGATAACCACGACTAAGCATGGCTATCCTACACCAGGTACAATTAATAGGTTTTGTAGTCACTGTAATCGAACGAGCAGGAGTTTCTACTTCTACTATTCTTGATAGTAAAGGAATTGCAAGAACGTGACATATATTTACAACCGAAATCCTGTTGTTGTATCCTACTACTCCTGGAGTATCTATATCTCCTCTTATATCCGAACGTTGATGCTGCCAATTTTTTTGCCATTCTTTTTGACATTCTGCCAAAACTTCAGCAACATCTAATCCCTGATCTTTTGCATAAAGAAAAATACTAGCGATAACAATCTGGCCATTTAGAGAAAATCCTCTATCCAGAAACTTCTCAATCTGACTAACTTCTTTCGGCGAAAAAGATTTCTCTAAATTTTCTTTTGTCTCGGCATCCATGATGAGAACCTCCTCTTTTTTTGAAGTTAAAGAGCTATTTCTGCTGAATTTTCAGCAGTTCACAGCATTTTACTATGATAATTATTTTTACAATATATCAATGAATTCGTCAACCTAAATATCAATGTCACGCAATACTGAAGATGAAAAGATGCGGAGAAAAACCCTTGACAAAATTATGAGTATATGCTAAAATATAAGTGTTGTAGCATTGTGCTACAACCTGCATCCCGTTATGGGAGCAGAATGTTCTTTTGAACTGGGAGGGAAGAAAGGAGGTTGTCGTTATGGCAACCCGGTATGGCATCGTGAATGGGCCTGGAAAGTGGGACCTGATGTCCGGCCTCGGCGACGGGAAGGTAGTTACCTTCACTGTCACCGGCGGCGAACTGACCCCAGCAAGAGGTGAAACGATGTATGTCCATCTCACCTCACTGGAGATCGAAGATGGCAGTCGTCAAAGATGGCTGATCAAGTTCCACCTCGTCCTCGCCGACGATCCTTCTGTCCCATCACAGCCTGTCGGCTATGGAGACTCATTCCACGGCTACTACGACAACACAACCCGTCGAGGCTGGCTTGAAGAGGTAAAAAATCAAGCCACCTGACCACTCCCCTTCCCCATGGTCCGCGCCCTCGCGCGGACCTTATTTTTTTCTAGCGATGTTTTTTATAATTTCAATTGTTTTATCGTAGGTTGGAACGTCAATTGGATAAGGTGTGGCGTCTTTTCCGCCATAAGCGAAAGAATAACGGGCCGGATCCTCATAGGAGGGGTCAGCTCCGTAAATTACTTCAGCCACTAAAGATAAAGCTCGAATGGTTTTGGGGCCAACGCCTTTTATTGCCAATAATTTTTCGTAATTTTCCGGTTTATATTCACAAAGTTGCCAGAGAATTTTTTCCAAATATTTGCTTTTGGAAAAATCTTCATTTATTACTGGATGCCATCTGAATTCTTTATTTTCCAAATTTAACAAGGTTAATTTTTGCTGACCTTTTGATAATTTAACCATTTTTGAAAGCGGAGAAAAATATTTCCGCAAAAGCCGAATATCTTTCATTAAGGTATTAAAACTTTGAGAAACTAACTCTGTACTAATTTGGCGATTTTTATCGCTTTTTTCTGCTGTTAAATTAAGGGGGTTTTTAATTTTCTTGTCACCTATAATCCCAGAATGGGGTTCTGAGACCAAATCTTTAATATTTTTTGAATGCCAGTGATATCTTCTGGCCGTCTGGCTTTGAGTATTCATTCCCTGCTGAACTACTGTCCAGGCACCATTTTTAGTAAAGAAAAAACTATGATGATAGATTTGAAATCCATCTTGAATTAAAGAACTATCGACTTTGGCTGTCATTTTTGAGTTATAAACCAAAGCTTTGGAATTTTCTTCAGGAAAACTCAATTTTTCACTCCATTTTTCAATCTCTTCAGGCGTTTTCCTGGAAGTTTTTCCTTTACCGCCACAAATAAAAATTCCCAAATCTTTTTCTTGACCTCGGATAGCTTCTTTTAGGGCAGCGGTTAAAATAGTTGTGAGACCTGAAGCATTCCAGTCAAAAGCTAAAACCGTGCCCAAAGATTGAAACCAAACAGGATCAGCAATTCTTTTAATAAACTCATCTGAACCTTCTTCAGCAACAATAGCATAAATCATTTTCCGGCTTAGTTTAACCATCCTTTCAAAAAGCCATTTTGGACACTTCCCGTAATCTAAAGTAAATGTAGCAACTCCTCGTTGGATCATTACTTCATTTTACCAAAAAATCGCCATAACGACGATCTTTTAAAATATTCATTATAGTAAAATACTTTAGAAACTAATAATCAGTGCAATACAGATCTTTTAAAAGCCCAAGTAGCAATAGACAGAGTAACAAAAGCAAAAACTATAGCAACTATTAACCCTAAAAATACAGTTCCTCCTATTTGGCCTTTGATTAAAACAGAACGGATTCCTTCTAAAACATAGGTTACAGGATTGATTTGAACTGCAATTTTATACCACCCTTGCAAAAGGTTAAGAGGAAGCTGAGAAGTAGTAATAAAAGAAAATGGGAAAAAGAAGATAAAAGAAGACTGAACTACTCTTGGATTCTTAGTAATAAAGGCTAAAGAAAGACCGATACCTGCCCATCCCATTGCAAAAATGAAAGCAAAAATGAAGACCAATAATATCCCAAATATTCCTCCCTGAAAAGAAGCGCCGAAAAAAGTAAAAAGAATCATCATAAAAGCTACCAAAGACGCTGATTTTACGCCTACTGCAGCTAGTTTAGCAAAAACAATATACCATCTGTTAACTGGTGCCAAAAACAGACGATCCATATAACCTGTGCTTATATCGGTTACAAGCTCTAAACCTGTGCTGCCAGAACTGACAAAAATTGCTGTAAGTAAAGCAACCGGAGCGTAAAACTGCAGATAGGTTGAATGAGAAAAGCCTGGCAAGTCTACTACCCGTTGAAAAGCAGCGGAGTTAATAATAAAAAAGAAAAAGGGCATTAAAAACTCCGGCAGCAAAGCAGGATAAGGCCTGGTTGACTGCTTGAATCCTCGAACAAATAATATGAATATTTTTCTAATTTCTACCATAAATTAAATAATTATTGTCTAACGTAAGGATCTGGTGCCTTTAAATCAAGTTGTTCTTCTTGAATATCATGACCTGTGTAATGAATGAAAACATCGTCAAGGTCACCACCTATTTTTTTCTTTAAATTAGCTGGACTGTCAGTTACCATTATCTTACCTTGATCAATAATACTAATTCTCTCACAGAGAAAATCAGCTTCTTGCATATAATGGGTTGTTAAGAAGATAGTAGTTCCATTCTGGTTTAATTCTTTTAAATAGTTCCAGACCTTTCTTCTAGCTACAGGATCTAATCCCTCTGTTGGCTCGTCTAAGAATAAAATTGCCGGTTCGTGCATTAAAGCTATAGCTAAATCAAGACGCTTTCTCATTCCTCCAGAATAATTCTTTACCCAAGAATCAGCTACTTTATCTAAGCCAAAAAGAGTTAAAAGTTCTTCAGCTCTTTTTTTAGCTTCTACTCTTGTCATCTCATAAAGCACGCCGATCAAAATCAAGTTCTCCCAAGCTGAAGCTGTAAGATCTAAAGTAATGCCTTGCAAAGCAAAGCCTATTGAACATCTTATTTGATCATCTCTTTTACCTAGCTCAAATCCGTTAACTGATACTTCGCCTGAAGTTGGAAAAAGTAAAGTAGCTAAAATTCTCATTGTTGTAGTCTTACCAGCTCCATTTGGACCTAAAAATCCAAAAAATTCTCCTTTTTTAACGGAGAAAGAAATATCTGAAACCGCTTCTGTTTTACTCGGGTAAATTTTAGTTAAATTTTTAACATTGATTATTTGGTTATCCTCCATAATATTTTCAATCCTACCAAAAAATCGTCCGCAGGACAATAAAATCGGGCGATAAAAAAAGCGCCGTGCCCGTAGGCCGTGCGCTTAGTCAGTTGGATTTGGAAGCCAACTAACCTGGGGTTGTCGGGGTTGTCACCGCACTCGGTTCGTCAGAGATGGGAATGCAGGTCACGCCCCCATCACAAATGAACATTGGCGCGAAGAAGAATTCCTCCTCAACCTCTGCATAGAACATATGCTCTTCGGGTTCTTCTCGCCAACCAAGGTACCTAGCCCTGGTGAACGTAATCGGTTCTCCGGCATTGGGAACTCCCTTGGTCTGACGCTCGAGCGGGATTGTTTCTGCAGGAGGACAAAACCGGTACCACTCACCCTCCACGAGATCGCTGGCTGCCTGACGGTTGCGTTTCCTCTGTTTTGGAGTCAATTCATTAAGCGCGAGCATCTCATTCTCCTTTTCGGTTTTCAATTCGCCATGAAATCCTCATGACAAGGAAAATCAGAGTTATTCCGATTGTATTTTACTTATATCATATATATAAAAATCTGTCAAGCTGTGATGTATTATTTCAATTCTTCAATAATTCTTTTTATCCTTTCTGCTTCTTTCTCAATTAGTTCCCCTTGATATTCACCGCTATGGGCAGCACTGCCCTGATAAGAAGGCTGTTTCTGGTCTAAATGTAGATTAAAATAAAAAATTCCGCTTTGATTATCTTTTTTTAGATAAATATGAAATCGCGGATAATTTCTGTTAGTTAATGGTCGAACTAAATTATATTCATTATCTTCACTCACGCCCATTGGCCTATAACCAATTTTTCTTGCCAAATTTATCACAGTCTCATTTGGTTTTTTTACAGTAAATTTCATTTATTTTTTATGTTTTTAAGTTTACTTTCCATATCTTCTTTGGCGTTGGTTATAATCTTTAAAAACTTGGTCTAAATCCCTTTCTGTGAAAGCCGGCCAGTATTTTGGAGAAAAATAAAGTTCAGAATAAGCTGCTTGCCAAATTAAAAAATTAGAAATTCTTTGCTCTTTGCCAGTTCTAATAATTAAATCTAAATCAGAGGTCCAAAGATTTCGAGAAATGATATCCTCTGTAATTTTTTCAGGGGGAATTTTTTTACTAATTATATTTTTTACTGCTTCAACGATTTCGGCTCTTCCTCCATAACTCAAAGCGAAATTTAAAAGCATCTGTTTATTATTTTCTGTCAATTCTTCTGCTTTTTTAATTGCTTTTTGAAGAAATTTTGGCAGTCTTTTTTTTTGACCAACCACTCTAACCTTGATTCCTTGTTTCTGAAATTCTTTCAAATTATCAGTAATCGCTAATTTAGCTAATCTCATAATATAATTCACTTCGGTTTTTGAACGCTTCCAATTTTCAGTGGAAAATACAAAAATAGTTAAAATCTTCACTCCCCTATCTTTTGACCATTTTATAAGATCTTTTACTTTTTTAAGTCCCCGTCTGTGACCTTCAAAAGCAGGCAATCCCCTTTCTCTTGCCCATCTTCGATTACCATCTATAATAACTCCTAAATGTAACGGTATTTTTTGATTTTCTTTCGACATATTTTATTATTGTAGCAAAAATACAAAAAAGAAAAAGCCCCGAGTGACGCTCAACGTCACGAGGGACTTTGGAAGAGTTCCGTTAGATTTTTGGCTCGATGTCTCTTCTATGCAGAAGAAACCGTATAAATTCCTTGTCTTTTAGTGTCTGACAATAGGCGGGTCCTACATACCTATATGCTATTGCTATCAAAATCCAAAAAATAATCCAAAAAGGTCTTTTTTCAAGAAAATAAAGAAAAGCCAAAAAAATACAAAATAGACAACAGATGACGGTAAGAATATTCAGAAACAAGCATTTCATCCGGATTTCCATTGGTACTCCTCCTTCTTAAAAGAACTGTACCACAAATCCTGTGGCTGGAGTTACAAACTTGTCTTGTAATAGTTAATTTATGGCATACCAATCAAAAAAGTCAAGGCTTTACATCAAAAAATCAGATTCTATTGTAACGTTTTTGGGTAATAACCAAGGTAAATTAAATCCAAAAAAATAAGCTAATTTAGTTGCGGTTTTTGACATAAAAATTTTAGGAATAAAAAATCTTCTCATTTTTTTTCTATAAACTAAAAAATCAGGGAAAGTTTTCAAAAAAATTTCTGCCGCTTTTAATCCCCAAATTACTCCCCCACCGGACCAGGGTTTGGTTAAACCAGCAGCATCGCCACAAAGAGTAACAGAATTATTCAAGGGAATTATAAAACCTTGGGGAATTATTTTTGATTGAAAATTTTTCAGATTAATATTTTTCTTTTTTAAGAAATCACTTAAAAATTTCTTGGCGTTTTCAGGCTTTGCGATTATTCCATATTCTATTTCTTTGCCTCGTGGAATACGCCACATAAACCCTTTCTCACAAGGCCAGGTTTCAACAAAATCAGAAGAATCTTCTTTTTTTTGGAAAGTTTGAATCCCGAGACGAAATTGGGGCTCAGGCAGTTTTAAATTTCTTCTTACAAAAGAATTAGCTCCATCACAGCCGATTATTCTATCAAATCCTTTAGGAATCGAAGAAATGTTATTATTAAAAATAATTTTTGCTCCGGATTTTTGAGCCAAACCAGCAACCAATCTGTCTAATTCAAGATGCGACATTACAAAAAAACTTTTTGTAAATCTTAACTTTATTGTTTTTTTTGGAAAATGCAAAAAAGCAAATTTTATTTCATTTTGAATTAATTTACGGCTTTGGGGTAAAAACTCTAAAATTCTTTGAGAAAAAAGCCCGGAGCAAACTTTATTACCAATCCCCTCTTTTTTCTCAAAAACCGTTACCTGGTTTCCTTTTCCTGAAAGTTTCCAAGCCAGATAAAGGCCGCAAATCCCTGCCCCAATGATAGCTACTTTATAGTTGTTCTTCATTTTGTATTTCTTCAAATCTTATTGGTGTTTTTCCTTGATGTTTCGCGATTATATACCCCATTGAAAAAGAAAGTAAAGAAATTAAAATCACACCAATCACGAGAATTATGTCTGCCTGATATTTCTTGACAAAATTAAAAAATTTGGCTAGTATAAGAATATAAATTTTTAAGTTATTATGGCAAAAACAAAGGCCACTGGTGCAACAAAATTAGGAAGAGATTCGCAGCCCAAATATCTTGGTGTTAAACTTTTTGGAGGCCAAAAAGTAAAACCTGGTATGATAATTATTCGTCAAAGAGGAACAAAATTTCTTCCCGGGAAAAATGTAAAGAGAGGAGCAGATGATACTCTCTATGCGATGAAAGAAGGTGTAGTTAAATTCCAAACAAAAAAAATAAAGCGTTTTGATAATTCCCAAAAAATAGCCAAGATTGTTAATGTGGATGAACTAAAAAAATAAATTTTTTGTTTTAATATTATATTTTACCCTTCATCTTTAGCTAAAGGTGGAGGGTTTTTATTTGTTTTTGATACAAGTTTGAATAAATTCTTTAAAAAGTGGATGGGGATTTAAAGGTCTTGATTTAAATTCAGGGTGAAATTGAGTTCCAACAAAAAAGGGGTGATTTTTAACTTCTATAATTTCTACCAAGTTTCTTTCTGGATTAATACCGGCAATTACCAGACCCTTTTTCTCCAAAACATCTCTAAAGGCATTATTCAATTCATAGCGATGACGGTGGCGTTCAGATATTATAAAAGACCTTTTAATTTTCGAAATCCCGTTTTTATAATGCGGATGATTACAAGGTTCTGCCGAGCGAAGCGAGGCATGGTTCTTATATGCTTTATAACTACAGGTCTCTGGCATAATCTTGCATCTGTAAGCCCCTAATCTCATTGTCGCTCCATATTTTTTTTCTTTTAGAAGAGCTTTTTGCTCTGGCATTACATCAATTACGGGGGCCGGGCACTTTTTGTTAAATTCGGTTGAGGAAGCACCTTTAATCCTGCAAACATTCCTAGCAAATTCAACTACTGCCAACTGCATGCCCAGACAAAGACCTAAATAAGGAATTTTATTTTTTCGACAAAATTCAATTACTTTTATTTTTCCCTCTATCCCCCTATTTCCAAAGCCACCGGGAACAATAATGCCATCATAATCTTTAAGTTCTTTTAGTAAATTAGGACTTTTTTCGTATTTTTCAGCAGAGAGCCAAAAAATTTCAGGGGTTGTTTTAAAAGAAAAAGAGGCATGCCTTATTGCCTCAATTATAGAAATATAAGAGTCCATTAAAGTGAATCTGCCAGTTTCAAAATATTTTCCCGCCACACCAATCTTTACTGTTTTCTCAGCCTTCTTTATTGTTTTCACTAAGGCCTTCCAATCTTTCAAATCATTCTTCTTTGGTTTTAGTTCAAAACGTTTCAAAATCTGCTTGCCTAAATTATCTCTTTCAAAGTTCACAGGTATCTCATAAATTGAATCAACATCCGGGGCAGAGATAATGTCTTCAAACGCAACACTGCAAAAAATTGAGATTTTTTTCTTACGAGGTCTATCTAAAGGTACCACGGCCCGAGCAAGAATCAAATCTGGCTGAATGCCGGCTGTATTCAAAGTTCTGACAGCGTATTGAGTAGGTTTTGTCTTCATCTCACCAATTATTTTTGGGACTGGTAAATAACTTACTAAAATAAATAACACATTTTTCGGATGTGCTATTTTCATCATTCTGGCAGCTTCCAAAAATAACATATTTTGGTATTCTCCTACCGTTCCACCAATTTCAATTAAAACGAAGTCAGCTCTATTTTTCCTGCCCGCTTTTTTAATTCTTGAAATTACCTCATTGGGAATATCTGGCACAACCTCCACGCACCTCCCATCATATTCCAAATTTCTTTCCCGCTCTATCACCGCCTGATAGACTCTACCTGTGGTAATATAATTATCGTTGTAGATATTTTCGTCTAAAAATCTTTCATAATTTCCAATATCTTGGTCGCATTCAAGACCATCATCGGTCACAAAAACCTCTCCGTGTTCAATTGGATTCATCGTTCCGGCATCAACATTAATATAGGGATCGATTTTGATCGCGGTTACCTTGAAACCCTTGCTTTTCAAAATTCTCCCGATCGAAGCAACAGCTACTCCTTTTCCGATGCCAGACATTACACCACCAGCAACAAAAATATAACGTGCCATAAATAAAAAAACCGAAATCCTAATATCTAAATCCTAAACAATATCTAAATTACAATTTTTCAAATCTAGGATTTCTCTTCCGTAACTATTACACTTATTTCTGGTTCTAAATTGTGGCTGAATCTAATTTTAACTGGAAATTCGCCAAGTTCTTGGATTGGTTCTGGTAAATCAATCTGGTTTTTGGCAATTTCAAACCCTAATTCTTTTAACTTTTCGAAAATTTTCTGAGAAGTTATTTTTTCAAAAAGCTGTCCTTCTTCTCCAATTTTTGTCAGAATAACCAATTCTATACCATCAATTTTTGAAGCTAATTCCTGAATTTTCTTTAGTTCCTCCTCTGCCTTCTTTTTTTCAATTTCTTTTTGATCCTCCAGACACTTTAAAGCTTTGCCAGTGGCCTGTTTAACCAAACCTCGGGGAATCAAAAAATTCCTGGCATAGCCATCTTTTACTTCTTTAACATCATATTTCTTTCCTAAATTTTCTACATCTTGGAGAAGAATAACCCGCATATTATAAAGAGATAAGTAATAAATTTATTAATTCAAGATTAAATATTTACACCTTAGCAAATCAAGGTTCTCGCCAAAGGCGAGGTTCTTATCTTATTTTAGCGTATTTCTCTTATTGTTTCAATAGCTTTATCCAATTGAGGATCACGTTCTTGCTCGTAATCTTCTTCTGTCATCTCTACTTTTATATCCGGATCCAGCCCCTCATTGGTAATACGGTTTCCTTTTGGAGTTAACCAATCAGCGACAGTAATTTTTAAACTAGATCCGTCCCTTAAATTTTCTAATTCTTGAACAGAGCCCTTTCCATAAGATTCTTCTCCAATTATTTTTATACTGCGATTATCGCGAAGAGCTGAAGCTAAAATTTCTGATGCCGAAGCTGAACCCTGATTGATTAAAACTACTATTGGATAATCTAAAAGCTTAGCATTGCCTTCGGTTTTATAAATTATTTGATCTTGTCTATCATCAAAATCTTCTATCACAACCGTTTGCCCTCTTTCTAAAAACCAGCCAGCGATATATTGAGCAACTTCTAAATAACCTCCGGGGTTATCTCGTAAATCTAAAATTATTTTTTGGGCCGGGCTCTCTAAAATTTCAATTGAAGCTTCGGTAAAATCAGAACTAGCTTTTTCTGAAAAATGATAAAGTTTTATATAAGCAATATTCTCTTTTAATTCCCATTTCAAAGATGGAATTTCAATCACTGCTCTTTTTACTTTGATTTCTTTTGGGGCCTCCGATTCTTTTCGAAAAATAGTTAAAGAAACTTCGGTTCCTCTAGGGCCCCGGATAAGAGCAACTGCTTCCTCAATTGTAAGGTCCCCGGTTAAAACATCGTCTATTTTTAAAATTTTATCCCCTGCCCTTAAACCAGCTCTTTTGGCTGGTGTTCCTTCTAAAGGAGCTATAACTTGAAGTTGTCCTTTTCTTATACCAATCTCCATACCAACTCCTTCAAAGCGACCGCTTACGTCTTCTAAAAACGTTTTAGTATCTTGAGGACTAAAAAAGATAGTGTAGGGATCTCCCAAAGATTTTACCATCCCTGAAATTGCTCCGTAAATCATATTTTGAGTATTGAAATTTTCTGGGCTAACAAATTTTTCTTGAAGTTTATCCCAAGATTCCCAAAAAAGAGAGAAGTCAATTTCTTCCGGAGGACAAATTTTACAAACTACTGTACTTTCTCCAACCCAGAATCCCAATCTAAAAACACCCAAAAATGCTATTAGTAAAGATATTAAAAATAAAAAGCGAAAATTTTTCTTTGAGAGTAACATGTTATTATCCCTTTATATCAGAATTTATTTAACAAAGCAAATCCCCACACAAAAATAGTGTGGGGTAACGCTTTTTTTATAGTGGACTTCGTGAGATTCAGTTGGAACCAAATTATACAGGAATTACAACTTTGGCAGCAACTAAAACTTGATGTAAATTAAGTTTGGAGGTGCTTCGTCTACGGAACGACGTTAGAACCTGCTTTGTGGTTGTCTAGATACGACAATACCCCTCACAATAGAATAAATTATCTTATCAGATTCAATAAGATTTCTAAATGCAGTAACTCTATGTTTACCGTTTTCAACATAGTAAGATCCTTTTTCGCCTGGATTCAAATCACGTAAAAATAAGTAACAATTCTGATTATAGCCATCTCTTCTAATTTTATCTTCAAAATCAACGAGTTTTTTACTGTCGGGATTTCCTTTAAAAAATAAATTAAGGAATTCTTTTTTGCTTAGACTCCCCAGTGTAAAATAATGTCTACCACTTCTTTTTAAGTCTAAGAGAACTCTTTTTGTCCATTCTTGTTCTTTTTTATTTCTACTTCCGAATTCACAAAGTAAATTTTCGGCCTGTTCTTGATCAAGTTTCTTTTCTATATTCATTTTTTATTACTAAACCTAGCTTATATTTTTTATTTTAAAAATTATTTTTCCCAATGATGTATCAATTTTATTTTTATCAGTAACACTATTACTAGAAGTAAAGAGAAAAAGTTCTAACATAAAAACTTTTTGTCGGACATCTA
>Ga0114922_10002919_pt1 | contig 15970 bp, 13 predicted proteins | sample AartaG_FD_100975 | JGI IMG/M metagenome (GOLD analysis project Ga0114922, IMG submission 100975) | Deep subsurface microbial communities from Aarhus Bay to uncover new lineages of life (NeLLi) - Aarhus_00045 metaG | ecosystem: Environmental > Aquatic > Marine > Oceanic > Sediment | place...
GGCTACGAAATACTTAAGGCTATTGACTTTCGATGGCCAGTTGCCCAGATTGTGCTTCAACATCATGAAAGGATGAATGGTTCCGGATATCCCTCAGGTCTATCAGGTGAAGACATCATCGTGGAGGCGAGGATATTGGCCATAGCTGATGTTGTAGAGGCCATGGCCTCTCATCGACCTTACCGGGCGGCTCTAGGTATAAATAAGGCATTAGAGGAAATATCACAAAATAAAGGTGGGCTGTATGATTCCAAGGCGGCAGATGCTTGTTTGACGCTGTTTAGGGACAAAAAGTTTGAGTTCGACCAACATGTGGAGATAGCAACTTCGCTTGACAGTATCTACCACGCTGCGCTACAGTCATGACCCAGAATTTTCAATCTCGCCGACAAGTTCAGGCAAGCTTGTGGGTATTGAACGAATTATAGATCAGCCGCAGGACGTATATAGAGGAACTGTCAAAGACCATCAGGGGAAAATCAGTGTCGAAAAGCGCAAGAAACTCTGGGAACATTATTAACCTCATCATACATTTGCCTGTTTTGTTACTTAACTTCACATTAGTCCATTTTAGGATATGGAATGACTGACGCAGGTGGCTCCGGCTACAATGAGATACTGACCACTTGACCTGTACCTTTGACTATTTGACCCTCTAAGTAGATTTTGATGACTACTCTAAAGTGATAGGGAAGCCAAGTCTGAAAGTTCTGCCTATTGTCACCCCTGCTTCACCAGCGTGGATAAAAGTAAAACTTTTTTGATGACCTTTCCGCTGGTGTTCTAACCAAAGATTGAGCAAGATTTTTCCTTAATAAGACCATGAGACCATCCCGGTCTTTTCTATTTTGTCTTAGAGTTGTACCACTCCGATGAATTGTGCAGTAATGACGGATAATTTAGAATAACAAAAATTCATAGTCTTGGAGGGAATGAAAGATGTCAAATATTGAATATACCATTCTTGCATCGTGGCCTATGTTGAAGGAAGACCTGATCAGTTTCTTAAGCGATACTGATGCATGGGTAATAGCTGAATTAAAGAAAGCATGTGAGACTCAGGATTGGGATAAAATTAGCAATGTAATTGATGTGATGGATTCAATCCACGATCTATCGCACTCACATTAGGCGAACTGAGCAAGAGATGGTGATTGTGTTGGGCCTGCTCTAGTTAACATTCTGGCGTTCTGTTTAATTTTTGTTCAAGCTACGTTGCCATAATCTCACGTCATTAATACTCCTCTACAAAAGACTGAGCTGTCGTTTACTTGTGGTTGGGATGGTTCATAGGGGGTATAATATAGACAACGAAGTTATTGGCTTCCATTAATTGGCGAGCAAGAGCATGCGCATCGAAAGCAGCGAGCAAATCGAACACTTAGGAGCAGTAAGGGTCCACGCCGTGCGCCGCGTCTTGGAGCTTGACTCCGGCACTAGAATCCCATCCCAGATTAAGGAAAGCGTTGGGCCCCAGAGAATTGAGCGGGATGTTATTGCCGGTATTCAACAAAAACTGGCTATTGTTCTGCCCATAAAGGACGAGGACCTGAAAGTCTTTGAAGGCGTACTGAGTGGCATCCCTCACGATTGTCTGATGATTGTAATGTCTAACAGCCAGCGGGGAGAGATTGACAATCTGAAGAAAGAACAGGAAATCCTGGACCGATTCTGCACAGCCACCAAGAGAAATGCCATTATCATTCACCAGAAAGACCCTCGCCTGGGAGAAGCGCTGGCTGATTGCGGATACAGCCAAGTCCTTGATGAGAAGGGGCTGGTAAGAAGTGGCAAGGCAGAGGGCATGATTACTGGCATCCTGTTGGCTCTGCTACTAGGCAAGGAATACGTTGGATTCATTGACACAGATAACTGCATTCCTGGAGCTGTATGGGAATATGCCCAGCATTATGCCATTGGATTCAGCCTTTCCAATTCGCCGTATGCCATGACGCGGATTCTTTGGCGGTACAAGCCCAAGATTTCCGGTGAGCTGTACTTCAAGAAATGGGGGCGGGTATCTGAAATAACAAACAGGTACATAAATCATTTCATTTCCACCAAGGGCAAGTTTGAGACTGATGTTATCAAGACCGCCAATGCCGGAGAACATGCCATGAGCCTGCAACTTGCAAAGAGACTAACCTATGCGACCGGCTATGGTGTTGAAACGCAAGAGTTGATGTCTATCTTCGAGCAGTTTTCAGGCCTGTTACCTATAGTCGACAAGACGGTGGCGGAAAAGGGCGTTGATATAATTCAGACGGAGACAGTCAACCCTCATATCCATGAGGAGAGAGGTGAAGAACACCTGGTTCAGGATATGCTTGTGCCCAGTCTGTCAGTGATCTACCACAATCCGCTATGTGAGGATACAACCAGACAATTGATGGCAGAACACCTGGTAGAACTGGAATGCATTCCACAGGGCGGAGAAGTGCCGCAATTGAGAATGCTACCGCCCCCGGAGACTGCTGACACCCGGAAGTTTGCCAGCATTATGGACAGGTATCTTAGCGACTATTCCGTACCAAAAGGCTGGCCGCCGGTGGCGAGACTGCCAACGGCAGCCAGCAAAGCGAAGGAGGTTACGAAGCTGGTCTTTACCGACCTTGATGGCACCTTGCTTCACCCGGTCAGCTATTCGTATTCGGCGGCACTTGATTCCGTACGAAAGTTGCAGGAAGCAAGAATCCCGATAGTGTTCTGCTCTGCTAAGACGATGGCGGAGCAACAGGTCTACCGGCGAGAACTCGGTATTAAAGACCCGTTTATTATCGAGAATGGGGCGGCTATCGTAGTGCCGGCAGACTACTTCCGGTTCCCCTTCTCTTTTAGCAGAATAATTGATGACTACTTCGTTATTGAACTTGGTGTTTCCTATGAAGAAGTAAGGAACAGGCTAAGAATGCTAAATGAGGAACGCAAAGCTAAAGTCACTTTCTTCGGCGACCTCAGCACTGAGGAGGTGTCCAAGGTAACCGGCTTGAACTTGCTGATGGCAGGACTTGCCAAGCAGAGAGAGTACAGTGAAACGGTAATAATAGAAGGGGACAGGAAGCACATGGAATCAACCTTGGCAACCATAAAAGAGGCGGGACTTAGTTACACCTTTGGAGGGAAGTTCTACGAGGTATACTTGGGTGGTGATAAGGGCAAGGCAGTCAAAATCCTAACGGAGCTTTTCAAGCTCAACTTTGGCGATGTGTACACGACCGGTATCGGCGACAGCTTGAATGACGTTGAGATGCTAGCTGCTGTGGATTTGCCAATGTTAGTGCAGAAGGTGGATAACCGTTGGAATAAGCTAAACGTTAGGAACTTGAGACGTGTCACCGGCATTGGTCCCGAAGGGTGGGCTAAGGCAGCTTCAGAGCTATTGGGCAGTAGTGATCAAAGGAAGTAGTATCAGAGGGCAAGGGCCCTAGAGGCCTCCTGATAGCCTTCCATCTGTAGATTCTGAGTCGCCAGTATATCTGGCTGCACGAATTGACGTTTTGGATGATGAAGACGAGGGCTTAGCTAAGGCCATCGACGCTCCGCTGATACCTAAAGTGGAATAAGCAATTCCAAATCATCGAGAGAGCGGAGGTCGTTTAGCAACATGAATCGTCATTGCGGGCCCTTGGCTCCCCGGTATTCTGATCGGAGCGAAGAATCCTACATAGCTCAGGGTAAACTCCGCGTGGCGATCTCTTGAGATCGCTTCGGCACTTGATGCCTCGCAATGACAGGCGGCAACTAGTAAATAGTCTCGGAGTCCGAGACTTGACAGAACCGAGCCAGCCACCTAAAGTGTAAATTAGTGAGTTGTGCCGTGTTCACTCACCATGCCTTCAGCATCTATGGAATCAGGATACGTTGCGCTATACAGCTCTGGTGAATTGGAGCGTCGTGCGCAAGCACTTGAGACTCGACTGGCCTCCTGCGATATTTGCCCCAGGGAGTGTGGGGTCAACAGGTTACAAAACGAACTGGGGTATTGCCATTCAGGGCGTCTCCCAATAGTCTCGGCGGTCTGCGTTCATCAAGGTGAGGAACCAGCTATTTCAGGAACTAGGGGGTCAGGGACGGTCTTCTTTGGCAATTGTAATATGAGATGTGTTTATTGCCAGAACTATCAGATAAGCCAAAACTGGAAGAAGCAAAAATCAAAAGAGATGGACTGCCATACCCTGGCTGAAAGGATGCTCTACCTCCAGAATGAACTGGGCTGCCACAATATAAATTTCGTCTCGCCATCCCATTTCGTTCCCCAGCTCGTTCGGGCAGTTCTGGAAGCAGTGCCTATGGGGCTTCGAGTGCCACTGGTTTACAACACTAGCGGCTATGATTCTGTCCCTTCTCTAAAAGAGCTCGACGGCATAATAAGTATTTACCTGCCTGATTTAAGATATGCCTGTGACAAATGGGCTAAGAAGTTCTCGCATGTCCGGGATTATGTAGCACGGGCTCGTCAGGCTATTGGAGAGATGCATCGACAGGTTGGAGACCTGGTGGTAGATGAATCTGGCTTGGCACAAAAAGGGCTGATAATGCGCCATCTTATTCTTCCCAATGGTCTAGCAGGCAGTGAGGAATCGCTAAGCTGGCTTGTTCGGGATCTTTCTCCCAAGGTGACCCTTAGCGTGATGTCTCAATACATACCGGTGCACAGGGCAGTACGAATACCGTTGCTTTCTCGGACGATCTCAGTCGATGAGTATGAAACGGTTCTCCGGCTACTAACTGACCTGGGAGTAGAAAACGGCTGGGTGCAGGAGATGGGTGCGGCAGAAGAGTATCTCCCTGATTTTGAACGAGAGGGGCACCCTTTCTCCCCAGTTCCTGAGGGAACAGAGGAGTTTGTACCTGGAAAAGTATCCCGTGACCACTAGAGGAGGACTAAATGTGGAAGCGTAGTCTCTGTCTTGTAGCTTTCTTAGCCATCGTTTTGACCGCATCTGGCTGTGGCGCAGGACCCGGTGATGCAGGACATGGTGACGTCCAGGCTCGCTTGAATGAGGAGTTCTCTCTGTCTATGGGGCAACGTGCTTTGATTGCGGGAGAGGATCTGGGAATCAGGTTCGAGGAGGTGACAGAAGATAGCCGCTGCCCGAGAGGGGTGACCTGCATTTGGGCGGGCAGGGTCACTTGTGTGGTTGAAATCACGCAGGCGAGTGCCTCGTACCGCATGGCAGTGATTGAGCCCGGGCTGAGCGACGAATACTCCAGGGAGAGCTACGGAGGATATGAGCTGGCTTTTCACGTGACCCCGTATCCTGAGGCAGGCAAGAAAATAGCTAAAGATACATACCGTTTGCACCTGATTATCAGCAAGGTGCCCGAATTGGCGGAGATAATCGGCTCTATTATAGCTGAACCGGTTGCCTTTGCAGGACAGGATATAACGATTGTTGGCTACTACTGTGGCTGGGATTCATTGCAAGAAGCCAAAACGGCACCCCGGTCGCCCGCAGCGACTGGGTGGTCAAGGAATTGACGGGTGCAATTTATGCGCTAATTCAGAGGCAAAGGTTCCCGAAGGCCTAAACCCCAGCTCAGCACAGGACAAAGGCGTCATACTCGAGGTCAAAGGCGTTGTCCGTGCTACCGGGGTAGGGTAGCTTTACATAGAGGCGACAAGCATCGAACGCGTCTACCAAAACCCCTGGTGAATATAGCCGAGTGAAAAACTGCAACTCATACCCTGCCTCTATCGGACAGTCGCCACTATTGGGAACCGGCGGGCACCCCTCAGCAAGCGTAGCACCGCCGCAGCGATGTATCAGGCAACACAACTGCCGATTGTTGAGCTACGCGTGGGCGGGAGTTTACGATGTAATAGCCCCATCAGTTGGTCGAAGCCAGTTCAAAAGCGACGCTTTTGGTGGTATTGTGCTCAAAAGTTGACGAATGTTCGGCTGGCGCTGGGTGGTGGCATTTGCGGACAGCTACCTAGGAGCAGACCTTTTGATATGTCTGACAAAACAAATTGGCTGAATGTGCAAACTGAAAGGATTTGTCTATATTTGACATAAAGGCATGGGGGCGACGGTTACTGCATGACAATAGTGTTAGCAAAGCACCTAACCCGGAGCTTTGGAAGCGTTGTTACTCAGTGGTGTATAATATTGTTACAGGGGATTTTGGGCTCACGTATCTTCCAATCATTGAGGCAAAGGAGGTGTAGGTATGAAGAAAAGTGAGAAGGATTATTATAGGAGGTTATATGAGGTGGCATCAATACTGAATTCTGAGCGTAACCCAAGGGCCTTACTCAATTCTATCGTTGAGAGTGTAGCTAAAGCTACCAGGGCAAAAGCCTGCTCACTCATGCTTCTGACACCAGAAAGAGAGGTATTACTGCATACTGCTGCCTACGGGTTGAGTGACTGGTACCTTCGAAAGGGGCCGGTAACAGTCGGCAAGGTCATTTCTGATGTACTTGAGGGCAGGCCAGTGGCTGTCCTGGATGCAACTACAGATGAGCGTGTACTATACCGGGAGCAGGCCAAGAAAGAGGGGATCGCGTCTATCCTTTCTGTCCCGACGAAGCTAAGAGGAGAAGTCATAGGGGTATTAAGGGTATATACTGCAAAGCCGTACCGATTCGCCAAGGATGATATAAACTTTGTGGAGACAATTGCCAACCTAGCCGCCGTAGCTCTGGAAAATCTCAGGGCGTACGACCTTATACGCAAAGATTACGAAACATTCAGACGGGATATGCTCCAGTGGCGTGCTGAGCTTGGTGATGAGTGGATGATGGGTGACCTGGTTAAGCCTGCAGAAGAACAGGGGATTAAGATGCCTCCCGGGGGATAAAAAGGGAGGACAGCAGAAGCCCAGTTGGTTGCACATTAAGTTAGAAAGTGTGGTTTAAGCAACAAATGTTTGGAATGTGTAATCGCCTCAATGCTTAGCTGACGAAAGGACAAACTTTAGACTAGAGCTCTCTCTATTGTATGCTTTAGCCTACTTCAAATAGCTCAAGCTGCCCAAGATGATTCATAGCCTAGCTGCTACAAAGAACCCACTTTGTCTAATTGGTCAGGCCAAGCTAAGATAGCCTCAGTTGACCGTGCGTGGATGTTGCAGTAGGGGTGCTCTGCGGTTACAACAATAAGAGTGGGCTAAGCGGCGAGACTAAAAGCCAAGGCAAAAGTTCTTTGTTCTGTCCACTGAGCCCCACTGCTTGCAAAAGTTAGCAAATCGTTAACAATTTATATCTACATCCCTTACATAATCTTGCTAAATATTACCTTTTTGCCTTCGCCCCAAGTTTGAATGTCATCTCTTGGATCATGTTACAATGGCTTTTGGGTCAGTAAAGAGACTAGACAAAGCATGGAACACGTGGAGGAATCCTCGAAAGAGGTAGAAGAGCGGCAATGTATAGAGACCTTTCTGAATTGGCATAACAGACCCTTTGGAATTAGCTTTAGCTATCGGAGAGCAGAAGACGTTTTTCTGGACATCGCCGATTTTACCAGATGGGATTTCATTATTAGACCGAACCAATTTTCTTATTGGTACGCTGCTGAAATAAAGAGATTAATCAAGCCAGAGGTCAGAATAAAGCTAGTACAATGGAAGAGGTTCCTTAGGAGAATAGCTAACAGCCTGGGTGCTAGACTTCGCGGAGAATTCCTGATATATGGATCTCCTTCCTTACAATTAGATAAGCAGTAAAGAAGCGAGCTTAAAAGAGTTCTCACCAAGATAATAGAGCAAAATTCCGCATGGCTGAAGAAGGGCGGAATGGTGGATTTAGGTTCTGAAATACTCAGACAATTTAAAGAATGGCCTTCTACTCCCCATTTAAACCCGAACCTGTCACCACCAATTGAGCACAGACTAAATGCGGATTCCTGCTTCACTCTGCATAAGCTTTCTGACACGGGATGCTCCTTGGAGCTAGGATTTGCTCAATCAGGGGCATTTCTTATTGACCAAGTGGTGGTAGAAGCCTTAACCTCGCTTTTCAACAATGGGGAAATGCTCCAAGCGAATGAACAGTTGGGTTTGGCAAAACAGAAAGGCGCTAAGGGGGCTATTTTACTCTTGGACTACCATTTGCCTTCTTGGTATCCAAATAAGGTTAAGGGAATTCTGGCCAGCAATATGAATTCAAAACAACTATCTAACGTTGACAATGTTTATCTGGTTAAAGTGTCACAAAACCGAATAAGTGAAGTATGGGACGCTAATAGAAATTCTTTTGACATCAGGTAATTGCTCAACCTGAACGCCACCTCAAAAGTTCTACATATTGACACCTCAGCTCCGCCAGGGATAATTTCCCTACTTCAGCCAGCAATTGGCTTATCATAACTCACACAGCTAGCAAGGTGATGGCGATTTTCATCTGCCGCTTAAAGCTAAGGCCTATATTTTGCCAAAACGGCGCTGGCGGCGTTTATATTCAGAAAGTGCTTCCGCAACGTCCTTATGACCAAAATCGGGCCATAATACTGGGGTGAAGTAAAGTTCACTATAGGCAACCTGCCAGAGAAGGAAATTGCTCAAGCGGCTCTCACCGCCAGTGCGTATGAGCAGGTCGGGGTCAGGGATACTGGCGGTATACATGTATTGCAGGAACACTGATTCATCCACGTTGTCACTAGGAATACTAGCGCCGGTGATATTCTTGGCTGCCTGGACGATTTCATCGCGTCCACCATAATCAAAGGCGAGGCAAAGTGTAAGCCCGGTATTATTTTTGGTTAGTTCGACTGCCGCCTTTATTTTTTTCCTTAATTTCTGAGAGAGCCTATCCAGTCTGCCAAGATGTATCAGTCTGATATTTTCTTGATGAAAAGCCAGAATTTCCTGGTCGATCTTCCTTGCCAGAAGAGTGAGTAAGCCTCTGACCTCTATCCCAGGCCGATTCCAGTTCTCAGTGGAAAACATGTAGAGGGTCAGGTATTTTACTCCATAATCGGCAAAAAGCTTCACCACCGGATGAACATTCTCACTGCCAGCATTGTGTCCGGCAAACCTGGGTAAACGACGTTTCTTTGCCCATCTGCCGTTGCCATCCATGATAATGGCCACATGCTGAGGAGGATAATTTGCTTGAGTCATGAACTGGCCTCACGAGAAAGGAGATGTCGGATTCTCAGCAGAGGATGGGCCGAACCAGTTCTGAGGCTAGCCAGAATTAATCTGCTGTGCCAATCGAAGGAAAAATCACTTGAGTTGAGTAACCGCCCAGCCAAGCTGCCAGAATCCAGCACATTAAATATTCCCTCAATTTGGCGGTCGCTAAGTCTGGCATAAGCCCGTCGGGCCCAGTAGCCATGGGAGAGTTCCTTTCCCATTTTCGCCTTCCATTGCTTTTGATAGTGCCCAAGTCGGTCTGCAATTAAATTGTCACTGATGAGAGCCTCATCAAGCACATTGGCAGCTATCTGGGCACCAAGATGCCCAAAGTATATTCCCCCGCCGGTAGTTGGCTTTACCTGCCCGGCAGCATCGCCAATAACCAGTACCCTGTCTCCGTAGCTACGAGATAAAGTTCCTACGGGGATAGCCCTTTGCCTAATTTCCACCTCCTGACTCATTATTCTACCTTGGCAAAAAGGGGTGAGAAGGAATTTTTGTAGATGTAGCTTGGCCTGCGATGTTGATAAAAGTCCAACGTATGCTTTGTTTTCTGAAATGGGCACAAGCCAGGCAAACGAACCTGGTGCTATTTCCTGACCAAAGTATACTTCAGGTTCATCAACCTTTTTTACTTCAACTTCTGCCTGAGCACCGATGAGAAAACTCTTGATTTTGCCCAGACCTAGGGTTCGGCTCAGCTTAGGCCTAAATCCGTTAGCCAAGATCACAGCTCTGGCAGTGAATATCTCCCTTGCACCGGAGCATAAAGTCTCAGCTTGTATGCTGTCCTTCCCAAGAGTGATGTCGATGACCTGGGAGGAGAAGAAATAGTGCGCACCTTGGGATTGGGCTTTGGAGGCTAGCGCTTTATCAAGTAAAAGCCGATCAACAATGTAGGCCTGAACCTTTTCAGTTTGCAGTCTTAAGCATCTTCCTGAAGGGGAGAAAAACTTTGCCGAGTTTGCCTTGGTTAATATCACGTCTGCGCTGATGCCAAAGGAATCGAAACATTCAGTGCTGATTATTCCAGTGCAACAGACATCTAGTCCCGGCGCATTTTTCTGTTCAAAAACAGCTACATCATGGCCTAGCGAGGATAGTGCATAGGCAGCGTAGCTTCCGGCTGGCCCCGCCCCCACTATAATGACATCGTAACATTGGCTTGACAATTTAGTGCCACCTTTCTAGCTTTCCACCAGGCGAGGCTATTATATAACGTTGGTATAATTGAAGATAGATTTCAATTACTTCGCTTTCTAGGGGTTGTTGCTGGTGAAACAAAGCTACGACGTAATTGTTGTTGGTGCCGGTCCTGCTGGGGCAACGCTTGCTTACGAGCTAGCAAAGAAAGGGATAGGGGTACTACTTCTAGAAAAAGATAGGTTGCCGCGGTATAAGTGTTGTGCCGGCGGAGTTACTGCCAAGGCTGCCAGACTCCTGAATTTCGATATCTCCGAGGTAGCGGAAGATGTAATTTATGAGGTCAACTTCACTTTTAATCTTGGCTGTCCTTATCTGGGGCAGTATAATCAGCCACTTATATATACGGTGATGCGCGATGCGTTTGACCATTTTTTAGTCAGGAAGGCGCAACAACTGGGAGTTGCGTTTATCGATGGCCAAAAAGTGACAGAGATACAAATAGACAATGAGTGGGTTGAGATTTCTACCGCTGACAGCATTTTTCAAACCCGACTTGTGGCAGGAGCCGATGGGGCTTACAGCGTAGTAGCAAGAGAACTAGGGATGAAAAGGAACATCGAATATGTCGTGGGGATAGAGTCAGAACTCATTGTGCCTGAGGAAGAGTTAGTAAAATGGAAGTCGCGGGCCCAGATGGACTTGGGGTGTATGCCGGGGGGTTATGCCTGGGTGTTCCCCAAGCGTAAACATCTTTCCATTGGAGCTGGATGTCTTGTCTCCAAGGCAAGACATTTGAACCACCACCATCAGAAGTTTTTAAATTCGCTAAGTATGGGTAGTTATACTATCGCCAGATCTAGCAGCCACTTGATACCAACGTGTACAAGAGGCAGCCTTGTTTCGCAAGATAAAGCTTTGCTTCTTGGGGATGCAGCTGGGCTTGTTGACTCATTGACGGGGGAGGGAATTTATAACGCCATCCAGAGTGCCAAGCTTGCTGCACCAGTGATTGAGAACTCTTTACTGAGGAGCAAAGTGGGGTTGCAGGATTACCAGCAGGCCGTAGAGGAGAAAATAATGTCTGAATTGAGAATAGCACGTGTGCTATCAAAGATTTTGTTCCGCTTCCCCCATCTGGCATATAGAGTGCTCAACCAAAGTGATAGTGTATGGGGAGTTGGATGCGATTTGATGCTCGGCGAGATAAACTATGCGGCTATCAAAGAAAGGATGGGTGGATTTAAGGGCATATTTAGCCGCTTGTTTCGAGTTTAGCTTCCTGATTGAGTTTATGGGCTAGAGAAGGCGGATAAACCTGCTCTAAAGCGGCCAAGATTGTAGTCAAAATCGCTTTCGCCTATCACCTTTCACCTATGACTTCTTAATTTAGAACCTTTCAGCTATTGATTTTTACCCTTTTAGGTATTAATCTTTAACCATTCAATTATCGCTCTTAAGGCTTTCTGCGAGTACAAATGAATCAAGGTACTTAGTGATAGCTACTTCAATTAATAAACAGGATATTGAGAGAAGTAGCTTCTTTGGTGCTGGCAGTAAGAGGGGTAGAATAGTTGAGGAAGGTGGCATCGGCGGAATGTCAGTAGGCGTAATAGGTGTGGCGTTTGTTAGACTTCCGGTTCACTCTCTGCGGAAGAGAAACACAAATGCTTACTTAGTTAGGAGATTAACATGCCTAAGATATTGGACAAAATTAACAGTCCCATTGATGTTAAGAGCCTAAGCCAGGTTGGACTGGGTGAACTTTGTTTGGAGCTTAGAGAATTATTGACAAGCAGGGTTTGTGAAAACGGAGGGCATCTAGCATCCAATCTGGGAGCGGTGGAGCTCACTGTTGCCTTGCATCGGGTATTTGACAGCCCAAAAGACAAGATAGTCTGGGATGTGGGGCACCAAAGTTACGTTCATAAGCTATTGACGGGAAGAAGGAGGCAATTTCCCTCTTTACGTCAATATAAAGGACTCTCAGGGTTTGCCGATAGAGATGAAAGTCCTCATGATGCTTTCACGGCAGGGCATGGCGGTACCTCTATTTCAGCAGCTTTGGGCATGGCCCTGACTCGCGACCTTGTCCATGATGAGCACCATGTGGTAGCTGTTATCGGCGATGGATGTCTTACCTGTGGAATGGCTTACGAAGCGCTGAATCACGCCGGGCATTTGGGCACAAGGCTTATTGTGGTAATCAATGACAATGGCATGTCTATATCGCCCACAGTGGGAGCGATGGCCAAACGCCTGAATGTGCTGCGAACAAGCTATTGCTATAGGAAAGCTAAGGAACGGACAGGGCAGTTGCTATCTTTCCTGCCTGGAGGAAAGAAGCTGTACTGGGCACTGCACCAGCTTAAGGAAGGAGCCAAAGCGGTAATCATGCCCACTATGATTTGGGAGCAATTGGGCTTCAGTTGTCTGGGCCCCATAGATGGTCATAACCTTGCCGAATTGGAAACAGCTCTAACTCAAGCCAGGAATTACTGCAAACCGGTCATTGTCCATGTCTTGACTACTAAGGGCAAGGGTTATAAACCAGCAGAGGACGACCCCACTCAGTTCCACGGTCTATCCCCTAAAAGAGAAGCCTTGGGCACAATACCTACTTATAGTCAGGTATTTGCTCAAAAAGTCGGCAGACTGCTTAGGGACAATCCCAGGCTGGTAGTGATAACCGCTGCCATGGTTGAAGGCAATGGCCTATCTTCTGTGGCCAGAGAGTTTCCTCAGCGCATCTACGATGTAGGGATTTCTGAGCAGCACGCAGTTACCTTGGCTGCCGGGCTAGCTACTCAGGGCTTTATACCCATTGTGGCTATATATTCTACCTTCTTGCAACGTGCCTTTGACCAAATATTGCATGATGTTTGTCTTCCTGACCTGCCTGTTATTTTTGCCCTGGATCGCAGCGGCATTGTCGGAGAGGATGGCAAGACACATCAAGGGATATTTGATTTATCTTATCTTAATTTGATGCCTAATATGGTCATTTGCGCACCTAAGGACGGGAGTGAGCTTAGAAATCTGCTCCATACTGCCTTGAATACCGAGCATCCCATAGCAATTCGTTATCCTCGAGGTCAGGGAACAAGCGTTCCTTTAGGCACCGAGCTTCATCGCTTCCCTATAGGCAAAGCTGAGATAATAAGGCAAGGCAAAGATATGACTATTATAGCCATCGGTTCCACCGTCATGCCTTCTCTTGAAGCAGCGGAGCAGTTAGCTTTTTGGGGCATTGATGCTATGGTCGTTAATGCCCGATTCGCTAAGCCCTTGGATACTGAGCTCATTTTGGGTGTGGCTAACTATACCAAGAAGATGGTCATAGTAGAGGAAAATGTTCTTAGCGGCGGCTTTGGTGCCGCAGTGCTGGAGCTGCTGGAAAAAGCTGGAGCCTCAAATGTCAAAGTGAAGCGATTAGGCATTCCTGACGAATTCGTAACCCATGGGAAGCAAGATTTTCTTCGCCTTCTCTATCATCTTGATGCCCTGGGAATAGCCAGGGCGTGCGCTGATTTCTTAGCTCCCCCATCAAGGGGCCTTAGTGCCAAGGAGTTTGTTAAAACAGAGAAACATATCTTGTATCCCGGTTAGCGGACAGCCTATTGGAAGCAGGATGAGTGTCCTGATGGGAGAAGTCTCATAACCTTCTCGGGTTTTTTTGTTTAGCTTCTTAGTGCTACCTCAAAATCGCTCAATGTATCATTTTTGCCTGCGGATTAAGATATTATTCTCCCCTGGAGCTAACAACGGAGTTTGACAAATAGCTCTTTCTCTGCTATAGTGCTTTGGTTTATTTAGGATATAGGATCGATAAATCGGAGGTACTGGATATGCTGATTATAGGTGAGAACATACATGTCATAGCGAGAGTAGTGAACGACGCTATAAAAGCTCAGGATACCAAGATAATTCAAGACCTGGCCAGAGAGCAAGCTGAGGCTGGAGCTGATTATATTGACTTGAATTTAGGCTTCTGCAGGAAAGACCCAACGGTCATGGGATGGGCGGTGAATGTAGTCCAAGATGTGGTCGATATACCATTGTCTATAGATACTATGAACCCTATAGCTATGGAGGAGGGTCTAAAAGCTTGCAAGAAGAGGCCGTTGCTTAACTCTGCTTCGGGGAAGAGCGATTCAAAACAGGAAATGCTTCCGCTAGCTAAGAAATATGACTGTGATGTGGTAATTTCAGTGATCAATGATAGAGGAATGCCTGCTGAGGGTGATTCAAAGTTGGATAGCATTATGGATACAGTGGCTTATGCCAATGACCTCGGTATTCCAAACGAGCGTATTTGGGCTGACCCCATAGTTCTTCCGGCAAGCACCGCTGGGGAAGGTCAAAAGAATGCTCTGGCGACCTATGAGTTTGTAGAGATGCTTCCAGAAGCTTTGCCAGGGATCAACTCCGTGGTGGGGCTTTCCAATATATCTAATGGTGTACCAAATGACCTGAGGCCCCTTCTCAACCGTGTTTATCTTGCGATACTTGTTAGGAAGGGCCTCAGCGCATCGATCCACGATGCTCTTGACGAGGAAATGACGAAAATATGCAAGGGTCAGGCCCTGAATATCGTCGGCCTCATCTACAAGACGTTCGATGGGGAGGATATAGACCTCTCTTCACTTTCCCCAGAAGAAATCAACTATGTTAAGACAGCCAAGGTACTTTCAGGAGAAGTTCTCTATTCGGATGCCTGGCTTGAAAGCTAAGGAGGATAAAGAATGGAATATAAAGCGCCGGTTGAAGCGTACACAGGAGTTGTCAGAGAAGAGACTATTGGGACAGGGGACAAGCCCTTGAAGCTTGGAGGGGAAAATATTCTTTCTCTGCATCTTTTTGATGAGGGTTCGCTTCCCAATCCGCCAACCTTTGCTCTGGAGATATTGGATATGGAGCCTAAGGATTGGCCAGAACATTTGGTTGAGCCGTTCAAGGATGTGATATCCGATCCAGTGAAATGGGCCAAGAAATGTGAAGGATTTGGGGTTGATGCAGTGAACATTTTCCTTCTAAGCACCGATCCTGCGGATAAGAATAGCCCTGCGGATGAAGCGGCAGCACTGGTGAAAGAGGTGGCTGACGCAATAAGTATCCCGGTGTTTGTCTATGGCTGTGGGGATGATAAAAAGGATGCCGAGGTTCTGCCTAAAGTTGCTGAAGTGTGCGACGGAATGAACCTTCTTATAGGGCCGGTGCTAAAGGAGAATTACGAGGTGGTGGGGAAAGCGATTTTAGACCATGGACACAAAGCTTGGGCTGAGAGTCCTTTGGATATCAATTTGCTTAAGGAGTTGAATGTAAAGCTGTGTCATTTCCTGCCCCCTGAGAGAATTGTAATCGATCCAGAATCTGCAGCGCTGGGTTATGGCTTTGAGTATAGCTTCAGCCTCATGGAAAGGGTGAAGCAGCTTGCAGTTATTACTAAGGATAGCATGACGCAAATGCCCATGATCGCCAGTCTGGGAAAGGAAATTTGGAAGACAAAGCAAGCCAAAGAGAGCAAGAAACAGGGCTTGCTGTTTGAGGCGATGACAGCCTTAGGACTTCTTATGGCTGGAGCAAATATCCTCGTCTTAAGGCATCCTGAGAGCATAGACTTGGTCAAAGAAACCATTGGAGGCGAATTGTGGCACAAGTAAAAGAAATAACCAGGAAGTTAGAAGAGATTCATGAGAAGATAAAGGCGGGGATCGGCTGGGAGCCAGTTGGTCCCACA
>Ga0114922_10002920_pt1 | contig 15968 bp, 11 predicted proteins | sample AartaG_FD_100975 | JGI IMG/M metagenome (GOLD analysis project Ga0114922, IMG submission 100975) | Deep subsurface microbial communities from Aarhus Bay to uncover new lineages of life (NeLLi) - Aarhus_00045 metaG | ecosystem: Environmental > Aquatic > Marine > Oceanic > Sediment | place...
GCGGAAAATTCATATCGCCGACCATGCCGGCACATTTTAGCCTGACCTATGAAAATATCAGAATACCGTAATCTGAATATGAAAAATCCTGAAAATGAATTATTCAGCAAGCCCTAAATAGAACTTATGAAGGTTATAAAACGGAAATCGATACTATTTATGGCCAGCTTGAATCAATTCTCAAAATTAAAATAGAACCCGCACCTGACAAATGGGACAGAACATATGGTGTTGATTTCTTCATACGAGTAAAGGATTATTTTGTTGGGCTTCAGATTAAGCCAATTTCTTCTGGTCAATCACTTAATCAATATCAATGGATAGAAATGCATCGTGTAAGTCACAAAAAATTTAAAAGTAAATTTGGCGGCAATGTGTTTTTCATATATTCTGTAAAGAGCACGGGGAAAAAGAAGAAAATATGTAATACCGAAGTGATTGAAGAAATAATAAAAGAAATAACGCGCCTTAAAGAAAAATAATAAAAATATCTAAACTGGTACCCCACCAAACTGGTGGGATTAAACGACTGACCTGATAAATCAAAACGTCAAGATCACAGGGGTCTTGATCTACCAATAAAAAAAACCGGCCTGTGATAGACCGGTTTTCGATTCATTAAATCATATCAGCAAAATCTATTTCATCTTGCGCTTCATGCCCAGCAGTTTCCAGCCGGAGGGCAAAACCAGCGAGGCAACGGCTATCTTTATAACTGCGCCTGCTGCAAACGGATACAACCCGAACTGCAGAACCATATCGGTTCCAACATAAACCGAAAGCCAGGCAAGCCCTGCCAGGTAGATGGCAATCGTGCCGAGAACCATCGCCAGAACAGTTGAGACCACATAGCGGTCCCAGCCTTTTTCAGCCAGCAACCCAACGATATAAGCGGCCGCCACAAATCCCAGAAGGTAACCGCCGGTAGGTCCGGCAAGATGGGCAAATCCGGCGGTGCCTGCTGCAAATACCGGCAGTCCCATCGCTCCCTGGGCTAAGTATGTCAGCACGCTAAGGCTTCCCCGTCGTCTGCCCAGCATAGCGCCGACTAACAGCACCGCCAGAGTCTGTCCGGTAATCGGAACCGGGCTTATCGGCAGATACACCGCCAGTTGCGAGGCTAACGCTATCACTGCGGAACCGGCCAAGATCAAGACTACATCGTAAAGCAGAGCATGTTTTTTAACGGCAGGTCGAAGAATATCAGCGTAGGCATAAGATGTCATTAAACACTCCTTCAAATCAGTTTAAAATTCAAGCCTCATTTTCAATCACAAAACCCTATATATATTATAGCTGTCTGCCGCACAAGCATATTTTAAATTAAGATAAATTTTGTTTGGATTTTTGTTTAGTTGGAACACCCATCCTCCCGGACAGAGGCAAGCTCTGCCCCTACGATAATACGATATTAAACAAACGGGTGGAATGCTCCATATAAATATTTTAAACGATTATCAAATGATGATTAAAATCTCAGTATATCGACTTTGGTCTGGCCGGCTAAATAAACATAACCACCGGCGGCGGTTATATCATTGGTAGTTTCGTTGATTATATAACTGCTAACAAGATCAAGCGAACTGCCGCTGGAATAATCGAGCGCCATCGCGCCGCCGTTTGAGGCTCCCCTCGATATGAATACAATCGAATTGATCGCAAATACTCCTGTAATACCCGAGGCTATAGAATACCCGGCTACTTCTATCAGATTAGAGAGATTTGCAGTTGACAGCATAGCCAGTTTAGTGGAGGTGCCGACAAAGACATAATCTGCGGTTGCCGATACCGACTGGCACGATCCATCAAAAGATGCATAGCGCGACAGCACGGACGGTGATGCCGGCTGAGATACATCGACCACAGTAAGACCGTTGACATCAAGAACAAAAACTATATCACCCACTGCATCAACATCCTTAACCTGGCCGTCGGTGATAGGAAGACGATAGATCGGGTTGATGTTGCCGCCTGATATCGAGGCAATCTGAAGAGCGTCGTAATCGGCGATATAAACCATGCTGCCCGACACCTTGATATTCCAACTGAGTCCGGGGGTATTAAAAGAGCCTTCCGCCATGACAGTATCGGGATCGGAAACATCAAAGAGCTGAACCCCGTTGTCGCCATCTGCCAGTACCAGGTGAGGAGAATCTGAATCAACCCCCTGTGCATTTCCAGGCGAGTAGTATCTGTACATCTCCGAAGGCGAACCCGGGTTTGAAACATCAATAACATACATGCCATCACCGCCGACAGCAACATAAAGATGGCCTCCCTCCGTGGCCACCCTTACCCCGGGGCTGGAAAGTGAAAAAGTGGAGATATAAACAAACTCACCCGGTTGACCATCAACAACGGTAACGGTTACCGTGTTTGATACATATGATGTCGAATTGACATGGGCAACGGCTTTTAGCTGATGCTGTGAGTTGTCGCTGTAAACGGATGTATCCCACTCATACGTATATGGCGATGATGCATCCGAGGAAACCGAATCGTCATCGACATAAAAATCGACCCGATCAAATGTATAACCGGCGCTCGCAGAAGCCTGAACGGTTACTGTGCCGGAGACTATGGCGCTGTCAGCCGGTGAGGTAATGGTTATCGGCAAGGGCCTGATAACCGTTACAAAAACCGTATCGGATGAATAAACCTTGATCGTGTCATAAGCCTTTGCCTGCAGAAAATGTTGTGAACTGTCGCTGTAGATATCGGTATCCCACAGGTATTCATAGGGAAGAGTTGAATCGGAAAAAAGCGAATCACCATCGACATAAAAATCAACCCGTAAAAAGGTGAAGCCATCGCCAACTATGGTACGGACATTTACAGTCCCGTAAACCGATGAATTGTCGAGCGGCGAGCTTATGGTTATCGGGTCTTTCAAGGTTGGTTTGACTACTGTTACTCTCACGGTGACAGAAACATAAGATGATGTGTCATCGAAAGCCTTCGCCATTAATGTATGTTCTGAACCGTCAGCATAAATTGAGGTGTCCCACTCGTAAGTAAAAGGATAAGTTGCGTCTGAGTAAACAGAGTCGCCATCCACATAAAAGTCAACTCTGTTAAGGCTGTAACCGGCGCCGACTTCAGTTGTAACTGTAACAACGCCGGAAACATCTGCAAGGTGTTCCGGTGACGTGATGGTTATTGGATAGGAATCCGGAGGTTCTGTTACATCGGAGTCGCACGTAAAAAACAACGCACCTGCACAAAATCCCAATATCGCAATCTTTTTCATATATTAATATTATCGGATATACAGCAATAATTTCAAGAGGAAAATTGCAGTTATTACGGATTATTTTACAGATAGCAGATAAAGGAGCTTTTAGCCATCATTTTTTATTTCAAATACGATCAAATGCCTGTCTTTGGTACTCACAAAGAGCCTTTTGCCATCTTTTGAAAATGTCGCGCCCAGGGCTTCGGAATTGAGCTGATGTTCCCCCTTATGGTTGCCATAAAAGTCGAAAAATTTCACAGTTTTATCGAACGATGAGGTAGCCACCAGTTTATCATCAGGCGAGAATGAGATTCCAACCGCCCGCTTTTTATGCCCATGGATAACGTTAGTTTCGTTTTCATTAAAATTGATAAACCTCAGCGAGCCGTCCTCACATGATGACACCAGTTTGCCATTATTCTTAGAAAAACTAACGCCATAGACCGGACCGGGATGATCATAGACGAATTTAGTCTGCATCGGTATATTGAATAGATACAGCTTTCTATCGGCACAGGCGGCCGCGAGAAAATTATTGTTGGCTGACCAGTCAAGACAATAGATTCTGTTTTTAGGGCTTTGCAGGGTGGCGATATAGTTGCAGGCTATATCAAACAGAAATATCCGGCCATCATCCTGACCAGCCGCCAAAATCGGCACATCAGGCGCATAACATACCGACTCGACACTCCGATCAAACCGATCAAATAACGCCAGAAGGTTTCCGGTTGGCGACCAGATCCGGACTGTCTTATCCGCAGAACCCGAAACTATCGTCCTGCCATCCGAAGCAAAAGCAATGGAGTGAATCATTTCTTTATGCCCCTTAAGCTTTTTGAATACATTACCCTGTAAGTCGCACAGTTGCACTATATTAGATTCGGAATGAAAAGAAAGAGCCAGGAATTCACTATCTGGACTGACGCCAATCTGCCAGCATGCCTCGCTGACACCCTCAATTTTGTGAAGTTCTTCAAGTTTTATCAAAAAACACTCCCGGTCTTTATTTAATGTTTCGGATGAAAGGGAAAATAGCTTTAAGAAGAAAAAAATAATGTTGAGAGGATGTTACAATTAAATTTAATCTTTTGTTATGTAATCAAAAACGCCCTGAATACTCTTTCGCTTTTCGATTTTCAGCATCTTACGTAAGCCGCTTGCGTACACAGTGTTTCCCACCAGTAGGGTTTCACGAAAATTGCGGTACCCAAAATTCCCCAAGGTATGATAAGCCACCCACTGGGCAAAACCCTCGGCATCCTCAAGCGACATATTGTTCGGGCAGTTCTCGGCGGCCCAGGCATGGGCAATTTCATGAGGGATAACCTGGTATAGGTCTTTCTTACGCAAACCATACAGGATATAAATCTCGAAGGTGTCATTAAATCGGTAAAATAGACCGTTTATATCTCCTGAGATCCCCTCGGATTTCTGTTTGATAAAATCCTGTCCCTGAAGAGTGTATTTTATCTTATGTTTAATTTTCATCCCCAGCACCGATTCCAGATGAGTGAGTATCTTATGTTTTATCGAGCTGACTTTTTGCGGGCTAAAATAAGCCTCTTTGTAGCAGGCCTGGCAAAGAATGCGGTTGTCATCCAATCTCATACTGTTTTTCCCGGTTGGAGCGCCGCAATCAGCGCATTTCGGGTAACGCGAGACACAATTCTGACAATATTTCTTGGCATTGTCGCCATCAAACCAGGAGTATCTTCCTTCGATTGGCACACCACAGATAAAACAAAAAGCGGCCTGATTATAACAGTTCTGGCAGATGAGTTTATTGCCGGCTTTAATCAGGTTTTTATCAGGACGGCCGCACATGTCGCATAGCGGCATAGTCTTTAAGCACTTTTCACATAACCGCAAATCGATTTCAGGGAAATATGTGCTTCGACCAACTATCGGTTTCTTGCAGTTATCGCATTTGTCGAGCTTGATAAGACAATTACGGCAGATATTTTTACCGTCAATTTTTACAAGCGAGACTGACGGCTTACCGCAAATAGAGCATTTCCTATTATTATCCATGCAGGATAAGCAATAAACTGTACCATCATCGAATTTGACATATTGACCGGTGATCGATTTGCCGCACAACGAACATTTCGAATCGGCTCTTACAATACCGGGGATTGTAAGAGCCAATATTAGAGAAAAAATGAGCAGACGTTTAGTCATGACAGTTTATTAACTTTAAGCAGTTTAATATATTCCAGCGATGTCTTCAGGTCCTTTTCGGAATAGACCTCAATTATCATCTCGATATTCAGACTACTGAATATATCTATAAAGGATATAATATCAAGGCTGCCGGCGCCCAGCGGTAAATGACTTCTGCCGCCGTTAACATCGTGAATGTAAGCCAGCTTGATGAATTTAAGTATGTCCTTAATAAAGCTGGCCATACGGTTTTCGACGGTTTTATTATGACGGTCCCTGGAGCGCATATAGCCGATATCCCAAACCAGACCGGTAAAAGGGATTTTCAAGAACCTGTCTATGACACTGATAACCTGATCGTTGAAGTTATAAGTATTTTCCAGAAGCAGATGTATCCGCCGGGCTGCATATACAGCCAGTCTTGAAACCGAATCATAAAACCTTTCAAAATAAGATTGAGGGATATTCATTGAAGCCTATCAGGTTTTCTACTTTGCCGACAGATTGTTCACCTTGGCGATTAATCAAGTTTTCCTTTCCCGTTTCTTGGCGGCCGGGAACAAGACATTATTCAGGATAAGACGATAACCGGGAGAGTGTTTATGAAGACGAAGATCCGTGAGAGGATCGCCGATAAAATGCTGGTAGTCCTCGGGATCGTGTCCGCCTAAGAAAGTATAAGTACCTCGGCCATAATTGCCGTGAATATACTTCGCCTCATTTAATCCCTCGGTTTCAGCTAATATTGTCACATGCTTTTTAACCAGGTCTTTCCTGTAACCGGTACACTGTCCCCAGAAACCATTAACGACTGGAACATGGTTCTGAACCAGCATTGTCGGTACCGGGTCGTATTTGGCTGAAAAATCAAACAGGGTAAAATAATCGGCTTCGGGCGTCATGCGCCGCCCGCCGCGTAATGGGGTGGTATCGATATCGGAATGTTCATAGATTACCGGATTAAGTATAACTGTGAAGTTTTCAAAAGCGAAACACCGAGAATAATCAAGCTTGTTCTGGCAATCAGGGTCGACAGGGTCAGTGTCGAACTCGGCCGGAACAATATCGGTATTATAAGCGGCCTGGGCGATATCATAGGTGTCGGTTGCCGAACACATGGCAAACAAAAACCCGCCCCGACTAACATATTTTTTTATCTCTGAAGAAACCGCTAATTTAAGCGACGAGACCTTCTTATAGCCGAGATCGCGGGCAGTTGTTTCGGAAAGCGCTTTGATCTGTTTATACCATTTGGTGTTGCGGTAAGCGGCGTAAAACTTGCCATACTGGCCGGTGAAATCCTCATGGTGAAGGTGAAGCCAGTCATAATCGGCTAATCGACCCAGGAGAACCTTGACATCCCAGAGAACATCGAATGGTATCTCGGCATATTCCAGAGCCAGGTTTACTGCATCATCCCAGGGCTCGTTCTTCGAAAACGGCGGCGCGTAAATGACTATTTTCGGGGCTTTCTCCAACAATACCGTTTCCATATTGTTTTCCTCAATAGTCGCTTTAATCTGCGCCTCCTGACCGCCGCTGATAATTTCATATTTCACCCCTCGAAGATGACACAGCTCTTCGATTTGGGGTAAATTATCAGCCATAAAAGAACCGCCGCGGTAATTTAAAAGCCATTCGACATTCTGACCGTATGTTAAACACCAGTATGCCACACCGTAAGCTTTAAGATGGTCAGTCTGGGAAAAATCCATCGGTATCAAAAGCTTCTGCGCCGATAGCTGTGCCGGAAAAAATAGAAACATCGCGAGCAGCAAAATTGACAATGATTTTTTCATAAGTATCTCCCTGCAGATAATATCGTCAAATTGATCGTACTTATTAAAAAGAGATCAAAATCCAATATTTTAAGTTAACATAAACAACACATTTAATATATTTATACTCGGCTGTATCGCAAGAGTTTTACTTAAGATTTAATCCATATTATTCACAAATCTTAACATGTATTGGCATCCGCCATAGGCGGATTCTTCTGCCAGGGCTGTCGGAAGTTGCTTCCAACAGCGCAAAACAGGGTTGCGGCCGGATAAAACCAACCGCCTGCTTTCCATATCCTTGTTGGTGCATGAGGACATACACCAACCACTAACCGGGCATTATTGTCCCTCAGCAGTGTAGGTCGAAACCCCTGCGGTTTCGACAAGATATTATCTGTCGGAAGTAACTTCCGACAGCACAAAAATAGAGATACAGCACCAAAATAGAGATATTCAGAAATATTTTATAAACTTAAAAGCCCTGAGCGTTAACGTCGGAGACCCGTCAGGGACCTATGGACTTTCCAGTCGGGCCAATTTTGTCAATAATCAGACAGTGTATTACTTCATTGTGTAGTCTGTTTTACCCAGAGCGGCGTGAGCGGCGGCCAGACGAGCAATCGGTACTCGGTAGGGTGAACAACTGACATAGTCAAGTCCAAGCTGATGGCAGAACTCTATCGATGAGGGATCGCCGCCATGTTCGCCGCAGATACCGAGTTTGATATTTTCATTGGTTGACCGAGCTTTTTCGACTGAAATCTTCATCAGGCTTCCCACGCCGTTTATGTCGATACTGATAAACGGATCTTTTTTGAGAATACCTTTTTCGAGATATACCTTGATGAACTTGGCGGCATCATCGCGTGAATAACCGAATGTCATCTGGGTAAGGTCATTGGTGCCGAATGAGAAAAAATCGGCTACCTCGGCTATCTTATCAGAAGTAATTGCGCCGCGTGGTATCTCAATCATCGTACCAACCGTATAATTAATTTTATTCTTGTAATGTCTCATTACTTCTTCGGCAACCTGCACGACAATGTTTTTCTGATTTTTCAACTCTTCGATAGTACCTACAAGCGGTATCATAATTTCAGGTAATGGAATCTTCTTTTTAGGATTTTTGGCAATCTCACAGGCGGCTGTGATAATCGCGCGAGCCTGCATTTCAGTAATCTCCGGGTAAGTAATTCCCAAACGGCAGCCTCGATGACCCATCATCGGGTTAAATTCAGTAAGTTCATCCAGCCGGCTGAGGATTTTTTCCTTAGCTTTGACATCATCTTCCCACGCCCCTGAGTTCCTTAACTTTTCGATCTCCTTAATAACTTCCTGCTTATCGGGTAAGAACTCATGTAAAGGCGGGTCAATTGTCCTGATCGTAACCGGCCGATCCCCCATGGCTTCGAATATTCCCTTAAAATCTTTTATCTGGAGCGGCAGAAGCGCATCCAATGCTTCTCGACGTTCGAGTTCATTATCGGCAAGTATCATTTTTTGAACGACAGGAATTCTATCGGGTGCGAAAAACATATGCTCTGTCCGGCATAACCCGATACCCTCCGCTCCGAACGCTATAGCTGTTTTCGAATCTTGAGGAGTGTCTGCATTTGCACGTATTTTCAAAGAACGAACATCATCAGCCCAACTCATGAACGTGGCGAACTCTCCGGAAAGTTCAGGTTCGATTGTATTTACTTCGCCGGTCATAACCTCGCCGGTCGCGCCGTTAAGGGTGATAATATCTCCTTCCGAGATAACATTTTTGCCGGTAATGAACTTTCTGTCGACCTCATAAACCTTGATTTCTTCAGCGCCGGCAATACAGCATTTGCCCATGCCTCTGGCCACTACTGCCGCATGCGAGGTCATCCCGCCGCGCGATGTGAGAATGCCCTCGGCAACGTTCATGCCATGAATATCATCAGGATTGGTCTCCTGCCGGACAAGGATAACCTTCTTGCCGGATTCGGCATACCGAACGGCATCATCAGCAGAAAAAACCGCCATTCCGGAGGCGGCACCCGGTGAGGCGGCCAGCCCTTTAGCAATAATGGTTGGCTTCGCCTTGGGATCAATACGCGGATGTAAAAGCTGTTCAAGAGAATCCGGTTCGACTCTTAACAACGCCTCTTTCTTGGAAATAAGCTTCTCTTTGACCATATCGACCGCAATTTTGACTGCCGCCGCGGTGGTTCTTTTGCCGGTGCGAGTCTGAAGCATGTAGAGTTTACCCTCCTGAATAGTGAATTCGAAATCCTGAATATCGCGATAATGATTTTCCAATTTCGTTGTTATTTCTTTAAGCTGTTTATAAACCTTAGACATTTCTTTGGCCAGTTCGAAGATATGACGGGGCGTTCTGATGCCGGCTACTACATCCTCGCCCTGCGCATTAGTCAGGTATTCGCCATAGAACTCTTTCAGCCCGGTGGAGGGGTCACGGGTAAAACCGACACCGGTGGCTGAATTATCACCCATGTTGCCAAAAACCATTGCCTGAACATTGATCGCAGTCCCGAGATCGCCGGGAATATCATTGAGCTTACGATAGGTAATAGCCCGAGGATTGTTCCACGATCGGAATACGGCATCACGAGACATCTGAAGCTGAGTATTAACGTCCTGAGGGAAATCCTCGCTGGTTTTATTCTTAACTTTTTCTTTGTATTTTTTAATAATGTATTTAAGATCGTCGATTGTTAATTCAGTATCGAGTTTAATCTTCTGCTTTTTCTTCCGTTTTTCCAGGATATCCTCAAATTCACTCTTATCAATCCCCAGTACAACATTACCGAACATCTGGATAAACCGGCGATAACTGTCGAATACAAATCGTTCGTTATCGGTTTTCTTGATAAGTCCCTGCATGGTTTCGTTATTGAGTCCAAGGTTCAGCACAGTATCCATCATGCCGGGCATGGAGAACTTTGCCCCGGAACGCACCGATAGCAAAAGCGGATTTTTTGGATTGCCGAATTTCTTGCCGGCAAGTTTTTCTATATGTTCAAGGCCTTTCTTCATTTGAGGCTTAAGCTCTTGCGGTATCGTCATATTATTCTGATAATAGAGATTGCAGGTATCAGTATTGATTGTAAAGCCGGGCGGCACCGGGATTCCAATATTGGTCATCTCGGCCAGGCCGGCGCCTTTTCCGCCAAGGATGTCTTTCATATCGCCTCGGCCTTCAGCCTTTTTGCCGCCAAACAGATAAACCAGCTTTCCTGCTTTTACAGAAACCTCAGCTTTTTCCGGGGAAGCTTCACGCTCAGCTTTTTTAACTACTTTTTTGGCCGGGGACTTAGCTTTTTTAATGGTTTTCGCTATTGCTTTTTTGGCAGTCTTTTTACCGTTAACTTTCTTTTTCGTAGTTTTGACCGCTTTTTTTGCTTTTTTCTTTTTTGCTGCCATTTCTGCTCCTTGTATGACAAATCAAACATTATCTGAAAAAGTTGAGCCTCATTATACATATGTTATCGGCTAAATGCAAGCGGATTAAACGGCTATAAGCTCTAATGATACAATTATTAACATCTTAATCCGAAAAACGCCAAAAAGGACCAGTTAACTTATTGTTAGTAAGAAGGTTAATATTAACAAGTATTACGGGCAGTTTTTACTGGATAAATAATGATATTAAGCAAAGTGTATTAATAAATCCTCTACAAGCCTGCCCCGATTATTCTTGTTCACATTTATAACCTCAACGCCCGCATACCGTTTCAGCCGGTCGCAAAGCGGATGAGGTTTGAAAAGAATCGTTGCCAGTAAGTTTATTTGGCTGTTGAAAAGCTCTATCAATATGTCTTTAGATTTTGCAGAATAAAGCTCCATTTTGCCTATCTCATCAATTACGATCAGGTTGTTTTGCCTTATGCCTGTTTCCAGTTCCGGTAGAGCCAGTCTTTCGAAAGCATCGATATTGACGCCATATTTACTTACTCTGTACTTTGATTTGATATCGATATGAGACAATATTTCTTTTTTGGATGGCTCAGAAAAGGTCTCGATCTCGAAACCGACTCTTTGTCCAGCTTCCCTGATCTCATTGGTGAAAAATCCATAAACTGGAACATCAAGCCTGTCGACAACCTTTCTGATGAGCGTTGTCTTGCCGCACCCCGGAAGGCCGGTAAGCAGGATTTTATGATTTGACCGCACTGACATATTGATAAGTCATTTTCTCGAGGACTTCACCGCCTGGATAGTTTCTCTTAATAATCTCTTCATACTCTTTTAAAAACCTCGGCAGCACCTCCGGAGAAAGAGCATCCCCGATATATGATTTGGAACGCTGCAGTTTAAGGTAATCAGGTATGGAATATTTTTGTACACAATCTGTTATAAAGCTATCTGATTTGCAGAAACCGCCATGTTGATCAAGAATTTTCTGCCAATTGTATTTTAAATTAACATATTCATGGTCAGGATTATACTTCTTAATCAGTTCATCCATTTTCAACTGATGACCTGTATGCGGTCGTTTGCGATAGTACCAGACTATGGCCAGCCCACCGCCAGGTTTGATTACTCTGTTTATCTCAAAAAGAGCATTTTCAAAATCGAACCAGTGAAAAGCCTGACCTGCAAAAACCGCATCAAATGACCCTGTCTTAAACGGCATAATCTCGGCTTTACCGGAGGATGTAAACAGCCCTTTGCAATGCTTAAGCATCACAAGAGAATAGTCAAGGCCAAAGACAATTGCATTTGTCAGTTTTTGAATCTGCCGTCCAAGGTTGCCGGTACCGCAGGCTAAGTCTAATACCAGGCTTTTGTTATCGAGGCCAAATTTCTTTATTAACAGAGACAGCAAATCTTCTGGATAACCAGGCCGATAGCGAGCATAATCATCGGCAAATTTTTCGAAAAGCATGAAATAATTATAGCTACAGCCAGTATCGATGTAAACCGATTTTTATTGAATAGATTTTCAAAAAGTGTTAATTTTTAAGCTTTAATAGGAGTGCTCATAGGGAGGATGATATTTTCATTATTGAGAGCAGTTGGAGATAAAGAGCTGTTTTAAAAATAAAACGTAAAAATAAGGAGAGTTGTAAATGAAGCCGATTATTACAGGAATAGTTTTTTTATCTCTTTTAACCGGTGCGGCTTTTGCCCAGCCGCTGGGCGAGGTAGTTGGCACAACCTATTATCCTCAGCAAACTCTCGCCTCTGCGGGGCATCGTATCGCAGTGTGTGATGACAGCTCAATTCATGTGTGCTGGACGAACCTGTTGGGCTGGCCGTATCCGCCGGCGCCTCGTCATATTTATATCAACTGGCGAAACCCTGAGGGCGTTTGGAATCCGAATGGTTTTGAAGGCCAGGTCAGTAGTGATTCACCGTCAGGTTACGCTAAAATGGATGTTATCTACGGCAACCGCGGCGCTATAGTCTACCATTCTGCCGGCGGTTCATATCCAACCTATGTAACGGTATCTGTAGATTATGACCCTCCTGGTGATGGCTTTTTTGATCACTATAATCCCCCTGATGAAATATTCCCTCAGAATCCCGACAGTCCGGGGCGATGTTACTGGCCCGATATTAACGTTGACCGCAATGATAACATGCATATCGTGATGACCGAACTCACCGATCGTCGACCTTGTAGACTGTGCTATACCAACTCAACTGATGGCGGCAGTTCCTGGTCTGAGGTTGCTTTAATAGATACGGTTATGTATCCTACTGCAATAGTAGTATCCTCTCCCGTATCAGACAGGGCGGCTGTATGCCATCTTATCCCGAATGATACTATGAGCCAATCTAATAACGAGGTTTGTTGCTATATTGCCGAGGATGGTTTGACCTGGGATTGGATATACGGCCGAATTCAAATTACCGATTACGAGAACTCCGGCTCTGACCATCGTGCAGTCGGTGGAGTGGAGGCGATTTTCGATTATGATGATAACTTGCATGTGGCCTGGACCACTATTGCCGATAGCATAACCTGGTTATGGCATTATGACGAGAACTCTGAAACAATCTCCCTCATTGCCAATAATCCCGATACTATAGGGCTCTCGATGAATCAAGTTTCACTAAGCAGGTTGGAATACCCGCAAATATTAATTGCTTTGTGGTGTCAGTATGCTGAGAGCGATACCAATTTCATGGGCGGCTACAATGGCGACCTGTTTCTAAGCCACTCTTTTAATGGAGGTTCAACATGGTCATGGCCGGAAAATATTACTTACACCCGATCGCCGGGTTGTACGCATTGCAATTGTGAAAGTGAGATATTCCCCAGCGCCGAGGAGGATGCAGGATTAACTCCTGATGGCGGATTCCCTTATCTCACGTACATATATGATCCTTTTATTGACTGGGATCTAAGCTGCACATGTTCGGTTATGTTCCTTGGACCTGAACATCTAACAGATATTGCTGATAACCGGATAGTTAAGCCGAACCGTATCTTACTTGCCCAGAACTACCCCAACCCGTTCAACGCGTTAACTACAATCAAATATACTCTGCCAAAAGACTCGGATGTAATTATTAATATCTATGACTTACTTGGCCGAAAAATTGAAACATTGGTCTCAGCATTGAAGCAGCTTGGCAAACATTCACTTGTCTGGGATGCAGAGGAATTTTCATCAGGGATGTATTTTTATAAGATTGAAGCCGGTAAGTCTGTGCTGACAAAGAAGATGCTGTTATTAAGATAGAGTGTCCCCTTTCGCCATGCTATGTAAAGGGATACAGCCACCTGCAGATTTTGCTTGACTCACCCAACTAATATAGGTATATTTTATTAAGTTTAATAAATGGAGGTATAGGATGCGTTCAATTTTGGCGGCAAGTTCTTTGCTATTTGCGATTTTATTGCATAATCCCTGCTTGTGTCAGGATAGCTGGGATTTGGAGATGGTCGGCGAGGCGATGTACGACGGGCGCCTAGCAAATTACTACACACACAATAACTGTCTATATATTGCAACTTCTAGGAGTAATCCGCAGAGGGGTCTTTTTACAGTTGTTGACATTTTGGAACCAGGGCATCCTCACAGGATAAGTACAGTCTATGAGGATAATAGTATCAGAGATTTTTTGGTTATAGACAGTCTGCTTTACATGGCAACATCCGGAGGTGGAGTTGTCATTTATAATGTTCAAGAACCATCGTCACCAATGGAAATAGTAAGATTTGAAGAGAACCGCGGTTTTGGCATAATGAAAAGATATAATAACTATATTGCATCAAGCTATGCCTCAATCAACATTATAGATATCCAGAATCCTTTTAATCCTGAAGTAGTCTGTGAAATCAGTACCAGCTACCCTACTTCTATTTGCGACTTTGATTTTTACGGAAACTATTTATTGTTAACTGAAGCTAACTATCCACCATTTTATGGTAGTTACTTAGAGGTCTATGATATTTCCGATTTTTCCAATCCCATTCAGGTTTATAGCGCCTGCCTTGATTCAACGTTCAATTTTTTCTTCCAACTCAAAGTAATTGACAATTACTTCTATTTATATGGTAGTGTCAATGGCATACAAATCTATGACATTACCGATCCATCCGAACCTCAATTGGTTGACGTGACTTTTGAAGAATGTTTTATTAAGGATATTGAAATACACAATAACCATCTTTTTGCCGGAACATTTGATAATCATTTATTGACTATAGACGTTTCTGAACCTGCAATTCCTGTTATTACTAATGAGTACCCAACGCAATCATATCCACGTAATTTACGTGTATCAGAGGATAACCTTTATTTTTCTACAAATGCCGGTGACATAACATTTCTTGATATAAGCAATCCAGATTCCCCGATACTTGACGGAAGATATATACCTGGTACAAACACCTGGGGTGTGACAAAGTGGGAAAACTATGTTTACCTGGCTGCATCTTATGGTGGGTTCCGGGTTGTAGATGTCAGCGATCCAAGCGACCCGGTTGGAGTTAATTACTTTTACTCCTCAGAGCAAACGCACAATGTTTTTATTGATGAGGGTTTGCTTTTTATAGCTGATAATTATGCCGGTGTTTTAATCTTTTCTCTCGACGACCCCTTAAATCCGGAATATTTATCATCCGTCTTCACCGCATCAAATGTTAGTGATATGTACGCTTCAGGGAATTTACTTTATATAGTCAATAGTGATGGTTTCAGAATTGTCGATATCTCTGATCCTGCCAATCCAATAATAGTCGCACATTATCCTTCAGATAACCACAACAATTTTTACATGTCTATTATTGCGCGTGATAACTATGTCTATACTGCGGAAAGATACGAAGGCGTGTGTGTTTATGACATAACCGACCCCTCTAATCCTGCGCTGGTCACATGTTATGATGAGGCGAATTATCCGCACGACTTCTACATCAGGGATAACATTCTATATGTAGCCGATTGGGGGAATGGGCTTTTAACCCTCGATATATCAAATCCATCTAATCCGGTTTTCATGGGGCTGGGTGCATGCAATGAGGCGTTTGGAATATGGGTGGATGGGAACATTGCCTACGTTGCCGATAGAGAATCCGGAATCAAGGCGTATGATATAACAAATCCCTATTCTGTTCAATTGGTCGGTTTTTATGATGACGAGGATTATTGCAACGAAGTCTATGCCAAAAACGATACAGTCTATGTTGCGGCCTGTAGCGGGGGCTTATGGATATTACACTATGATGAAAGCTTGGGTATTGAGAATATTCCTTCAATGCCCGAAAAATTTATTTTATCTCAGAACTATCCTAATCCGTTTAATGCGGTAACAACAATCAAATATACTCTGCCAAAAGA
>Ga0114922_10002921_pt1 | contig 15968 bp, 17 predicted proteins | sample AartaG_FD_100975 | JGI IMG/M metagenome (GOLD analysis project Ga0114922, IMG submission 100975) | Deep subsurface microbial communities from Aarhus Bay to uncover new lineages of life (NeLLi) - Aarhus_00045 metaG | ecosystem: Environmental > Aquatic > Marine > Oceanic > Sediment | place...
ACCTGCAAAAAATAAGAGGCTAAGAGCGTTTTTTGCTCTTAGCCTCTCTATATTTATCCACCTCACAAATGAGTGGGGGGCTCTGCTGCGATGGTTGGGCTGGATTAGGCTGGATTATAGCTGACCGCGGCGTATCCGGCCTTTTTGTGCGGCGGATTCGGCCACTTCAATACGTCAAATAAGAACTCGCCGGCCTGGCGTATCATTACCGCCGGCATACACGGACTCATTTCAAAAGACCCAACCAGGTCCCTGTCGTACTTGTTCAAGGTATTCAAGAGGTAATCCCAGTTCTCGCGGGAGATACCGCCCCGCAAACCGGGCGGCTCGTGGTCATCAACCTGCCCATAATTGTCTGTAAGATGCACATGAGCCACTCTGTCGGCCAGTTCATCGACATATTGTCTGAAGTCAAATACCGCATCGATATTCGCATAGCCTGTGTCGAGGCAGTACCAAATAGAATCGAATTTTTCGCCTACCTGCTTGAGAGTCTGCAGCGGACCGCTCTCAAGACATAATTTCACCTTGTTCTCCTTGGCGCGGTTGACCACCTCGGCGGCAAAATCGCAGCCGTTGACCTCCGGGCCTTCGGCAATCCGCAGACTTCGCAAATCGGTAACAATGTTGGCGCCGAGCAGCCTGGCACACTCAATCTGCTCGACCCACTGCTCCAGAGTCGGGCCGTCGCTGCGCGAACGCATCGAAACCAGCATATCTTTAGTCGCCTCGGCCAGCCTGGACCAGTTGCGCCTTTCATATCGACACTCACTGTGACCTTTTATGTTGGGCAGTAATTCCACGCCGAAACCCAGACTCTTTAAGAACTGGCATTCCTGCTCGAATGAAAGAGGGTGTTCCCATCCCCAAAACACCATAGTACAGACAACATATCTAATGTGCACTGTCGAATCCCCAAACCGGGCTTTCAAATCCGTACCTCTATTATGTTGCGTCCCTGCGCAACCACACATCTACATTACTATCGATTGAAACCGAGAGGGGCTTCAACGTTTCTTCAAAAAAAATGGCGTTTTTTCGCCCATGCGGGGGCCATCTGACTGTTGCCGGTTGTTTACACTCCGCCTCGAACCGGCGACTCTTACATATCGGACTACAGCCCGGTCGATGCTTGTGACCCGGTGCTCCGGCAGCGATTATGACTGCTCGGCGGTTTCCGGCCCGGCAGAGCTGCCCGTTTGCTCCAATTCACGCAATAGCCCCGCTTCGCCAAGAGCCCGGACAGACTCAGCACTTGCTCCGCCACCAATTCCGCAGGTTCTCCCGGAAGGGCCTCGTCAGAACCAACTGAGGAAAAATCGCAGGACTTACCCCATTTTGGCGGACAGCGAAAATTTTCTTGAACTTTGTGCCAGCATTGTTAAAATGAGCTTTTTGAAGTCGTAGGAGTATGATTGTTATGAAAAAGGGCATACATCCAAAATACGAGAAAGTGATGGTTCGCTGCGGCTGCGGCAACACCTTCGAGACCCGCAGCACCGCAGGTGAAATCCATGCGGAAATCTGCTCGGTGTGCCACCCCTTCTATACGGGCAAACAGAAGTACATCGACACGGCCGGGCGAATAGAGAGATTCCAGAAGAAGTACGGCAAGGATTACTTCAAAAAGGCCAATAAAGACAAAAAGAAACAATAGCGTTTAGCATACAGACTGTCCCCTGACAGCAGGGATTTTGCGCACCCGGAGTCTGCTACTCGCTATTTTTTACTTTTCAGAAGACCCGGATGGCTGAAAAAAAAGACAACTTTTTAACCAAACTCGATGAGCTTGAGTGTCGCTACAGCCATATCGAGGAGCAGATTGCAGAGCCGGCGGTGAGCAGAGATACCGCAAAGCTGATAGCCCTGTCCAGGGAGCAGGCCAGGCTCAGAGATATTGTCGCCAAATACCGTCAGTACAAGGTGGCGCTGGCCGGTATTGACGAGGCTCAGCACATCCTGGAAGACACCACAGCCGAGGAGGATTTCAGGAAGCTTGCCGAAGAAGAAATCGGCCGGCTCGAGCAGGAAAAGAAAACCCTGCTTGAAAAAATCAAGAACATGCTCGTTATGGCCGACGACGCGGCTGTTGATTCGGTGATAATGGAAATACGAGCGGGCACAGGCGGTGAAGAGGCAGCTTTGTTTGCCCGCGACCTCTATAATATGTACATCAGATACGCTGAAAGTCGCAAATGGAAGGTGGAACAGCTCAGCTTCAGCATCACAGAGATGGGCGGTTTTCGCGAGGTTATACTTGGCGTCAAAGGCCCGGCTGTGTGGTCGGAACTTGGGTATGAAGGTGGAGGCCACCGAGTCCAGCGGGTCCCGGAGACCGAATCCCAGGGAAGAATTCACACCTCCGCAGCCACCGTCGCAGTGCTGCCCGAGCCGGAGCAGGTGGATGTTGAAATCGCCCCGGATGATGTCGTCGAGCACGTCAGCCGGGCGAGCGGTCCCGGCGGACAGAACGTTAACAAAGTCAGCAGCGCAGTCAGGCTTGAGCATATCCCGACTGGAATTACCGTTAATATGCAGGATGAACAGAGCCAGCACAAAAACCGCGCCAAGGCCTGGAGAATCCTGCGAAGCAGAGTATACCAGTACCACGAAAGCAAAAAACGTGCTGAACGCGCTTCGCAACGCAAAACGATGATAGGCTCAGGCGACAGGTCACAGAAAATAAGGACTTACAACTTCCCGCAGAACCGCGTGACAGACCACAGAATAAACCTGTCCCTTTACAGCCTGGACAAAATAATGGCCGGCGATATGCGTCAGCTCTTTACGGCATTGAAAGAGTACGACAAGGAACAAAGGCTGAAGAATCTCCAAATTTAGCGCTGGAAATAAGCCCGTCGTGATGGAATCGCAATTCATAGACCACTGAGGTGGAAACTGCCAATGGTCATTGTTGTTTCGGGGATGGTCGGCGTTGACAAAAAAAGCTACCTGCAAAAGGTCTGCAAGTTCGCCGGCGACAGAGGCAAGCAGGTGCTGCTCTGTAATGTCGGCGATATGATGTATGCTGAGGCGCCCGACATACCGCCCGGCAAAATCCTCGATATATCGATGAAAAGGCTCCATTCACTTCGCCGAAGTATCTTCAAGGATATTATCGCAAAAAGCAAGAAGGCCGAAAATGTCATCGTAAATACACACGCAACTTTTCGCTGGCGGCACGGCTTGTTCCCCGCCGTGGATTTCGACCAGATGCGGCAGTTAGACGCTGATACTTATATCTGCCTTATTGACGGCGTCATTGCACTCCATGCCCGGCTCTGTGCAGAGCATTCCGTCGAGCATACATTGAAGGACCTGCTCGTCTGGCGCGAAGAGGAAATCATCGGCACTGAAATGCTCTGCAATGGTGTAAACGAAAAGACCCCTTTCTATTGTATTGCACGCGGCCGTGAGCAGGAAACGACCGAGGCATTCTACAATCTGATATTTGAGACTGACCGAAAAAAAACGTATCTGAGCTTTCCTATGACCAACGTTGGTGATGTCGACAAAATCAAAGAAGAAATTGATGGCTTTCGCCGGCAGATGAAGCAATTGTTTGTTTGCTTTGACCCGGCCGACCTTGAAGAATTCTATCTGCCCGCCTGTGCCAGGCAGGCCGCTCGTGAGGGCCGGGACTTTGTAGAAGTCGAGGCTTTGGGCCGCAAAATCCGGCTCGATGTACAGCAGGTGCATCAAATCGAGCGCGACATAAACAGCCAGATATACGCCCGCGATTTTATGATGGTCGACCAGTCGGATATGATAATCAGCTTCATTCCGACGCTGCCGGGTGGACGAGCAGCAATATCCAGCGGGGTTGAAAGAGAACTCCAGCACGCCCATGAGGCAGCCAAGGAAGTTTATGTCATCTGGACGGCGAAACAGACGCCATCGGTTTTCGTTACCCAGACTGCAACGAAGGTTTTCTCGAACAGGCTTGAAGCAACCAAGTACTTCGAGGAGAAAGGCTATACAAAAAAGTGACGGTGCCGGACAGAAGACAACTTGCAGCCCGCATAGACCATACACTGCTCGCAGCCACCGCCACGAGCGAGCAAATCAGGCAATTATGTCGGCAGGCAAAAGAATACGAGTTCTGTGCGGTATCGGTCAATCCGCGATGGGTGGCTTTGGCCGCTGAAGAACTGCAAGGCTCAGGGGTGAAGGTCGGCGGTGTAGTGAGCCTGCCGCTTGGGGCCGACTCGACCAAAATCAAGGTTGCCGCTGCCAAAGAGGCTATCTTCGCCGGTGCAGACGAGATTGATATGGTGGCCGACCTGGCAGCCGTAGTGGAAGACGACGCGGGATACCTTACCCGTCAACTGACGGCAGTGTTGAACGTCTGCCGCTCGATGCGACCGCCGGTTCTGTTGAAAGTTATAATCGAAGCAGCCGCCCTGACCCACCGGCAGAAGATTCTTGCCTGTCGCGTGGCAAGCGATTGCCGCGTCGATTTTGTAAAGACCAGCACGGGTATGCATCCTGCCGGAGGAGCAACGGTCGAAGATGTGAAGCTGATGAAAGAAAACGCTCCAAACTGCCGCATAAAGGCTGCCGGCGGGATAAGAACTGCCCACCAGGCAATAGAGCTGATTAACGCCGGTGCAGAGAGAATCGGCACCTCTGCAGGCGTACAAATGATGAATGAATTGCCGGCGGGAAAATCACAATGACGACCGGAGCCGTTGCCGCACATAAAAAAAGCCGCAGGTGCAATTTGCATTCCAAGACAATCCGTGCGCCGGTAAGCCTCGGTGCTTTGAGTGAAGTCTTTGCCGGTCTGAAGCATACATCGATTATCGGGGGAAACGCCGCGAAAAAAGATGCCGACAGGTTCAGTTACTGGGCCGCTGAACCAAAGGATGTATTCGAATTCAGGGCCGGTGAGAAGGCTCCATTTCGAAAACTCCAGCAGGTGCTTGAAAAGTATAGACTCGAAAAAGGTCCCAACTGCAATCTGCCGAAAGGTGTCTTCTGCGGCGGATGGGTCGGATACTTCGCATATGAACTCGGCCGATATATTGAAAAGCTGCCGGTGACAACGATAGACGACCTCGATATGCCGCTGATTCGACTGTGCTTTTATGACAGGGTCATCTGCTACGACCATCTGGAAGACGAGTTTCTGCTGTTTGCGGCGGAGGTACCGGGCGACAGCGAAAACGCTGCGGAAAAAATCGCGTCTCTGGAACGGTTACTGGCGAAAGCCCAAATGGTATCCTTGCCGCCGGTCCGGCCTGCCGACCTCGAGCGCATAGACTTTTCGTCTGTTTGCTGCAATATAAGCAGCGATTATTACATGCAGGCCATCAGTAAGATAAAGCGATACATCTACGACGGCGAGGTCTATCAAATCAACTTTTCGCAGCGATTCGAATGCGATTTTGATGCCCGTCCGATTGACCTGTTTCACTGGCAGAACCGCTATAACCCGAGCGGCTACGCGGCGTATATCGATGGCGCCGACTTTCAAATCGTCAGTGCTTCGCCCGAGATGTTCATAACCATTGCCGACCGATATATCCGAACCAAGCCAATTAAGGGCACCCGCCGGCGATTCGGCGAGACAGACGAGACCAGGCATATTAACCGGGAGAACTTAAGAGAGCTGCTCGAAAGTGAAAAAGAAAGGGCCGAGCTGAATATGATTGTGGACCTCGAGCGCAACGACCTGGCCAGAATCTGTAAGCCCGGCACACGGAAAGTCACCCAGCCGAGAACTATCGAGACATATCCGACCGTCTTTCACGCCGTGGCGACCGTCGGCGGGCAGCTTCGGGATGAAATCTGTTTCTGCGATGTCCTCAAGGCTGTCTTTCCAGGCGGCTCCATCACCGGCGCGCCGAAAATCCGCGCGATGGAAATTATCGACGAAACCGAGCCAACAGCCAGAGGCGTTTATACCGGCAGCATCGGCTTTATCGGTATTGACGGCAGCGTCTGCTTGAACATCGTCATACGAACAATTATTATCAAGGAGCAAAGGGCCTTTGCCCAGACGGGCGGCGGAATAGTCGCAGATTCCGACCCGCAGGTCGAGTGGGACGAGACTATCACAAAAGCAAGGGCACTGCTGGCGGGAATAGAAAGCGTCAGTCGTCAGGCAAAACGCCGCAGCACTTTAGAAGTATAGGCTGGACTTATACTTTGAAAGAAACCGAATAAGGGTGCAACTGCGAACCTGAGAGAATATACTGAAAAAAGCTTTTTAGAGACCACATAGTGGCAGCCAAAGTTTTTCTAAATGACAAATTAGTTGATATCGACAAGGCCGCAATATCGGTGACCGACAGCGGGTTCCTGTATGGGGCAGGGCTTTTCGAGACGATGCGAAGCTGCAACGGCGTAGTCTTTTGCCTTGAAGACCACCTGGACAGGCTGTTTTCGAGCGCTAAGGCCCTGGCGATGGAAATCGGCTGCGACAAGAGTTACATCACCAAGGCCGTCTACAAACTGCTCGAGGCCAACGAGCTGACTGATGCCCGCTTGCGGCTGACCGTTACCGGCGGCCCGATGGCAGAGCCGGACGGCAAGCGCAAATCCACACTGCTTATCACCGCTGCGGAATTCCGGCCATATCCGCAGGAATATTACAAAAATGGTGTAATGGTCGTGATATGCCCTTTCAGGCAGAATGCGACCGAGCCGACCTCGGGGCACAAAACCACAAGTTATTTTCCCCGAATTATGGCGCTGGATTCGGCAAGGCGAAAAAGAGCAGCAGAAGCGCTGTGGTTCACAACCGACAATCATCTGGCCGAGGGCTGCGTCAGCAATGTCTTTTTGGTCAAAGATTCGGTTCTCTACACGCCCCCTCTGAGTACGCCCGTCCTGCCGGGAATCGCCAGAAAAAACGTCTGCAGAATGGCAGCAGAGAATTCCGTCGAACTCGTCGAAAAGGATTTGTACATAGACGACGTCCTGACTGCGGATGAAATTTTCCTGACAAATGTTATAATGCAGATTATGCCCGTAACGAGTGTGGAGAAACATACGGTCGGCGATGGTAAGGTTCGACCGATGACGAAAAAACTTATGGAGTTGTTCAATAAACTCGTGTATCAATAGAGGGTTAAGGATGCACAAAATGGATATGTATACTACAAGTACCGTGTTGCCATTGCAATTACAGTCTCTCCTCGATGAGGAACTAAACGAAGGGGAAAAACTGCGGTGGTCGTGCCAGCCAAGTGTCTCGAGAGCCGTAATGAGGTCTTTGCCGATAGTTTTTTTCGCTGTCCTCTGGATGGCGATATCTTTGTTCGTGGCCTTTAAGATGTACAAAGACATCCAGCAGGGAAAGGGGCCCGGCGCCTCTGCACTGGTTATAGCAGGTGTCTTTGTGCTGATTGGGGTATTGATGCTGACGTCACCTTTCTGGGCGATTCGCAAGGCCAGAAATACTGTTTATGCGATAACCAACAACAGGGCGATAATATTTAGAAAAGGCTTCTCAATAGACATACAATCTTTCGGCCCGGAAAAACTCAAGGACATTATCAAGAAAATCCGAGGCGACCGAAGCGGCGACCTTATTTTTGAACGTCACGTAAGCTATCATCATACCAGCAAAGGCGGCACAAGACGAAAGGTTACGGAGACAGGTTTTTTCGGAATCCCCCGGGTAAACGAGGTCGAAGATATGCTAAAGGCAATGCAGCAGGAACAGTGAGATGAGAATAGACCGAATAGCCGCTGAAATCGATAAGATAGCTCCGTTGAAATTGGCCCAGGATTGGGACAATGTGGGCTTGCTTATAGGCGACGCCGACAAGAGCGTAAAAAACATCCTGCTGACCATCGATATAACCAAAGACGTGCTCGCCGAGGCGAAAAGACTTGGGACAGATATGATATTAAGTTATCATCCGGTGATTTGGGACGGCCTGAAGAAAATCACCACGGATGGCCCCGGCGGTGTTGTCTTTGACCTGGTGCGCTCGCAGATAGCAGTTTTCTCGATTCATACGGCCCTCGATGTTGCTGCAGGAGGTGTTAACGACGGCCTGGCCGAGATTGTGGGTATCCGCGACGCTGAACCAATCGGCGATTATGTCGATAACCCGGCGCCGGATAATTACAAACTTGTCGTCTTTGTCCCTGTTGACGCGGCCGAGCGAGTTTCAAAGGCCGTCTTTGCCGCCGGCGCCGGACACATAGGAAACTACAGCAAGTGCAGCTTCCAGACGCAGGGTGAGGGAAGCTTTCTGCCCCTGGCTGGCGCCAGACCTGCTATCGGCAGGAAAGGAAAAGTCCAGAAAGTCACGGAAATCAGATTTGAGACGATAGTCCCGGCTGATAAGCTCCAGGCGTGTATCGCCGTGATACAGACTGCCCATCCTTATGAGACACCGGCGTTTGATTGTTACAGGCTTTGCAACCCGGCTGATAAATTCGGGCTGGGAAGAATCGGAAGATTAGAAGAGCCGGCGCGCATTGCCAAGATTATCGAACGAATAAAGAAACACACCGGCGCAAAAGCCGTGGGCATTGTGGGAGACGAAAAACGACTGGTAAAGAAGGCTGCTGTTTGCGCAGGCTCATGCGGCAAAATCATCAACTCGGTTATCGCGGCAAAGGTCGACTTGTATCTGACCGGTGAGCTAAAACACCATTATGCTCTGGCCGCACAGCAGGCAGGTCTGACCTGCATCTGCCTTTCACACACCGTCTCGGAGCGCTTTATGCTCAAAAAATTGGCCGCGATATTGCGTAAGCAACTCAAGCACGTGACAATCAAGATAAGCAAAAAAGATGCAGACCCGTTTAAGTGGAAGGAACTATGACAGAACAGAATCAGGCAAACCAGGACGCTGAGAACCACGAACCGCAGGCAGAGTATCCCGACCAGCCGCAGCAGGATGATGATATCGAGCCGACCGTCGAGTCGGTTGTTGAGGCGGTTCTGTTTGCCAGTGATGAGCCGCTGAGCGTGGCCCGGCTGGCCGACATCGCCGAAACAGACATAAAACATATCCGCCGATACGTAGAAGGCCTTAACGAAAAATACCGGACCAACAATAACGCCTTCAGAATCGAGCAAATTGCGGGCGGCTATCAAATGCTGACCCTGAGCCCTTATAATCACTGGCTCAAAAAGCTGCTCCGCGTCCGAAGTGACAGCAAACTAAGCGCCGCGGCGTTGGAGACTCTGGCAATCATCGCCTATAAGCAGCCGGTTATGCGCGCCGACATCGAGGCCATAAGAGGCGTTGCGGTCGGTGAGATGACTCGAAGCCTTATGTACAAGGGTCTTGTCAAGATTGTAGGCAGGGCCGAGGTGCTCGGCAGGCCGATGCTCTACGGCACAACGAGAAAATTCCTCGAAGTCTTCGGCCTGAATTCGCTCAAAGACCTGCCCAAGGTCGAAGAACTAAAAAAACCGCCTTCTTAAAAGATTTAACGCTGTCAGGAAAATACTTATGCAGCCCTGGCTTGAGACATTGGGCGTAATAGTATTGGCACTGCTGGGGTTTGTCGTGGGTCTGAGATTATCACGACTGCAAAAGCCTTACTGGCTGGCAGGATACGCGGTCCCGTTATTTTTTTTATTCCTGGTTGCGTTAGTAAGAAACATCACTACGTTGCGGTTTGTGCAGCCGTTGGGCTGGGTAGCTGCGGGTAGAAACGAGTCTGTAATAATTGCAGCCGCTCTACCGATGATATTCGGCACCTTGATTCCGAATCTTGCAAATAAAAGGCTGAGAATCCTGCTGGGCATCTTCCTTGCTGCCACATCAGTTCACTTCATCATATTTCCTTTTTTATTCCCGGCTTTGGTACGAGCCAAACTTGAGAAACTCCAGACTTTCATAAACGTGCAGGGCATCTGCATCCAGAGCACAGATTACACCTGCGGACCTGCTGCTGCCGTAACTGCCTTGCAACAATTTGGCATAAGCGCAGATGAAGGGCGGCTCGCCGTAATGGGCCGTGCCGCACCAATCCGGGGAACGCCTGACGACCTGCTGGCAGCGGCAATCGAAAAACTATACGGTCCGCAGGGCGTGGCCTGTCGTTATCAACGTTTCGACTCGCTTGCAGAATTGAAACACGCCTGTCCGACAATAGCAGTGGTCAAATTCGCTCCGTTTATTGACCACTACGTAACCGTTCTCGAGGTATCGAATGATTATGTTATTGTCGGAGACCCCCTTACGGGCAAACAAAAGTTGACCTACAAGCAGTTCAAAGACAAGTGGCGATTCATCGGAATCGTAGTGGAGCAGAATAACAAAGAAATGTCTGGGAACCGTAGGCCTTGATTCACTCAAAGGCCTGTCCAAAGTCGAAGAACTAAAAAAGCCGGATTAGTGAAAGTTCCCTTTGCGTGCCGGCTTTGCAAATCTCAGTAACAAGGCCGGCAAGTATCAGCCTGGCGTCACGGCTGCTTAGCTTTCAGGTTTTGGATGCTCGGCCGTGAAAACATGCATAGTCTCCGGCTTTTCGATTACAATATCGCTCTCATCAACGGAGCCATTCTCACTGGCGACCTTATCAAGTGAAAGTCCCAGATGCTTTGCGAAAAACCTGTACGCGCCCGCACGTTTCGAAAAGCCGTAATCGTGTCCTTCATCCGGCAGGTGCAGGTTCTCGACCTTATCCTCGGCGCCATAAAGGCGGTAAATGTTCCGAATATACGGGAATTCGACCTTGGGCACGTTTTTTGTCCAGTCCTGGCCGTCCGAGATAATCAACTCAGGCCGAGGCGCCGCCAGAGCAGCGATTTCAGCGTTGTTCGTTTCATGTGTCGAACTCTTATGGACGGGCATTCCGCTTTCACAGACGCATCCTCCGAAGAAATGGGCCGAGACCATAACCACCGGAACGGAAACTCTCACGCGGTCATCAACGGCGGTCAACAGAAACGCCTGGGTGCCTCCGCCTGAAGCGGCTGTTACACCGATGCGGTTGGGGTCCACGTCGGCCAGAGAAATAAGAAAATCAACGGCCCGGATACTATTATACAATTGCAGCTTGAGGACCTTCGGAGCCTTATGGCTGAAGCCCGCCTCTTTCGACTCGCCCCAGCCAACCATATCGTAGGAGAAAACCACGGCCCCCATACGCGCCAGCGTTGCGCATCGTTTCTGCTGGTCGGGCCTGAAGCGTCCGCCACCGTTAGGCGTTGGGAAATGGCCGTGTGGACAGAGTATACCTGCGAAGGGGCCGTTGGCGTCCGCAGGCCGATACAAATTACCGGTCACAAAAAACCCCGGCAGGCTCTCGAACGCAGCGTTCTCCACCGTATAGCCTTGATATTTACGCCTGCTGCGAATGATGGGATTCAGGGGACACTTCTGGGGCATAGGCGACAGCTCTGCTCCGCGAAGGATTCCCTCGCGGATGCGTTTAGCTCGCGCTTTCCACTGGTCAAGATTGGAATAAGTGGCGGCAAATTTGGCAAGCTGCTCTCTGGCAGCCTCTTCGCTGTGGTAATGTCCCCGGCAAAGTTGCGGCTGGTGGTTTTTCCCGTCCTCGCCGGAAACACGCATTGAAGAACCAATTGCAGCAAGTAAGAAAGTCGTAGCAAGAAACCGCCTGCAGATACTCAAAGAACCATCGTGCATTCTTCACCTCAACAAAGGCGTTGTCCTGATTTTGCGCTCGGAAGCAGTCGGGCAACTTGTATTATACACACACGGAAGCAGGACGCCATACCGGCTCGTTGCATGTAAACCAGGCGGCGGTTGCGGCTCCGGCGGGGATTTTTTTCGTAAGCCTTTGTTACATAAGCGGTTAAGCTCATTTTGGCCTTTTTGCCAATTGGTTTTGAATTGGCTTTGTTTTTTGGGGCCTCCAGGGGTGGTTTGTGTTCGTAAGTGCTTGTTAGAGCTGAGGTTAGATTCATTGGCAGGGCTTTGGAAATTGGCTTTGTTTTGCATAAAAGGTGTTGTTTTGTGCGCGCGGGTTCGTTCCGCCAGAGGCGGACCTCCGCTGCGCTGCGAGGTTTGGTGAGGATTTGGGATTCGGCAGCCATTTAGGGGCCTCCTAACAGTTTACGGCTCGGTATTGACGTTTTAGCAGGAATGGTGGGGCATAAGAGCCCCACCCTACAATTGGGCGCGAAAAAAGGGCGCCCTTCATATTTAGGCCGACCTGTGCGTTTCGTGCGAAAATTCGGGTATTTTTGGGTGCTCGAAAGTCGTAAGTGCTTATATGGAAAGGAGTAAGAATTTTTTAGAATTTTCGTTTTTTGCTGCTGGGTGCCTGCGCGTATTGGTTGATTTTTGGGGGGGGATTCGGGTGGGTTCGCCTTTGGCGAATCTGCGCTGCGCTCCGACGGGCGGAGGATTTTTGGCTTGACAAATGTGATTTGAGTACGGTAGAATAATTGGTCTAAAGATGGGGTGATACACATCATTTGCCTATCACCTGGCTATGCCCCCCAGCCGGCAAGTATGGACTATTTCCTAATGCAGGGAATTGGTCTGGAGAAGAGGAGGAACAGGATGGGGAAGAAGGCAAATCGCAAGGAGTTGGGGGTAAAATCGCTGGTTTTCGTGTTCCTTTTTGCAGGTGGAGTGCGGACCGCGGGTAATTACGCAGGCATAACAGGGGCAGCGGAATGCGGAGTATTTGATTTCCACGACGGCGTTTTCGACGCTGGATTTACAGTAGAAACACAGTAACAAACTTTTTGAAAGGAGCAGAAAAATGGAACCGAAACAGAAAATGAGAAAAGTTGTAGTTAGTATGCTGGCTTTAGGGGGGCTATTGGCCTTTTCTCTATTGGCTATAGGCGGTACTTTGCAGCCGTCTGCACCGCCGGGGCCGACGATGAAGACCTTAGATGAAGTCGAGCCGAGAATCCCGATTCGCGCGGCGGATTTGCCGCTGGTCATCACCGAGCCAAACTCGTATTATCTGGTCGAGGACGTAAACTTCACGGACACCGCCAACAATGCTATTACTATCGAGTGTAATGACGTGACCATCGACCTGATGGGTTACACCCTCAGGGGCCAGGGTTCAGCAGGAAAGGACGGCATCTTTATGAATGGGGCGACCAATGTTGAAATCCGCAATGGAACCGTGCGGGGTTTCTCTGATGGTATTTACGAGACCTCCACCGCCGCCAGACAGTACCGAATTATCAATGTCCGCGCGATGTCAAACGCCTATTATGGCATTCGGCTTCGTGGCTATTACCACCTTGTCAAGGACTGCACTGCCTTGGAAAACGGTGACAAAGGAATCCGTGAGCATGACGGTAGTAGCACGGTGACCGGCAACACCTGCTACGACAACGGCGATGACGGCATCTCTGCACACTACGATAGCACGGTGAAAGGCAACACGTCCTATAACAATGGGCGATTTGGCATCTTTGCCTCCAACTGCACGGTGACCGACAACATGGTCCGAAACAATGGGTCTATCGGAATCATGGCCAACGCCAGTAGCACTGTAACAGGCAACATGGTCCACCACAACACGGGAAGCGGTATTACAGTTTCGTCGGGTTGTGGGGTAACCGATAACACATGCAATGGGAACGGGTACTACGGCGATGGAGCCGGCATCCACGCCACCGCAAACAAGAACCACGTCGAGCGAAATAATATCGCATACAACGACCGCGGTATCGAAATAGACGATAGCGGCAACTACATAGCTGACAACACCGTCAAGGACAATACCGACAATTACGACATCGCCGCAGGCAATCAACTAAATATCGTGCTGTGCGAGGTGCCGGAGACGATTGATTGGCCGGCCACAGTAACCCTGGCGGGCTCACTCACCTGCTCGGTCGTGGATGCACATGGCATCACGGTCGAAGCTAATGATGTTACTATTGACCTGGCAGGGTTTGCTTTGATTGGTCCAGATTCAGGCAATGGCAACGGCATCTATATGAATGGCTGGACTAATGTGGAAATCCGCAACGGAACCGTGAGGGATTTCCGTCATGGGATTGGCGAGGACTCCGCCTATGGGAAAAATCACCGAATCATCAATGTGCGGGCGGTCTCAAACCAAGAGCATGGCATTTGGTTGTCTGGCAGGGGCCACCTGGTCAAGGACTGCACTGCGGGGAAAAACAGCGGTTGGGGCATCTGGACCATCTACGGCAGCACAGTGACCGGCAACACGTCCTACAACAACAACAGTGGGGGCATCTATACCAACGTCGGCAGCACGGTGACCGGGAACACGTCCTTCAACAACGGCGGTGACGGCATCTATACCGTTTCCGGCTGCACGGTGGCCGGCAATACGGTCAAATCCAACGGTGATGAGGGCATCTGTGCCAGCCACGGGAGCACGGTGACCGGCAACACGGTCTGCGACAACACCGGAGACGGTATTCAAGTTTCCTACTATTGCAGGGTCACTGATAACACGTGCAACAATAACGGAGACGACGGCGATGGTGCCGGTATTCACGCCTTCAACAACAGCAACCGTATAGAGCAAAATATTGTCACCGGCAACGACCGCGGTATCGATGTGGACCAAGGGGGAAACCTTATTGTAAAAAACAGCGCCTTTGTGAACGGAACAAATTATTCTTTGACCGGTGATAATGCCGTCGGCGCAATAATCAGCTCTACCGGTACTATCAGTGCAGACCCCTGGGCAAACTTTTCATTCTAAGCAGAAAGGCGGTTTTTATTATGAAAACTAGATATTTGTTTGGGCCGCTCTTCCTTGTCGGGTTTTTGCTATTCTGCTGTGCTAATTCATATGCCGAGAATATCGACCCTTATGAAGACGGCTCACAATATGCCTACGGTGAAAACGTCGGATGGTTAAACTTCGAGCCCGGCCAGGGTGACGGCGTTCAGGTCAGTCAAACTCAGCTTATCGGCTACGTCTGGGCGGAGAATATCGGCTGGATAAGTCTGTCGTGTGAGAATACCGGCAGTTGCGGCACGGTAAACTACGGAGTCACCAACGATGGAGCAGGGAATCTGTCCGGCTACGCCTGGAGTGAAAATGCCGGCTGGATTAGCTTTTCCTGTGACAATACGGCAAGCTGCGGGACGGTGGATTACGGCGTCACTATCGACTTTGAAGGTAACTTCGACGGCTATGCCTGGGGCGAGAATATCGGCTGGCTCAACTTCAATTCGGCTGACCTGTTCGGCTATGGTGTTCTGGCGTGCAAGGTGAACTACATTGACCTTGGCAACTTCGTCGATGACTGGCTGGCAAGCGGCACGGCGCCCGGCAACCTTAATGACGCCGGAGACGTTGATTTTGAGGATTACAGTATCCTTGCTGATTACTGGCTCGACTACTGCCCGGACGCCTGGCCGTTGAAATAAGCCCTCATAGCTGCTTTTCGGCGAAAAAGGCGTGGTTGCCTTTTATTTGGAAAGGCAGGGTACACACTATAGCTGCTTTATGCTTTACAAACAGCAAATACACTGTTAAAATCACCACGCGAATGGAAACAGAGAATCAAATTGAATCTGGGCGATAATTTGGCTGGGAAGGTTATCATTGATACTGATCGCTGTAAAGGTTGCGGCCTGTGCGTGCCGGTCTGCCCAAAAAACAATATTGTCATCTCTGAACGTTCCAACAGAAAAGGTTACTTTCCCGCACAGGCCAAAAACCGTGAATGCACGGGCTGTGCTATGTGTGCTGTTATCTGTCCCGAGGCCGCAATAAAGGTAATGCTGGACGATGGCATAGTCGCCATTGAGCCGGGCCACAAGACAAAAGTGGGGCCGATTAAGGAAAAGGTGTGAGTGAAAGGATTCTAATGTGCGGCAATGAGGCGCTGGCCGAAGCGGCTGTCATTGCCGGGGTTGACGCATACTTTGGCTATCCAATAACGCCGCAGAACGAAATCACCGCCTATATGTCCCGCAGAATGCCGGAGGAAGGTCGTGTCTTCGTCCAGAGCGAAAGCGAACTTGCCGCGATTAATATGGTATTTGGCGCCTCAGCGACCGGCAAGAGGGCTATGACCACGTCCTCCAGTCCCGGTATCAGCCTTATGC
>Ga0114922_10002922_pt1 | contig 15964 bp, 11 predicted proteins | sample AartaG_FD_100975 | JGI IMG/M metagenome (GOLD analysis project Ga0114922, IMG submission 100975) | Deep subsurface microbial communities from Aarhus Bay to uncover new lineages of life (NeLLi) - Aarhus_00045 metaG | ecosystem: Environmental > Aquatic > Marine > Oceanic > Sediment | place...
CATGCAACTGCGTGATCGCTCGGGTCACGTACGTATGCGATGAAGAAACACATGTCGTCAAGCGTGGCCCCTGCCTGTCTCAGCAATGCTTCAATGTTGTCGATCGTGCGGTCGAGCTGCCGCGATAGGTTGCCGGGATGCAGGATATTGCCCGACGGATCGATGCTTGCCGTGCCCGAGATGATGACATGCTTCCGGTCGCGGTAGGCAACCGAGGTCGCACGTTCGAATGTCACCCCGTAAGCGTGCGGCGGGCCGAGGTAGTCGGGCGCTTCCGGATGCGCAATCTGTTCGGGTCGCACGCCTGAGATTGCGTACGCGTCCATGGTCACCTTGGCGTCGACATTCGTTGACGAGCCCCCGATCCCCGTGCTGGCGATGAAGTGGGTATCGGGTGTCAGCCCGCGTTGGGCGAAGAACTCTCTCCGAGCGACCACCATCCCGTTGTAGTTCACGTCGATGTTCTCTACGAACAGCCAGGTGCGGATAACATTGTCAGCCAACGACAGTCCCCGGGCCTGGAGCAATGCGTCGTATTCCTCGAAGACGCGCCATGTCTGATCGTAGGACGTCTTGCCTGTCACGCCTGTTACACCGGTCGTCCAGTGATGGGAAAGCCCGTCTCGCCTCAGCGTCAAGGACGAGTCCTCGAGTGCCTTGTCCAGTTCAGTGCCGGAGTCCTTCACATGGTAAGCGTGAAGCGCCACGTCTGCCGGAGGAAGAGGAGGCTGGCAGACCCACGACACGGCACACGGTTCGTCCGTGCGGCCTCGGCGGGACAATGGCCGGGCTTCGAGCGCGGCGGCCTGGTTCGGCAGGTCAGTGCAGAAGAAGCGCCTCAAAAGCGCCGTTCGCGTATCCAATCCCATGGAATCGAGAGCGTTTTGGTACGCACGGAATACCCATTCCAATTGGGTATCGATAGTCCCACATTCTGTGGGGCGTATAATCAGGTGATACTCATCCACGCCGCCTGGTCCCGCAAAACGCGAAATGTTGGCCAATGCGGCAAGGCTACCGCAGTCAAAGGAGCAGAAATCCATTCGGGACATCCCTTCTGTTCGCCATCCCGTCAAGCCAGTACAGACGCCGGTTCACAGTCGTGCCCTTCGCGTTTTCGATCATTTGCTCGCGCCAGGCTTGCCAGCGTTCATTGCCGCGACCGGTCACTGTGTGTTCCTTAGCCACGGTACTCGGTCGCTGCGGTACGGAGGTAGAAACGGCATATGCTTTGGAGTCTTATCGTTGCACGATCTCGAGAGGCATGGCCGGCAATACGCCGAGAGAGACACGTCTTCTCTGTGGCGCTTTTCCGCCTCGGCCGGCCACCTCAGTTTCCATGAACGCTTCGACAATCATGTTGTCCGCGAACCCGGGCTCCAACGCATCGCCATCGGCATTTAGACGGAACGCCAGGCCACCGGGCACAACGGTCACCTCCTGAAGGGTCAACCCCTCGGGCGGTTCGCTGAGTTCCAGCTCAACCTCTCGGAGCTTCGGATGCTTCGGAGCTCTGATCCGCACTTGCGTCGTGCCGCCCGCGGGAACCCGGACACTATCGCTGTCGGCCAGTCCAAACAGCCGTCCGCGAAACCTCGGCTTCCTTACCGAGACAACAAGCTCCTGGCACGGTGCCAGGTGCCGGTACAAAAATGCCTGCATCATATCTTCAGAAGGAACGACGGGACGGCTGACCGTTTGTCCGCCGATCAGGGCTCGACCCTCCAGCCGCAACGCGACCGGCCGACCCGTGGGCCGGAGGGGCGCCTCCAGAGTCATGCGGACGCTGTCCTGTCCTCGAGGAATCCTCCCTCCGTTCAGTGCGAAACCAGCGGGCGCGTCTTTCAACACCAATTCGATATCGCCGTCGAATCCGTCCTTACGCAACGCGTGCACGCAGAGGGGAACGAACCCGGCGGCGGGCACGTTGATGGTCGAGGGCGTCATGCGGAGCGTGAAATCGTGCCGCGGCGGCGAGATGCGCAACCGATAGCCGTATGCAGCGCCTCCATGATGCTGAGCATCTGCCAGATGTATACAGTAAACCCCATCCTCCGGAAGCCGGGCACGTAGATACGAATCGGCGTGGTGTGTCAGTAATCCCATATCCCTGTGCAGGTGGCCTTCCTTTTGCATGTCATCGTCGTTCCAGTCCAGCACGGTTCCCGATGCGTCGGTAAGCCGCAGCAGCGAGTCCAACGGGGAGTGCAACCTGCGAGCACACACCTCAGCCACCACTTCGTCGCCGGCGTGTCCCTCGAACAGGAACACGTCGACATCATCGGTCCCTGCAATGCGACCGTTGACAGTTCGAGGCAGGCTGATCCGTTGCGCGTTCCGCACGATGGCGTTGGGCTCGGTTTCGCTGCACTCGGGCATGGCACCCACGGCATACGTGACGCTGTCGGTAACCCATTTACCTTGACGCAATGCCGTCCGGCGGACGCGTTCGCCGCTCGGTCGAGTGTCGAGGAACAGCTGGTTCCGGGTAAGGTTCCATCCGGTGATCGACGCGACCGTAGTAACACCCGCTCGGCCGCCCAACGGGTACATCCCCGTGATGAACGGTTGTTCCCCCACGGCGATCCGATACACGAAATCCTCTCTTCCGCGATGGATCGAGTCGCGGACCTCCAACTCGTACACCCCGTTCGCGGGAATCTTGTAGAACAGCACCGGGTCGGGATCAAACCGGTAATCATCTGCAAAAGCCACTTCGTTGCCCTTGGCGTCGTAAAGGGTCAGTGTTGCCTGGAACCAACCGGGCACAGCATCCGCCAAATAGGGAATCAGCCGGCGGGCATTCACTTGCATGACAAGCTGTTGTCCTCGCTTCGCCCTGAAGCGGAAGCGATCGATGTCCCCGGGCATGATCTGTCCGTTCAGTAACACGGGCAGAGAAATCGGGCGCGCCTTCGGCAGCTTCGCATTGGGAATGATTCTCGAGTCGTTAGGTTCGAGCTCACAGACTTCGGGCAGTTGACCAACTTGGAATACCATGGGATTGGTCAGTCCGAGTGGCGTTTCGATCCGCAACTCACGGTCGCCGGGCGCCGCATTGGAATCGATGCTGACCTCGATCAGCACCATTTCGGCAATCTGTGTGTTGAGCTGTCTCTTCCATCTGGGGAAAAAGAGCTGATGTACTAGATGTTGCAGTTCTCTTAGACTCTTATCTTCCAGGTTATACAATAACGGATGCTCGACGGGTCTATAGGGCGACTTCCGTGTGTTATCCTTCTTCGTTGGGGTTTCGTTTTTCGCTGCCGCGGTACTCTCCGCGCCCTTTCTTGGAGTGGGTTTCCCCGCGTCCTTTTGAGCCGGACCGCTCCCGGGAGGCCTCAGCCGCCGACCTTTCCCGGGCAGCTCGGCCAACCGCTTTTCTCTCACCATTTCCAACCGTTTCTGGAGCTCCTCGCGCTGTTCTTTCTGGATATTCCTGACCGGTCTGTAATGCTTAATAACCTTTGCGTGCACGCCGTCACCGGATACGAACACTTTTCTGGCGCCTCTGAGCAACTGGCCGCCGGCCGTGACATGAAACACGTCTCCTCGTTGCCCGCCGCTGGGGTAGAGATAGCCGATATTTGGCTCTCTTTGAGTCGACTGGCCCCACGCGCTTGTAGCATACAAGGTTGCGAGCACGACGAGAGCTGGTTTGGAGAGTCTCATGAGACCATGATCTCCTTCAGGCGTCCGCCGCTCTTTGTGCCGGCTTCAGCCGACGGCAGAACACGAACATCCAATCTCCGGGGATTGGGCAACGGTCCGTCGGGATCGATTCCGAGCAGTTCGTACATGCTCCCGATCAGGTCGCACGGATATACAGGACGTTCCGCCACTTCTTCGCCTTTCGCGTCCGAGGCACCGACGACGCGGCCGCCTTTGAACCCGCCGCCGGCAAGCACCGCAGAGAAGCACTTGCCGTAGTGCCCGCGACCACCGTTCCAGGGCGGGTTCCACTGGACGGTCGGAGTCCGTCCAAATTCGCCGCTCCACCACACAATCGTGCTGTCGAGCAGGGCGCGATCGGCCAAGTCCTGCAACAACGTGGCCATGCCCTTGTCCATTTCGGGCAGCTTCCGTCGCATGGTCTCGAAATGCTGTTTGTGGGTATCCCACCCCTTGTAGTTGATGGTGATATAGGGCACACCGTGTTCGACCAGCCGACGCGCCATCAGGCAGGACTGCCCAAACGTATTGCGGCCGTACCGCTCTCGCACGTCGTCCCCCTCTTCGGACAGATCGAACAGCTTTCTGGCCTCGCCGAACATGAGACTGTACGCATTCTCCTCGCAATCGTCGAGCAGAGCAAAGTGCGGGTTGTCCGGCATAGCCTGCCCGAGCGTGTCGAGCGTATGGAGCAGTTCACGCCGTCCGCGCTGGCGATCATCGGAGACGCCTTCCGCGACGATTCCCTCCACTACGAACGGGTCCCGATTGGGATCGCCGCCGGTGGCAAACGGTTTGTATTGCTGCCCAAGGAAACCCGCCTCGGAAAAACGGCCTTGAGGCTGGGTCAACACAACGTAAGGCGGGGCCAGCCCTTCATACCCGTGATCGTACCCTTTGAACATCGACACGACAGCCCCAACACACGGGTAGACCAGCCTCCCGGGATTGCGGCCGGTCTGCACTATATACGATGCCGTCTCATGAGCGTTCACGCCGTGGGTCATGCTGCGGATGATGGCATATTTGTCAGCCTGTTGCGCCAACAGCGGCAACTGATCGCTGATCTGTATTCCATCGACATTGGTGGGGATCGCTTTGTTGAAAGGGCCGCAGTAGTCGTGGCCCGCGTCCGGCTTGGGGTCGAAGGTGTCTAGCTGTGATGGTCCGCCCCACATCCAGATCTGGATCACCGACTTTGCCCGTGCCGGCTCGGGCGTAATCCCGGCAAGAACGTCACGATTCCCGACCAGTGTCAGTCCGGCCGCACCTAGAAATCCCCGTCTCAACGCTTCGCGGCGTGTTATGCCGTTTGCGGTCTTTCGCTCGCGCATGCTTGCATCCTCGCTTCTCGTCAATCCAGCTAATGCCGGTATAGAAACTCCTTCGTGTTGATCAACGCCCATGACAGATCGCTCACCGCCTGTCGCGTGCCTAGCCCGCTGGTTCGAGCGTACTTCTCACTATCGGCAATCTCGGCTTGCGTTGGAGGACGCGATAGGATTTTGAGGTACATCGCAGTGATCAGGAAGCGACTGTCCCCTTTGGCAGTCCTCATGAGTTCGCGTAACCACCAACTGCGTTCGATTTTCTTCTGAATATGAGTTGAATTAAGCAGGTGCAGCCGCTGCGCGTCCGTGGGCTGGTTGTTCCGTTCGGATTCCAGGCCGGTATCGCGCGGGGGACGGCCGAACATCTCGAGAAACTGGCTGGTAATGCTGCCGTCCGCCAGCAGGATGGTGCGTTGACGTTCCGGAACGAACGTGAACGGCTCCGGAATGGCGCTCGAATAGGTTTCCCCGGGCCCGAAAATCCAACACAAGGCGTCGATCAGCACTTCCGCATCCAATTGGCGCACTTGATAGTGCGCGAACAGGGCCTCGGCGTCCGGATGGTTGCTGCGCGGAATCGAGGACTGCTGATAGGTGAGCGAGTTGAGGATGAGCCGGTACATGTGCCTCAGGTCATAGTCGGCATTCACCAGTTCCTTCTCAAGGTAAGCGAGCAATTCGGGGCTCACAGGGGGATTGTCCGGCCGAATATCGTCCGGGTCGTGGATAATGCCGCGGCCCAGCAGCCAGGCCCATAGACGGTTTGCGATTGTGCGCGCGAACCACGGGTTGTCGGACGCAACGAGCCAATCGGCAAAGACGAGGCGAGGATCGTCGCCGGGAAGTATCCGCACAGTCGTGCCGTCGGGGAAAACGGCATCCAACGGGTCAACCGGAGCCGGGTCCAAATGCACGATCTCTTCCTTCCACTCTGCCGTTCCCTTGTAGGCCACTCGCGAGAAAAAGGCCTCCATACCGGCACGCTGGGCTTCCGGCCAGCTCTGCATTCGCGTTCCCATGAACGTCAGGGCAACCGCACTTGCGATAGCCGAAGGTTCCCGGCCTTGAATTGCGCGGTAGAAGTTCACCGGCGGCACGCGAAAGTTGCTGCCGCTCGATGTCAACAGCTCGCGCGCAAACTGATCGTACGGTTTGTTCTCCCGGATCGAGTCACGTATCCAGCGGTGATATGCCTGGACCGCGTTGGGCCACAGGTTGATGGGGAACTCCGCCTTGACCCGCAGCAGGTCGCACCATTTCAATGCCCAATAATCAGCAAACTCATCTCGTTCAAGGAGGGCGTCGATGAGTGCAGCACGCTTGTCGGGACGGCGAGCCCGCAGAAACCTGCGAACCGCCTGCGGATCGGGTAACGTGCCGATGACGTCAAGGTACACGCGCCTGATAAAGACCTCGTCAGAACATGGCTTTGCGGGCTCGATACCCCGCTCGCGCAATGCGGACAGCACCAGAGCATCGATGGGATTCTCTGATACGATTTCCCCGCCGCTTTCAAACGGGCGCACAATCCCAGGTTCCGCGCTCTGCACGCCAAGGGCTGTCATGAAGACCGCAACTGTCAACATGAACGTCCTCATTGCGGCCTTGGGCAGTATGCACATGAGCATTTCAGTCGATTTCTTCTCCATGTTCCGGCCTGCGCGCAACGGGTTGCATAGTTGGATCTTCTCGCGCTTATTATAACACCTCTTTGGGTGGAATGTTCCAGGCAAGGCCCCGTCACTCTCACGATCCGAGTTTCGGCAGCTGCAGAATGCTCGGAGCCAACCTGCGTTGTTGGTAAGTGTAATTGCACAAAGAGTATGTCCACGGTGGTTGTTGGGTCGAACGGAAGGTCGGCCCGTACGGGAGTCGATAACGAGGGAACAGGGACAGCTACCACCTAGTCCAGCTCACACATATCTCCATATCCCCCAAATCCCCCCATCTCCTTTTCCTACACAGCGTAGCGTATAAGCGCAAAAGAAACAGGGGATGTGGAAATAAGGGAGATGAGGGGATGAGACGGCTACCGTTCAACGTGAGCGAAACTTACCTTGCTGCAATGCGAAACCGTGACAGCGCAAATGCCTTGCTCGGCCACCCATTGACAACGGCTCGTGTATCTCGTACGCTACTTGAAGGGTAAGGTGCGGAGAGATATGTACAATAATTGCACATCCCAGCAGTTTGCGACGCGCGGCAATATCGTTCTGTGCCCAAGAGCAAGGGTTGTGTGCCCGCACGACGCAGGGCTTCATGGTGATTGTTGCGGAGCGGGCGCATGAAAGGAGTAACTGAGATGGAAGGTGACTGGCGAGTCTCAAACAGGGTGGCGCAGATAGAGAAATCCGCGATCCACGAGATGACACGATTGTCAAAGGAAGTGGAGGATGTGGCGTTCTTGTCCTGGGCAAAACCTACGTCCGACACGCCCGAGCACATAAAGGAAGCGGCAATTGCCGCTATAAGGAGTGGGGCTGTAGGGGGCTATTCGCCAAACGCCGGATTGCCGGAACTGCGAGAAGAGATCGTCAAGAAACTGAAGCGCGATAACGGTGTCGATGCTGTCGCCGGCCAGATAATGGTTACGGTAGGTGCCATCGAAGGCCTGGCCGCTGCCGTGATGGCATTGGTGGACCCCGGCGACGAGGTTATTCTGTTTTCCCCGACCTATTCGACCCACATTCGTCAGGTGGTCATCGCCTCGGGAACGCCCGTTCCCGTCCCGACGATCGAAGAGGAAGGGTTTCGTTTGGATATCGGGGCCATCAAGAATGCAATCACTCCCAGGACGAAAGCTATGATGTGTTGTTCCCCAAACAACCCGACCGGCACGATTATTGTCGAGGAACAACTGCGCCAACTGGCTGAGATTGCCTTGGACAACGATCTCATGATCATCACCGATGAAGCCTACGAATACTTCACGTATGATGGTCACAAGCATTTCAGCTTGGCGTCGTTTCCTGAGCTGCGGAAGAACGTCGTAAGCTGTTTCACCTTCACGAAGACGTACGCGATGACGGGCTGGAGGATCGGGTACCTGCACGCGGACGAAGAGTTGATCCCGCAGATCACCAAGGCACATATCCCCTTTGCGATCTGTGCCCCGGTAGTGTCCCAACATGCCGCGCTTGCCGCGCTGAAGGGGCCCCAGGATTGTGTCACGGCATTCAGGGAACATTACCTTGCTACTCGCAATCTAATGTGCGAACGTCTCGACGGGCTCGGTTCGCTTTTCGACTACCAGAAACCAAACGGGTCGTATCTCATGTTTCCCAGAATACTGGCCAAGGAAGGCAAGGATTCGACGACGTTCTGCAAACGGCTCCTCAAAGAGGCCCACGTGTCAACAACGCCCGGGATAGCGTTCGGACCAACGGGCGAGGGGCATTTGAGACTGTCGTTCTGTGTTCCTGAACACGAGATCAACAAAGCGTTCGATAGGATTGAAGCATACTTATAGAGACACTACCTCTGTACGGCATCCAGGCAATCGCAGAGTAGCAGACAAAATGGAGAGGCCCCATGTTTGAGTTGGCGTTTGACGAGAAAAGATGTCTGAGTTGCACGACGTTCGATTGCCTCACCAAGTGCCAGTACATGGATATAGACAAAGAGACGGCAAAGTCGGAGATAAGAAAGCTGATCAATGGTGAAGATAGCTTCGTGCTGCATGATTGTGTGACCTGCTACGCCTGCGAGGAATACTGTCCAAGGGGCAATCACCCCTTCTATCTGATTGTCGTGCGCCAGGAAGAGAAGAACATATTGCCTCTGCCAAGGCCCATCACCAGGCAAGCCGTTCAAATGGGAGTTCCGTGGAGAGAGGATCTCGATATCAAGGACGTCACGGAACCGGTGATTTCCATGGGGGTTTTCGCTCCGCTCAATCATCTGATTCGGGGCAGGCTTTTCGAAGGCGTTTCACTTCTATCGGCGAACACTCGCACCATGTTTCGCCTGTTCTGCCAACTGATGTACCTGCATTTTGCCAGAACTTCCGTCATCAACGAGCGGCTGCCGAAGATAATCGAGAACATCGCCAAACATAACGTCAAAGAAGTGATATTCTTCCACGACGAGTGTTATGGGACTTTCAGATCGTATGCCCCGGCATTCGGCATCGAGGTCCCGTTCAAACCGGTCCATTTCTTTGAGTTTCTCTACAACACGCTTCTCGGTCTCGAGAGCGAGATCAAACCGTTAGCTTTGAAGGCGGCATATCAGCGCCCCTGCTCGTCGCGGCTTTCGCCGGACAAACTGCATTTCGTGGACGACATCTTCAACCTGATAGGTGTTGAAAGTGTCGATCGCGAGTATGTGGGTGAGAACGCCCTGTGCTGTGCAACCACTATCAAAGGGCAGGTAAAGGAAGGGAGCCGTCGACGTGCTGCCGAGATACAAGAAAGAAACATACAGGACATGGTAGATGCGGGTGCTCAACTATGCGTATTCAATTGCCCCGCGTGCATGGGTACGCTGGCTGAGCTGGTGGCGAAGAACGGCATGATGCCTATCTTCATGAGCGATCTTTGCCGACTTGCGCTGGGCGAGGAACCTGCAAGGGGATGATGGTATGGACCCAATAAGTGAATCGTTGGCTGGAATAGTGGGGCAAGACTATGTCTCGACAGAGCCGGAAGAGCTTTACATTTACTCTCGTGACCTGGGAACTGCTGAACCTCACCAAGCGGACTACGTGGTAGCTCCGAAGACGGCGGAGGAAGTGCAGGCGATTGTCAAGCTTGCAAACAAGGAGAAGATCCCCGTGGTTCCTCTGGGAGGCGGGGTGTCTCTCACCGGCATAGTCATGCCCTTGCACGGGGGTATTGTGCTGGACCTCAAGCGGATGGACCGCATAATAGAGGTGAACAACAGGGCACGGTATGCTGTGCTTGAGGCCGGTGTTTCACAGGGGAAGCTGGCAGCCTATTTGGAGAAACACCACCCCAACCTCATACACTCGGAGCCTGGTGCGCCGCCTCAGGCTACGATCGGCGGTAACGTGGTAATACACGGCCAGGGCGATTTGGCTCTGTACGGCTTCAACTCCGACATGGTTGGCGCGTTCGAGGTTGTACTGCCAACAGGCGAGCTATGCAAGATCGGGTCGTGCTCGTTATCGCCCTACTGGTTTTCACGACCGCCATTACCTGAATTGGGCGGGTTGTTCCTCGGATGGTTTGGCACCACGGGTATCATCACCAAGTTGGCGCTTAAGCTCTACCCGCGAAGACGCATGAGGGACGTCGAGATGTTCCTGGTGGAAGACGCCGCGCTGGTACCTGATGTCGCCTACAAACTCACTCACCTGGAGATGGCGGAGGATATCGTCGCGTGGTCACAGGAAGTCCCGCCTATGCATCGCGGGCTGCACAACATCAACATCGTGTTCAGCGGCGATACCGAGAAGGAACTCGAGTTCAAGAGAGAGGTGATTTGCGAGGATACACTTGGCGAGTATGTCCGGACGGGAGATGGCGGGTTTGTTGATCTGCAGCCACAGATGAAAGGGCGGATCCTGAGTAGACCTCAAATTGACAGGGTTACTGCTGATATCAAGAAAGGCGGCGGATTTGAGTATGTAGGCGCCATAATCCCCGTCGACACCTATCCTGAATGCTGGAGGGAAGGGGTCGAGATCGCTGAAAGACACGATATCGCGTACACGTTATTGGGTCGAGTCATCGGAAGATGCCACGCCATGATGTTTTCCTGGACATACGCGTTTAATCGAGCAGACATGGCAAGCATACAGCAGGCCCGGCAAGCGTTGCACGAATCGGATGAACTCATTCTCAAGCTGGGAGGCGTTCCCTGGAAACCCGGGATTCACGCGCAGAAGATGATAGTGGACAGTATGGAGCCAAACACGCTCAAACTGATGATGAAGATGAAGGAGGTGCTTGACCCTAACGGCATTATGAACCCTGGTAACTGGGAGGTGCAGTGATGGCTCTTCAGGATTATCACGATATCATCCACCGGTGCTTCAGGTGCGGATATTGCAAGTTTCCGACCAACCACATCGAGGCCAACAACTGCCCCGCCTACGCACGGTTCCGTTTGGAAAGCTATTCCGCCGGGGGACGACTGTGGCTGATCCGGGCCTGGATGAACAACGAGATCAAAGGGTCGGAACGCCTGGCAAGAATCGTGTTCTCATGTACGGCATGCCGGAACTGCGTCGAACGATGTCCGTACCGGTTTGGTGACGAGATCGTCAACATGATCGTAGCCGCCAAGAACGAGATGGTCGAAAAAGGGTTGGTGAGATCGACGGTACGGACGTTTCTCGAGAACGTCAGCAAGTACGGGAACCCGTATGGTGAACCACGGGAGAGTCGGCTCGAATGGGCTGAAGGTAGCGCCATACCTCAGTACAACGGACACGAGTATCTCTATTACGTTGGATGTGTCGGTTCATATGATACCCGCGCGCGGAAGGCAACGAAAACGTTCGGCCAAATCCTGTTGCGGTCAGGCATATCGTTCGGCACGTTGGGTACAGAAGAGAACTGCGACGGTAATGAGGTAGGCAAACTGGGTGAAGAGACGTTGTTCCAGGTTCTGGCAGAAGGGAACGTTCAGCAGTTCAAGGATTTGGGAGTCAGCAAGATTGTCACCCTGTCACCCCATTCCTACAACGCGATGAAGAATGAGTATCCCAGGTACGACGGACAGTTCGAAGTGGTGCACGCGAGTCAGCTTCTCCGCGACCTCGTCAGAAGTGGCAAGGTGGACATGTCGAACGGGTTCAACGCGAAGGTGACGTTTCACGATCCATGTTTCCTTGGCCGTTGGAACGACGAATACGACGCGCCCCGACAGGTGCTGAGAACTATTCCTGGTGTCACGCTGGTCGAGATGGAACGGTACAGATCGGGCGCACTGTGTTGTGGCGGCGGCGCCGGCAATTTCGGTACAGACTACTTGGGTGGCAGCGAGGATAGTCCAGCCAGAATCAGGGTCAGGGAAGCGTGTGCGACCGGCGCGCGCGTTCTGGCAACCGCGTGCCCGGTATGCCTTACCATGCTCGACGACGCACTCAAAGCCGAGGAACTGGAAGATAAGCTGGCCGTAAAAGATATCTCCGAGATCGTCGCAGAGGCGTGCCTCGGTAAGAAAGCATCGAGAAGGCAGTGATTCCCGGAAAACCTCTAGCGCACACATCCCGGACAGAGCTGATCGAAGATTCGAAGAGGGCTTTGGTGTGCCGGGATTATTGGTGTGTGGCTTTCGTCGTCGGGCTGTCGCAGGGTTGATAAAGCGAAAGGTGCAGCGTTGTCACGGGAGATGTCAACACGATGAGGCCCTTTGGGTGAAGTCACGACCGTCGCGTTGTCCCGTTAGCCCACGGCCCCCGGTGCTGCGTTGATCACGAGTTGGACGTCAACTGCGTCGACTGTTCCACTGCAGTTGACATCGCGCGACATGCAGTCCACGCAGCACTTACCGGTGACGCCATCGATGGGCAGGGGCGCACCGGCCGGATCGTAGCATATCACATCTTGCAACTCGAGGTCGGAACATTCACCGTCTCGAGCGCCCTCGGCTGCCCTCAGCGTGACTACCACGATCTCTCCATCGTCAAGCACCGAGTTGCTGCTATCCACGGAGAAATGGTGATGTTAGGCATCCACCTTCCTGACCTCTACTGTCTCCCTGCCGCATCCGCCTGCTCGCCTGCGAAAATCTCCTTTATTCCCACAACCTGCGAGCTACCACCAGCGTAAACACGAACTCACCTACCTCCGTGCCACTCGAAGCTAACCTCATGGCTACAGAAAGCCCGTCGTTATACTTGATGACTACCCTGACCAATTCACGCCTCGATGCAGGGCTCATAGCTTGTGCCGACTTATCGTCCTTCCTACAACTCCACCAGGTAAGATCATAAATGACGCAACGAAACATCCCCCGGCAAGGTTTTGGACGGCGCAATACGGGGTTCCCTGCCGTTGGCAGAGACGCCCGCGTGGAGCAGAGCGTTCGTCCCTTTGTCGCCTCTTTCCTACTGTACGGACGTTGTCAGAACAGCGTTCGGCTCGGCCAATTACTTCCCTATATGGCTTGACTTCCTTATGCTTCCGGCATTCACGGGTATACTCATTGTGAGTGCCTGGTTCTTCCACTTTCACGCTCACGCAAAAGCCTTGTAGGCATGTAAATGGCGGTCGAGAAGCGAAGCACCCGTGAGCTACTCTTGGGATCTTGTTGGCATGAGGCTGGTAGGATCCTGGGAGGTAACGGAGGGTGTTTCGAGAGATGGAGAAGTGGAAGGATATTCGCGACCGGGTACTTCGCAAAGGAGTAAGCATCCGTCAGATTCAGCGTGAGACAGGTTTGCTTCGACCGTCGGTTGGCGGAGTTTCGATCTTTAAAGACTTGATCTTGCGGTAAAGCGTACTTGTATCGATTCCTAAGTCCTTCGCGGCACGTGTGCGGTTCCCTGCGTGCCGGCGCAACGCCTCCGCTATGAGGAAGCGGTCCATCGACTTGAGCGAGACAGGGCCACTCGTATCGGACGTCCTCGATGAGCTTGGACTGCGGAATTCTGGTGGCAGGTGGTGTATTTCGATCAATCCGCTGCGGCACAGAACAAATGCCTGCTCTACGATGTTCTCCAGCTCACGCACGTTGCCCGGATAGTCATGCTCCATCAATCGGATCAGAACCTCCTCGGATACCCCAGCGATGTCTTTGCCTTGAAGACGATTGAATTTCGCCACCATGTGTTCAACCAGTAGCGGAATATCCTCGCGGCGCTGCCGCAGGCTGGGGAGCCTAAAATGGACAACCTGGATACGGTAGAAGAGATCCTCACGAAACTTGCCGGCTCGCACCAGCCTGGCCAAGTTCTTGTTCGTCGCTGCCACGACGCGGACGTCAATCGGCACCGGTTCCAGGGACCCGAGCGGCTCGATGGATCGTTCCTGGAGCACGCGCAAAAGGCGGGACTGCATCGCAGGAGAGATGTCGCCAATCTCGTCCAGAAATATGGTTCCCCCGTCAGCCATAGCAAACCGTCCCAGCTTATCGTGCCGGGCATCAGTGAACGCCCCGGCCTTGTGGCCGAAGAGTTCCGATTCTAACAGCGTGTCCGGCAGGGCACCGCAGTTAATTACCACGAGGCGTCCGTTCCTGCGTGGCGAGAGGTTGTGGATGGCTTGAGCGAACAGTTCCTTGCCCGTGCCGCTGTCTCCTTCGATCAGTACTGTGCTATTGCTTTCGGCAATCTGAGGCAGAATCTGGAACAGCTTTGTCATCGCCGCGCTTCGCCCAACAATGTCCTCAAACGTGTAGCGGGACTCCAGTTCCTTCCGCAACTGAGCAACCTGGCTCAGGTCCTGGAACGTCTCCACCCCACCGACCACCAAGCCTTCGTCGTCTCTGAGAAGTGCGGTCGAAATGCGGATAGGAACTCGCTCACCTGTCTCCGTGACAATATGTGCCCTGGCGTTCACGATAGGGTTCCCCGTAGTCAACGTGCGTTTCAGAGCGCACTGCTTCTCGCAGATATCTGCTCGGAACACCTCGGAGCATCGCTGCCCAACCGCGTTTTCCCGCGGCACACCGGTGATGCGTTCCGCCGCACGGTTGAACGCCGTGAGCCGCCACTCCAGGTCGATAGTGAAAACTCCCTCGTTTATGGAGTCGAGGATCACATCGTGTTGTTGGGTAGGGCGTTTCATTTCCATAGTCACATACCCAGTGTAGCAACGAAAACATGCAGATTGCAAGACTGAGGCGCCGGCGAGATGCGGCGCGCCGAGGTCATGCACAATCCTGAGATCCATATAAGGAGACAGTGTGATCTGGTGCATTGCTCTTGCAGAAAAGGGCGACGGTGAAGAAACCATTAGGTGCTGGCTGGACAGTTGTGTCGTAAGAAGCGGGGATTTCCGAAGTGGGACCTCATGACATTGGGGTTGAGGTGAATGGGAGGTGGAACCCATGTAGTAAGCGGATCGGATTCTCGTTGGCGCAGACCTTGGTCTATGGAAGCTGAGGGGAGGTTCTCATTAGCAGTCAGCCACAAACGAAGGCAAACCAATGCATAATGCAATTGTGCTGCATCCAACAACCATGCGCTATGCATTTCTTGCGCCCTATGGCTGCTGGTCGTTATGGTCAACAACTTTCAGTCAGTGCAAGACTTACGTGGTGAAGACACGCTGTCGGCCCATATCTTGCTCGTCTGAAGGCATGATGAAGCTGGCAATTGCACATTGGCAAGGTCGCGTGTCTCCAGTTTTCGACGTCGCTCGCAACTTGCTTATCGTGAACATCGACGCTGAACAGGCACTACAACGCGGTAGCGTTGCGCTCGCTTCTAAAGACCCGTTGGACTTGGCGAGATGGGTTTCAGGGCTGGATATCGACGTCCTGATTTGCGGGACAATATCTCGGCCTGTTGAGATGGTTTTGCTCGGGGCCGGAGTGGACGTGGTCCCGTGTATTTGCGGCGACGTCGAGGAAGTGCTCGCGGCATTCTTGGACGGACGACTGCAGGAAGGAGACGCATTTCTGCTGCCCGGGTGTCGTGGTCGCCGACGGGCGTGCCGCGGCGGCAGAGATCCGCAGCACCCCTAGACCGCATGGCGGCAGCAGGATCTGAGAATGCTGCTGTTGTAAGGACAGGCAAAAACACGGAGGACGAAAGGATGGAGACCCGGAGGCTGGGCAAGACGGGTATGCAGGTAGCACGCATCGGCTTTGGTGGCATGACGATTCCTAAGGTCAGCGTTGACCAAGCAGTTGCCACCCTCAATAGAGCGTTGGATTTGGGCGTTAATTTCGTTGATACCGCTCGTCTTTACGGGAAGGGCGACAGTGAGCGAAAGATCGGCCGTGTGATGAAATCAAGAAGAAGCGAGGTGTATCTGAGCTCGCGCTCACCTGAAATGGGCTATGAGGGTATGAAGAGATCAATCGAGGAAAGCCTCGAGGCA
>Ga0114922_10002924_pt1 | contig 15958 bp, 14 predicted proteins | sample AartaG_FD_100975 | JGI IMG/M metagenome (GOLD analysis project Ga0114922, IMG submission 100975) | Deep subsurface microbial communities from Aarhus Bay to uncover new lineages of life (NeLLi) - Aarhus_00045 metaG | ecosystem: Environmental > Aquatic > Marine > Oceanic > Sediment | place...
GGTGATTGATCTGGCAAGAGTCAACCTAAATCCTGGGTTCAAACACGGTCACTGACGTTCGGCGCTTACAAACGTCACCGTTTGAAAGTCCCAGCGGTCCCACTTCTTGCCATTTATTATTTCTAGAATAAACCTATCGACCTTAAGGGCAATGCATGAGTTTATTTTTTTAGAACTCTAACCACTGACTGTGAAGTTTGTCAGGATTGAGCCTGCTATTATGTTGAACAAAAGCACAACTACAAGGGCTATTGCAATATAAGTAATTGTTGTTGCTAACAGGTTGTTGCCTATCATGTATCTCTCGCTGAGCTTGTCGCTTCCGTTCTCTACGCCGTTGATTAGCAATGAGAGAATAAACGTTATCTGCACAACATAAAGCCCTACTATGAACTGAAAGAAATAGGTTGGTATGCCTGTTCCAAACATGCTGAGCATGGCTGAGCCTTGGATGCTTGCTCCTTCTGCTTCGCCTCCAAGCTGAGTAAGATGGAGTGATAAGTTTCCTAGTATCTGGGTTATCATGCTGGTTATACCGACGACAATTCCTGCAATTGCCGGTGTTAAGAACTTTATCTGACTTTTCATGCTGCTAACAATGTCAGCCATTAAATCCTTAAGCCTTTCATCAACCCTGTGAATCTGTTTTATGTATTCAGAAACATTGATTACTGCCTGGCTTGCAACCAAAGGCCCTTTTTTGCTGCTCTCAACAAGCACCTTCATGCTGCTTTCTATAAGGTTAGAAGGATAATAAACAAGAGCTCCTTTTTTCTCATCGAACACTGCTCGCTCAACACTCATGCCAAGCTTAGAAATGTTTATGCTCACAAGTTCAAAGAACTTGCCGCTAAGGGTTCCTTCCATTACCTCTGCTACTTTGCCAAAGGCTACCTCTGCAGGCAGGCCGTCGCCTAAACGATTGCCTAACTGGAAAAGGGCTGAAGCAAATTCTTTTTCCAAAGCCTTGGCCTGCTCTCTAATCTTAATAACATTCTTGCTTCTGAAATGATAAAAAGAGCCAATGCCCAAGCCAAAGGCTAGTACAAGCACCAGGCTCATAATGGTTGCTCCTAAACCAAAAGGACCGACCAGTTTGCCTGTTTTAAGTCCATTAACCAGTTCTTCTCTGTAGCCAAGAAAATAAAAGGTTGCGTCGTCATGTGTAGGGGTATTAATAACAACCAATCCGTCCTCTTTGGTCATGGCCAAGTCAAAATCAGATACTGCATGCATAAATATAGGAATAGAGCCGATTAAGAATAATACTGAAAAGATTATCACAGCAATAATAGCAGGGCTTACCTTAATCTCGCTTTTTCCAATAGGTATCAGAATGTTCCTGTACTTCCTTAGTTCTGAATTATGCTCTGATATATCGCTCTCGCCATAACCAGTCGGTCTTGTAGACAAAATATTTCTTGCAAGATAAAAAACAACAACCGGCAGCACAATGTTATAAAGCACAAACAAATGATACCATTTTACTTCCGGCATAAAGCTCACAAGCAAAGGCAGGATAACCAAGCCCAGGATTGGAAGAATGATTCCCAGCATGTGCAGAGCAGTAAGAGGGCCTTTAAGGTTATGAGCATAATGCATCATCTTCTCATACGTTTCCTCTAGGATAACACTCAATGACTTGTCAATGGCATCAAGCCTTCTGCTCTCAGAGGATTCATAAAGCGAGGACTCTATTAGATGTATGCTCTCAATAAATTCCATGTTATACTTACGCCAAGTCCTAAGGTAATCATCAAGGCTCTCTTTTAATGAATCAAATTTTTCTGACTCAATATCCCATAAAACCTTTTTTATATCAAGAGAAAGCGGGGGAGATAAATGCTCTGTTGCAAAGCTAAGGGCTCTCTCCAAGTTGCTGGTGTGCCTCATATAAGTAACTATGTAAAAGACGCATAGAACCATCTGGTTGCTTGCCTTCATTCTCCAATTATTGGCCAGAAAAAAAGGGAGCTTTTGTAGAGGAATAATAACCCCAAGAGCAGCCAGGATTGCGAATAACACAAAGAACATACTGCCGCTTCCAGGTTTGATAAGCGAAGGAATCACAAAGGTTACCAAGATGATTACCATGGCAACAACAATAGGCGCTACCATTGAAAAACTAGTCACACCGGCAGGAGTAACCTCCAGATGGCATATCTTTATAGCTTCTTCATATTCAGGAATCTTTTTTTTATCAGGATCAATCTTCATAAGCTTTTCAGATTGGTTGCAAAGCTTTTCATAAAGAGAAAGGTGATGAGGGCGGCTTTCTTTTTTAAACTCATTATACTCTCTTGAAGTCAGGGGTTTGTTTTCTTCATAATCCTTGCCAGAAGGCCCTGTCTCTTTTGGTTTTCCAATTTCTTTTTCTTTAAAGCTCTTTCTAATCCTTCGCTCATATTTTGCTTTGAGATCATCAAAATTCTTATCCCGGTCCACAATAATCAGCTCATTATTACTCTAAACTCATTTCTCTATCTATTTTTCTAGGTTAGACTCTTCTCTCTTCTTTTTAACCTCTTTTTTAAACCACTCATTCCATTCAAAGAAAATTCTGTCTGAATCAAGCCTGCCGGTCTTGTCCTTAACCTTGTCACAAACCTTGTGGAAATGGTCATTGCAACTGATAACAAACTTTGCCTCTAACAAATCAAGGTTCTTTTCAAACTCAGCTGACTTAACAAGCTCTTCCTTAAGCTTGGTTCTTAGCATTATGTTATCCCAAACAGCATCCCAATCACCAGCCCATTCCTTTACATTGCCAGCAATAGCCTTTAGGATGTCGCTATCTCCATTAATCAGTTCATCAGTGGGTTCAAGCTGATCTGTCTGAGCATTATATTTCATAAGATCAATAAATCCATGCTCTCTTAAGGGGTCATCTTCCCATTCCTTTCTAACCTCTGTTATCTGGGTAACACGCCTCCAGCGATGCAATCCATCCGGGCTCCTTATAGGGTTTGCAACCACAATTATATCTGTGGCTTTAAAACTGGTTCTAGGAACACCAAGATCATTAACCACTCTGTCAAAAACTCCGTAAGGACTGTCGCCATGAATAGTACCAGCTACCACATTTGCAAGAGCACCTACCCGCATGGCTTCATAAAGAGCAGCTGCTTCTGTACTTCTCACCTCTCCAACAATAAGAGCAGAGTCGCCTAAACGCAAGGTGGTTCTTATGCCTTCATCAGCAGGCACCTCTGATGTCCCTTTAGAAAGCGCAGAAGCTACTTTCATAGGCTGGATATTATAACCAAGGCTTCTTAGGCTGTCAGTAGGCAGCTCCAATGTATCTTCGATGGTTATAATCCTGTAACGCCTCATAATCTCAATCATAACGCTTCCTAGCAGGCTGGTCTTACCAGCGCTTCTGGTACCAGCAACAAGCATGGTCCTGTTCCCGTCAACTAAAAAGCTAAGAAGGCCGGCTGCAAGAGGAGTGATCATTTTATTATGAATAAACAAAGGCAGGGTCCAAGGCTTGTCACGATGGCGCCTAAAAGCATAAGCAATTCCAAAGGGATTAAGAGGAGGAGCAATCACTCCTACTCTTGCCCTTGCAATTGTAGGGATTGTTATTTCTGTGTCAAGCACAGGGTTGGCTTCGTCCAAGGGACGTCCACTAATCATCCTTAGCTTTGAAGCCCAGCTCTCAGAATCACTAACACTAGGGATAATATTAGTCCTGCAATCACCATAATCCTGGTGAACAATGAATAAAGGAGCCTTGCCAGCAGGGCTGTTAAAGGTTATGTCCTGTATCTTGGGATCAATCAACAACACTTCTATCAAACCAAAACCAACAGTATACCTGATAAGAATCATGGTTAGTTCGTGAAGCTCTTTGTCAGTAAGCTTAACTCCTCTGTAATTTGCAAGTTCTTCAAGCAAGTCATGACCAACATTATAGAATACCTCTCTCATACGCTCAGGATCAACAAATTCTTGTCGTGTAGGTTTGTGCTCTGCGATTATATTTCTGGCAAGATCCAACAACTCGTACTGCTCTTCTTTTAGCTTGAACTCAGGAGGATTAATATGATAAAGATACTGGACATCATCATCAAGTTCAAAAATCACAACCTCTATGTTGTCAGCATTGTAGTTTTCAAGCTCAATCCCTCCTTTGGGATAAGTAGCCATTAGCTTGGTAAACATGAAATCAGGTTTTATAGTAGGAGAGAATATCTTGCTGTAAACAGTTCTGTCATAAGCCTTGTGGCCAGCAAGGAAAGGCTTGGCTATGGTTATCAACCTTGTCTTGTCAAGAAGTTCTATAAGATGAGTGAGCAGCTTTATGTAAAGCTTATGAGAATCAACTGATTCGGGCATGTCTGTGTCAAGCAAAATTCTTTCATGCCTGAGGATTCTTCTTAACTCGACAAAACAAGTGATAGGATCCTTTTTTAAGGTATCAAAAATTAAGTGGTGAATCTGGTTATAAATCCTATCAACATATCTAGGAGAAGTCTTAACACGAATTGATTCATAACTAAACAAATCCTTTTGCTTGATTAATTTGTTGTAAAGCAGAGCAATCTCCATCAAGAGACGCGTCTGAGCATAGTCATACTCATAATCCCTTTTCTGCAGAAAAACAATCTTAGTAGTGGCTTTGTTCTCAATCAATCTGTCCATAGTAAAAGCCATAAGGCTGGGACTGTCCTCAAGAGAAGGAACAGCAGCCAGGTCTTCGCAATTAACTTTCAGAATGGTCTCCTCTCCCTCTCTAACAATCTCATGAGGAATACCAGCCTTGTTTTTATCAAAAAGTGCCAAATTTCTCCCTCTTTTTTTATAGCTAAATCTAAGTAAACTGAAATATGCCAAGATATGTATATAAATCTTTTGTTAAGAGTCGCGAGAATTAGAAAATCCAAAAACATTAAATACTAATACAATAGAACAATAATTACCATGGCAGAGCCCAACTTGTATCCTAACCAAGCAGCTCCTCCAGAGCATCAAAAGAAACAGTCTCCAGAGGTAGAGCTTTTTGGAAAGATTTCAAAAAATGTTAACAACGTAGCCGCAAGCCTTAGGATTCTTGAAGAAAGATACTCTAATCTGAGAAACAGAAGCCAGGTCTCTGAGCAGAGCACAATAGAGCTTGAAAAAGAGGTGACCAAGGATATCAAGATGCTCACAGAAGAATTAATTGATCTAAAGCGCGACCTGAATGATATCAGGGAAAAGCTTGGTCTTATAAGCGCTGAAATGACCAACCTGGTAAATAAGAATGAGTTCAAGGTTATGGAACGCTACCTTGATATGTGGCAGCCCATGAATTTCGTGACCAGAAATGAACTCAACAAGTTGTTGGAGCAAAAAGAATTAGAACTTCGAGAAGAGCAAAAACAAGAAATAACAGAACAAGAAACAGAAACAAAACAAGAAACAGAGGAGAACAGCCCTGCATCAGAACCAACAACATAAAATTTATATACTCTGATTTATAAAAGTGTTTTAAAGGAGAGATAAAAGAGGTGTTATCTTGGCCATGTTCAACAAACCAACAGATCTGCCTATTGAACAAGTAAAGGCTATGAAAGCAAAAGGATTGGATAATAACCAGATAGTGCAGACTCTGCAAAGGAACGGTTATTCCTCAACCCAGGTATTTGATGCCTTAAACCAAGCAGATCTCACGTCTGGAGCTCCTCTTCCGCCAGGCCCTCCTCCTCTTCCTGATCCTCCTTTGCCTCCATCGCCTGGAAGCTTTACTAATCAGCCAGCAGACCCTGGCAACTCTAATCTTATGCCGGCAGGAGGTGTTTCTGATAGTGACACAGAGGAATTAGTTGAGAGCATTATCGAGGAGAAATGGGCTGAACTAGCCAAGGATATTAACAAGATTGTTGAATGGAAAAACGATGTTGAGATAAAGATTAACAAACTTGAACAACGTTTTGAGAGCTTAAAAGATGATTTTGACAAGGTTCACCAAGCCATCATGGGAAAAGTAGGAGAATACGACAAGAACATCCTCACAGTAGGCGCAGAAGTAAAGGCCATGGAAAAGGTTTTCTCAAAGGTATTGCCTGTGTTCACTGAAAATGTTAGTGAGCTTAACAGGATTACCCAGAACATAAAAAAAGGTAAGAAATAATATTAAGAACATCTGGAAATCATGCCCTTTTTGTTAAGAATATCAAGGCAATCATACCTACAATAAAAATAAATAGCATGCCCAACACCTTTGGATGCCTCAGAGTGTTAAGAAGGTTGGTAGAGAAACTGGTCGTGGTTGTGCTCGTGGTGCCTTCTGTTGCAGGCTGCAGCTGGTAGCCTTGTCCATCAATTGACCCATTAATCGGCACGGTTTCGCCTTCGCCTTTCTCAAGCAGGCTTTGACCAAAAGCATTTCCAAGGGATAATATGAGTATTAGGATTACAAAGATGATAAGCCAAGGATAAAAATTTGGGTCTGCAACTAATGATCTCATGTCTGCTTCTGTACGCCCGAACATCCTTATCAAGAACATGGAGAAAAAAAGAAAGATGCCTATCACCATAAACCAAGGGACCATCATCTTTACCATATTAGTGGCAATCTTGGAAACCAAGAACAGCAGGGCAACCACAAGGGCTATTATGCCGTGCAATCCCCTTTTGTCAGGGCCAAATGCCTTGATATACTCAAGCAAACCAAAAAGAATCAAGAATACAATTAGGATTACAAAGATTACTCCAAAATTATCTAATAATCCAACATCAAGGAAAGTTGCCATTTTTCTAAGATAACTCCAAAAATGTCTCGTTTTTGTCAGTTGCCAGTTTTCAAGGCAACTTCAAAAATATCTTGTTTTTGTCAGTTGCCATTTTTAATTTCTATAAAAAAATGTAAAAAAAATAAAAAGATTGTTTGTCTATTTATTTTTTCTTTAAGACCTTGCCAATGTTCTCCATCCAGTTGCCAAGACCTTTTTCTTTAGTTTTGTCTTTATCATCCTTGGTTATAAACCAGATGATTATTCCAAAGACCAAAATCATTATTATTAATGCCTGGAGTTCTGGGTCATACAGGAATGCAAGCCAGAATGGGAACATAAACCATCCTACTGCTGAGCCAAATATCAGGACAACAGCGATTATAGCTATCACCACAACCCAGCCTGCTAATGAGCCTCCTGCAATGTCAATCTCATTGCCAAAGACGCCTATGATTAACAGCAGCATTATTATTGCCACGAGGATTATCGACACCTGCGGCAGAGCGCGATTGATTACAACAACAGGGTCAAAGTTAAATGGATATCTCCCTACAACGTGCGGAATCACCACTGCTAACCCCATTACCAATGCAAGGATAACATTATACTGTTTTTTTCCATCACCAAGAATCTTGGTTTTTTGCAGAGTTGCAAATACTATTGTAAATACAAGGACGAATGGTAAAAGAACATCTGTCACGCCCCACATATCCAGCTGGTAAATAAAGTTTTCAAACATCATTTTTCACTTACCTCCTTTGGTTAATCACATAATGGTATAAAGCCTTTTTATAGCTTTCCATAAAATCTATTTTTTTATCTTTTTTAGTTTTTTTGTTTAGTCTTCTTTTTCTTTGTCTTTTGGTGCTTTTGGTGACTTAGTCACATAATAAATGAATATAATTATTATTATTACAAATACAATCGACGACACTACAACCGTATCGAATCGAAAGAAGAGGTATGTGTAGATGAGTTGCAGCCATCCAAGTGCGTTCAGGAATATAAGCACAATGCCTACAAACATGAGTATCATGAAAAAGGTTCTCCAGCCCTTTGTAAGAAAGAACTCGTCTTTTCCTGAATGAAAACTGCCTGCTAACATTAAGAAACAAATAGACAAGAGTAACAACAATACTGTGTTTGCCAACACTTCATTGATGAGCGCCACCAGTCTTGTGGAAGCAACCACAAAAAAGGCAATCACAAAAGCAGTCATACCATTAAGGTTTTTTCTTGAAATCTCCCTTCCATCAATCTTTTCTGTGCCAAAAATCTTGGTCTTTTCAAGTATCGCGTAAACTAAAGTAAATGTCAAGAAGAAAGGACGGACTACATCATACACTCCAAGCCTGTCAAAAAAGGGCAGGGTTCCTCTGAACACAGATGGCTCTGGCGGTGGAACTACCATAACTGATTTCTTGTAAGAATACCTATTTAAAGCTTTCGTTCTCCAGAAGTTTTTCTCCTCTTAACAAGGATTATTGCTACTATTACAATTATTATAATTAATACGATTATTAGAATATATGCAACAAGCGGTATTCCTGGCGCCCTTTCTATCAACTTTAAATCTTTGACTATCTCAACTCCAAAGGTCTCTGTTCTTGTATACTTACCATACTTCAAGGTAATGCTCATGTTATACTGTCCTGGCTCAAGGCCTGTTGTGTCAAAGAAAGCAGTTATTTCTTTTTCTTGGTCTGCTTCAAGTTCAAATATAGGCATGGCTTCATGCCTGCCGGCCATGGTAACATTCCCTTGCACAGACAACTCTGTATTCCAGTCATTATATGCCAAAAACATTATCTTATTAACCTGGTCAACACCCAAAGTCCTGGTAACCAGCTCTCTTATCCTTACCTTAGGAATTCCTAATGTAAAGTTGGTGTCTATCCTTTTCTCAACATCATCATAATAAGCATTAACAACTGCTTTGTAAAAGCCTCTTGTAAGATATAGCTCTGGCTTGGTGTCTGACTTTGCCTGTGTTTTTCCTAAGGTGTTCTTTTCAAGGCTGATCTCAGGAGCAGTCAAGGTGTCAATGAGTACATCATCAGGATTATAAAGCTCAACCTGCGCGCCTGCCTTAAGAATGTCTTCTGAACCAAGGTTATCAAACTCAACATAAACCGGTAATGGTATGCCTTCATCAACATCTAGAACCGTTAAAGTTATTATGGTGTATTTTGAAGGATAAGGAACCCTTACAGAAAGGGTTAAACTCTGGGCAACATAAGCAAGAAACATATTTTTTTCAGTTTCTGGAATCTCAGGCGTGATCTCTACTCCTCCTTTATGAATGCCTGGCTCCATCTCAGAAGGAAACCTAAGGATTACCCTGAAAGGCTTTCTATCATCACTAGCCTTCACAGCAACAGTTTTTTCCTCTAGGAAAATCATGTCTGAGAGTTCTCCAAAACCAGTTAGGATTGCATTAACATTATTTCTTTGTGAATTAATAATATTAAAAGTCAATTCTACGTCTGTGTTTGGCTCAAAATCCACTGTCTTGCTTACAGGGCTCACACCCAGGGCACTGACTAAAACAATTGAATTAAACAGCATAAATGATATTATTAAACACAATGCAATTGACTTTGTTTTTATTTTTGTTCTCATAGTTCTCATAATAAATCACAGTTAATTAAATTACAGTTAAGGCTCTGTTGCTATTGAACCAATCTTTATAAGGCTTGACCTGTCGCCAGCACCTTCATCTGGAGGGATGGTTAAGCCCAGCTCAATCTCTCCTTCATCATTAGCATCCTCATAGGACATGTTACAAAAAATCACAGCTGCGCTAGCCTGCATGTTAGCAAAAGTGGTTTGAGAGCAGGTAAGATCAAAGCTGTCAGATGGACCGCTCTCATTATCATCAGCCATGTACTGATAATAAACGGTGTTTAAAGGCTGGGAAATAAAGAGCGTGCTTGCATTAACAGTCACATTAAGCAGAACATTTCCAAGGTTCCTGGCAACAAAAGGAGCAGGATTGTCATCACTGGTGTTATCATGCTCATCATTGTCTAAAGAGCCAAAAGTGGTTTGATTGACCAGCAGCACCAGGACTGCTTCACTCGTGATGTTAAAATTGAATTCGTTTGAAGTGTTACAAAGGTCATAAGGGTCGCATGCACTAACAGTCCAGTTATAACGCCAGTCAACACAAAGAGGACTAGTAAGAGTATAGTTTGTTGTTGAAATGCTGTCAACATTTACATCAGGGCAATAACCAGGGCAGGAACCACCGCAAGTAATGTTAATGGTGTAATCAACTGGGTCATTGTCAGTGTCTGTGCATGTGCTCCAGTTAAAATTAGGCCTTCTGTAAAAAACAGTGGTATTTCCATTATTAGGATGATAAAGAGTTGGTTGAGTAGGCGCGTTGTTATCAAGGCTGCAGCAAACCTTTTGGTCATAAGCAGAGCAATTACCAACATGAGCATTAGAGCTGTTGGTACCTTCAGAGCCAGACATGCTCAGTACACAAGCCTGACTGCCGCAGGTGCCTGTTGGAAAAGAGCAGGATATATGTTTCCAGTCACTGCTAAGGCAAACAGAATATGAGTAATTAGTGTTAGTACCAATCTCAACATGAGAATTGGATGTTGCATTCAATTTTAGAACAGTGACATTGCCTGGGCATCCATCAGTGATAGTAATACTGGCATTATCAGTAACATTGCAGCACACAGAATAATTATAAGTGGCAGTTGAGCCGTTCTGCGCATGAGCATTGTTAAACCCCTCTGTATCATTCTCAAGACCTATAAGCCTGACAGTTCCTGCAGGGCAGCTGGTGCTCTGGATAAAAGTACATGCAAAGTCATTGGTAGCATACACAAAGAAGACTAGAGTCAAAATTATAAAGCATGATAATAATATCAATGTTAGCCAAGATTTTTTCATCTAACAAACCACCCTTCATATGTGATTATTAAAATGAATATTAAATATGAGACTATATAAAGGTTTTTGTTAAAAGAAAGAATTCTCCAGAATTATCTGAATTATTAAATTATCAAATCATCTCTATGATGTAAACCTGCTGGCTACAAAAACTATATCAAAAATATCAACAATACCGTTGCTATCAGTATCTGCAATATCATCATCACTGCCAAAGTTACTGGCGACTAGGATTAAATCTTGAAAGTTGACTTTGCCATCATTGTTAAGATCGCCTTCTAATGGCCCTGGAGATGGGGGTTCGGGCGGCTCATCTGCTCTGCCTTCAACCACTGCACTAAAATTATGCAACAATTCCTCAAGATTAGTATAGCCGTCACCATCATCATCACCGTTTGGATTGTTAGGCAAGGTTAATGCTCGGTAATTTTCTTCATAAACAGGATAACCACCAGCATTAATACTACAATCCATATTCCTACGATACTTTGAAGTTGTATCTAGGGCAGTGCTCCAAGCAGGTTCAACAGTTGCTGTTTGTGTGCCAGAATTATAAGCTGTAACATTGCGAACTTGACCAGCTCCTGTTCCGCCTGTAATCTCTATATATTTTCCAACCCAGAAATTAGCTCCCCAAGAAAGGGAAGTTGAAGGATTCTCTTCAACAATAATTGTGTTTGAACTACCTCCTCTAGCAGTCCCTGTTGGATAATATTTTGGACCAGGACCCACACAATCAATTATCTGGCCTGTTAAATCCCTGACTTCTTGGGTAACACGCGTATCTACAGAATCTCTTTCAACAGGCCGGGCACCTGCATTAGCTAAAACATAATCCCTTGCCTCATTATTAGCAGTAGGAATCACTGTTACAGGACTCCAGATTTCAGGGCTTGACAACCAAGTTATATGGCCTGGTGTAAGATCTCGGAAACAATCAGGATAATTATTACACATATTATCATCCTTATATATCCTAGTTCCATCAGACACACTATCCAGTGCAGTAGCAACATAATCTTTTCCCCATCTAGAATTAACTCCGTTGAAATGAACATTACCTACAATAGATGTGTAATGTGGCCCAAATCCTCTTGCATCTGTAAGCTTAATAGCAAGATTATAAACATTATAAAAAATATTGTTTACAAGTTGCACTTGTGTATTACCTGCTATCTGCGGGTTTCTGTCAATGCTATGTGCTAATAGGTTCTTGAAAATAGATATATTTCTATGGCCAGCATTATTATTATGATGAATATTCAGTAATTTTGAGTGCGGACCCTTTGAATGCAATGAATCATCCAGTGGATCAGTAATAAGATTATTGCTGTAAGTAATATGATGAGCATCTTGCGCCCAGATATTTGTTGTCCCATCAATACTCCATTGAAAACTACAATGATCAATAACAATATGATGAGGGAAATTTGTTTCATCACCAGAAATACTCATGGCTCTTCTCCAATCAGGGTTAGGACCTACAGGATTATCACCAGGTCTAACACGCAAGTGCTGAATAAGTACATCATGAGTGCCGTGGATGCGAAAACCAGCACCCTTTATCTGAATCCCAGGGAAAGGGGCTGTTTGACCAGCTATTGTTATGTAAGGAGTCATTATGTTTAAGTCTCCTGTAAGTTCAATTGTTCCTGAAACTTCGAAAATACAAATCCTTGGACCGCTTGCATCAACACATTCTCTTAAAGAACCAGAGCCACTACTCGCAAGAGTTGTGACCTTGTAAACAGCTCCTTCTCTTCCTCCAGGAGTGTCTGAACCAAAGCCTTCTGCTCCTGGGAAAACTGGTAGTGCAGATGCTTGTGCAGCAAATAAGAACAAAATTGCATTAAGTAATATAATAATCAATATTTTCCTCATAATAATGCCTTGGACCTTGAATTATAAATATTTTCTCATACAGCATTAACTTTATATAATAATACTGGTTTCATGAGGCAGAAGAGGGTGGTAATATGAAAATCCTTGGTTTAGAAATAGAATTACTTAATCATGCAAGTGTAAAAATCAAAAACAGAAAAACGGTGTACATAGATCCCTTTGGCTTATCAGAAGGACCAAAGCTTGAAAAAGCAGATCTTGTGTTGATAACACATTCTCATTATGACCATTGCAGTCCAAAAGATGTTGAAAAGATAAGCAATGAGAACACTGTTATTATTACTGTGCCTGATGCTCAGAGCAAGCTCAATCACTTAAAGGTTAAAGGCATCACTGTTATTGAGCCAGGCCAGACTATTAAAGCAAACCATGAAAAAATAACAGCAGTGAATGCTTATAACATCGATAAATGGAGGAGTGAAGGAATTCCTTATCATCCAAAAGAAAACAACTGGGTTGGATTTATTATAGAGATGGATGGTGTAAGAGTTTATCATGCAGGAGACACAGACGTGATTCCTGAGATGAAGGATATAGAAACAGATATTGCAATCCTGCCTGTGGGAGGAACCTACACCATGAATGCAAAAGAAGCAGCACAAGCAACCAAGACTTTTAAGAAGTGCAAGGTAGCCATCCCTATGCATTACGGAGCAATCATTGGCAATGCCACTGATGCAGAGGTTTTTAAGGACAGTGCTATTTGCGAGGTTAAGATATTGTTATGAGATTAACAAAACTTTGACCTACTCCGCTTTTGCTCACAAAACATTCGCAAAAGCTCCGCCGTGCCATGCAAAACACAAAAAAGTGTTGTTGCATATGCTGGCAACGACGGTCAGAGTTTTACATGAAAAGAAGAAGGTGCTAATATGTTAAGAACAAATACATGCGGAGAGTTAAGAGGAAAACACGCAGGAAAAAAGGTTACTTTATGCGGCTGGGTTGATGCCCATAGAATTCAAGGAAAGCTAAGTTTTGTCATGCTTAGGGATAGGTATGGAGTTACCCAGGTCTTTGTTAATCCTGATATTACTAAAAAGATTGGTGAGTTAAGAAGAGAAACTGTTGTTAAAGTAGAGGGCGAGGTTAAGAAAAGGCCTGCTAATCAGGTGAAAAAAGAGTTAGAAACAGGTGAGATAGAATTAAGCGCAACTAATCTTGAAGTGTTGAGTTCTGCTGCTCCTCTTCCTTTAGAGCTTGATGAAAGCGTTGAATCAACAGAAGAAACAAGGTTAAAGTACAGGTTCCTTGACTTAAGAAAGAAAAGAATGCGAAAAAACCTTATTCTTAGGCACAAGGTTAACAAAGCCATCAGGGATTTTATGGACAAAGAAGGTTTTCTTGAGTTAGAAACTCCTATTCTTGCTAAATCAACACCTGAAGGAGCTCGTGATTATTTAGTTCCTAGCAGGGTTGACAAAGGCAAATTCTATGCTTTGCCTCAAAGCCCTCAGTTGTTCAAGCAGTTGTTCATGGTAGCAGGTTATGACAAGTATTTTCAGATAGTCAAGTGTTTTAGGGATGAGGACCTGCGTGCTGACAGGCAGCCGGAATTCACCCAGTTGGATGTTGAGATGAGTTTTGTAACAGAGGAAGACATCTATGATGTTAATGAAAGGCTTATGAAATCTGTTTGGAAAGATGTGTTTGGAATTGACTTAAAGCTTCCTTTTGAAAGAATAATCTATGCAGACTCAATGAAAAAATATAATACAGATAAGCCTGACCTTCGAAAGGACAAAAAGAACAAGGATGAATGGAAATTTGTATGGATGATAGACTTTCCATTGCTTGAATGGAATGAAGATGATAAAAGGTTCTATGCAATGCACCACCCATTCACAAGCCCAAAGCCAGAAGATATACCATTAATGGAAAAAGAACCGGTAAAGGTAAGGGCAAGGGCTTATGACTTGGTGCTTAATGGCACAGAAATTGCAGGTGGTTCTATCAGGATACATGACTTAGAATTACAAAAAAAGATGTTCAAGGCCCTTGGTATTAGTGAAAAAGAAGCAGAGCTCAAGTTTCAGTTCTTGTTAAATGCATTCAAGTACGGCGCTCCGCCACATGGAGGCATAGCTTACGGCCTTGACAGATTAGTGATGTTAATGGCAGGCGAGAATACAATAAGGGAAGTGATAGCTTTTCCAAAGAACAAAGATGCAAAGGACTTAATGCTGGATGCTCCTAGTGATGTTCATCATATGCAGATGGATGAGTTAGGTATTCATATAAAGCCAAAGTGAGAGCATGACTACAACTGCTTTTGAAAAAATTAAATCTTTTCTTGATGCAAACAGTGTAGAGTATGAGTTTAAAGAGCATGAGCCTGTGAGGACTAGTGAGCAGGCTGCTGCTGTTAGAGGAGAGGATATTAAGATTGGTGCTAAAGCGCTCCTGCTAAAAGTAGATAAGGATTTTATTCTTGCAGTTGTTAGTGCTGCTAAAAGGATTGATTCAAAAGCTTTCAAAAAAGCTCTAGGCATTCGGAGCTTAAGGTTTGCAACAGGTGATGAAGTAAAAGTAAAAACTGGCTGTGTTCCTGGAGGGGTTCCTCCTTTTGCCCATGTGTTCGGCTTAAAACTGGTTGTTGACAAAAGCGTCCTAGAGAATGAGTACATGGCTTTTAATGCAGGCGAGCAAACCAAGTCTTTAAAGATGAAGACACAGGATTATGTAAGGTTGTTAAATCCAAGAGTGGAAGAATTCTCTGCTGATTAAGAAAAATGACAAAGCCAAAGATTATTGTAAAAAATGCAGTCCCTAATGATTTTGAATTTGTTTTAAAGCTGAAAAAGGAGTTGTGGCCTTGGAAAATATTTATCAAGAAAAAAGAGCATAAAAAATATATTCAAGATCTAAAGAAGAATGTCAAGATCCTCATAGCGAAAGAAGATAAAAAAACTCTCGGCCTTATGATTTTAAGGCCAAAGATATTCGGCTTGAGTCTCTGGCTTCAAATCCTTGTGGTAACTAAACAATTCAGGAAAAAAGGTGTTGGAAGCACATTGCTCAAAAGAGCCTTTGCGATTGCAAAGAAAGAAAGTTATAAGGTGATTTTTTTAAGCACGCGCTACAATAGGAAAGGCGCGCAAAGGTTTTATGCCAGGCATGGATTCAAAAGAATAAACTGCTTTACCGTCTTATTCTGTAAATGGGTAAGATAGTAAGGTTGTTAAACCCCAGGATAGAGGAGTTTTCTGCTTGAATTTTCAATTTAAGTATTGCATTATTTGTTTTCTTTTTGCTGGGTTAAGGCTTACTTGCAATCCATAATGAGTAAATTTTTCTAATATAAATCCTTCTTTTATTAATTCTTTTAATGTTTGCTTTGCTTTTCCTTTTAAGTGGGTAGGCACGCCTGAGTAAGCATTTTCAAAAGCAGTGTGTTTGTTATGCCAGCATCCTCTTCTGTA
>Ga0114922_10002925_pt1 | contig 15958 bp, 29 predicted proteins | sample AartaG_FD_100975 | JGI IMG/M metagenome (GOLD analysis project Ga0114922, IMG submission 100975) | Deep subsurface microbial communities from Aarhus Bay to uncover new lineages of life (NeLLi) - Aarhus_00045 metaG | ecosystem: Environmental > Aquatic > Marine > Oceanic > Sediment | place...
ACTTAACCACCTCCTTTAGTTTTGTAGGTCTTTCATATATTTCTGCAATCCACCACCAATGTTAAACTTTGATGGTTTCAAGACTTTTGTTAATTCACTTGCGGGTCCTGTTACAGTTTCAGTTGTTCCCCACGGCATTGGTCCAGTTACTAATTCATCAGTACTCAATTCTAAATCATCAACTATACCACCTCTAGGAATTAAACTCCTCATTCCCATTATTTCATTGTACATTGTTTGTCTGCACATTTTACCTGGTTGATCCATCATTTTAATACATAATTTATGAAATGGAGTTTGTAATTTAGTGCTTGCATCTTTACCATAAAACATTTTTCTGCACATATTACCTAATTTTTCAAGATCATAATCTCTATCTGATTCGTAAGGATCCATGGTATTATCTTCTTTCAGTTGGTTTGTTGCTTTAAATAACATATAACTTTTCTTTTTAAACTCTTTTTTATTCATAACACCAGTACTAACCATGTGATATAAACCTTTAACTTTTCTTCCCTTAAATTCAATAGAAATATGTCCAGGAGAATATTTATGAATGATACAATCACCGTCATCCCACTTTTGCAAACGACCTGCACCATACCCTTGTTTTATTGTTCCAAACATTAAAGCTTCCTTCTCTGTATGATCGTGGGTTCTAACCGCTAAAACTTTTACACCTGGTTGAGTTGGAACCCCTTTTCTTACAGCGAATGATGCCCATATTTTAGATTTTGGCATAATGAATCTTAAATCGTAATGCAATCTTGCTCTTTTAGCATCGTGTTTAACTACAACAAATTTAGATTTTGTCATTAATATTATCTCTTTTTATGTTTTTTAAGTTTTCTTATTTGATGTGCTATAACATCGGCATAACCGCCTGATTTCACAGGGCTATCAAGGTTTGCGCTAGGGGTTGATGCTATTTGTGCGTTAGCACCAAATTCTTTTACCCCAACTCTTGCTTCATCACGTTCAAACCTTTTTGTTCTTTCATCTGTGGGTGGTTCTTCATCATCTTGTTCTGCACCAGATGCTTTTAATTGAAAAGCCTTTGCTGGCGGTCCTTCAGTTTGAAGATGGTTTAAATATTCATCTAATGTTCCACCCATAATTATTTCCCCGCCATACATTCTTTATATTTTTGTGGGTTGTTTGCATATGCTGTTTTACATCTTTTTCTTTTTATAGCTGTTTGCATTCCTAGACTAGTAGCTAAACCTCCAGCAACTAGCGCAGCCCTTCCAGCTAATGGACTTATTGGATCAAATTCATTTAAATATCCTAGATATGATTCTAGTTTAGTATCTTCATCACTAACTAGTAAAGTGTGTTCATGTAAATCCTTAGTTCCTCTGATATATTCGTTAAAACCAGGTTTATCAGTTGGCTCATATGTATCAGTAATGGCATCTACGAAACGATCTATCCTGTATTGATAGAAAGGATTCATAGCTGTCATTTCTCTTACTTTTCGAAGACAACGTATTTTATCTTGTGCTGATTCCATCATATGCATACACATGCCGATATAATTTGGTCGATTATCAACATCTTCAATCGGTTTATTTTCGCCACGTATTTCTTGTTCGTATGTTTGATATAAGTCTGTTAAATAACTATTTACTTTACCCTGTGACATTTTTCCCCTCCGACTCCGTATTGAACGGATCATAAATAACTTCCATACTCCATAAGTTTATAATTTGCCATAGAATATCACCTTCAGGAACTTTTTCAAGTGCCTCTTCAGGACTTTTATAATATTCTTCCCGCATAATAGTTCTTGGTTTATAAATGACTAGAGCATAAGGTTTTTTAGTATTAACCCTTGCTGCCGCTCCGAATAAATTAATATATCTAGATCCTGGTCTATCATGTGTTGGATATGAATATCCTTTATCATGCAAATATTGCGAAAATTGATCTTTTGTCATATAATCCACATATGCTTCATCAGGATCGAGATGTAGACCTTTTAAGAATGCTTCAAGTATATTAGACATTTTTATGTTGTTTAACCTTTTTTTGTGTTTGATATTCTGATTTTTTCTTACCTCTCCAATATGTTGAATCCCATGCTTCATCTTTTACAGAAGCACAAAAACCTTCAGGGTTTTCCATTTTATCTTTCATCTTTTCAACACATTTTTTGAAAAAACCTTTCTTTCTACCACCACCTTTAACTAAAGAACGACCATATTTCTTTACACTTTTATCTGTCCACCCTTTTGGTTTTGTTTCAAATCCTGCTTCATTTATTTTACTGCTTTTTTTTTAGAGATCTGGTCTCCGAAGTAATATTGTATATCTCCAAGAAGTTCAGACTCTATTTTAGTGTTATCAACTTGTCTGGTTTCGTATTTTTCTTCTTCTTTTTCCCATTCTTTTTCTTTTTCTTTTTGTGTTATAGCTTGATTATCAGGAGTAAAATGTGCTGTCTTTTCTTCCACTGCATCTTCTTCTGGTCCTTCTTCTGCTCCTGGCTCCATATCGCTTTGCATCACAAACATTCTTTTGTGGCAACATTCATATGGTCCACTACCGTCTTTGATAACAGCAATGACTTTACCACATTCATGACATTTCATATTATATCCTTCTAACATATGATCCATCATATCTTGTTCTAATATCAATTGTGTAATTTGGTCAATCATTTTATTTTCCTCTTATTCAGGGCCTCCAGCCTCGGCGCCTCTAGTTTGTGCTTGATTTCTTTTTGCATCCATATACGATTTCATACAAGAAGTTTTATCAGGTCCGGAATAACCTTTACATGCAGTAGCGGACTTACTCATAAAACGTTTATATAATTTATAACCACCATAAGCGGCTGCTCCACCAAGAGCTGCTAAACCTAATGGGGAACCTCCAATAGCAGTAGCAGCAGAACCGATAGCACCGGCAGTACCAGGATCAGCTCCAACTTTACCTGCTACTGTTTGTGCTGCTTGTCCGGCAGCTTGACCAGCAGTATCTAACGCCTGTGTGGCTGGTTCGGGTAGAGCACCTTTGATAGCGGTATCTGCATCTTTAACTTTATCTGCCACTTGACCCCCAACTTCTTTTGCTTTATCCACTGCTTGACCACCAAGTTCTTTTCCTTTTTCAACACCTTGAGCTGCAAGGTCTTTTCCCTGTTGATATAATGATGGATCTTGAGCTGCTGGTACTTCTGCTGGAGGAGCTTGAGTTTTTGGTGCTCCTTGAGCTGCTTGTAAATCTTTTTCAGTTCCTTGTGGTGTTTTTGCGGCTGCTGCTTTTTGTTGTGCAAGTTGTTTAGCTGTTACAGTTGGTGTTTCTGGCGGAACTGGTGCTGCCGGAATATCAGCTTGACTTGCTCCTCCAGCGGGTTGATCTGGCATTCCTGCTGCTTCAGGAGATTTAGTTAATTTATTTTGCAGTTTTCCTAGACTTACTCCAGATGCTTTTATTTTAGCATCGATGGCTGCAACAACCTGTGGATTGTCTGCAAATTTAGCTTTTTGTTGAGCAAGTTGCTTTAAATAGCTCTGTTCTTTTCCAATTAAACCTTTCAGTTGTGCGGGAGAAATCTCTTGCACAAAAACGTCAAAAGCAAGGTCTTCGTAAATATCTTGATAAATTTCTTGTTCATTAAGGTAATTTAAATATAAATCTGTATAACCCATTTGTTCTCTCCTAAGTCTTATTTCTTGACCTCCAGGTTCTGTTTTTAAAGAAGGGTGGCCTGTTTTTTGTTGAGCTGTTGCTTGTTTTGGAGTTACACTCATAACTTGTCTTTCTGGTTTATCTTCACGATAATCTTCTTTATCATCCACACTATCGTAGGGACGAAATTTGTCTTTCTCTTTGTATTTTTCAAATTCGGCATCGGAATCAACAATTTCTAAGTAGTTGTCCAAAATACCCATTAAGCTCCCTCCAATGCCATTCTAGCTAAACCATATGCGTCACAAATATTATTATCTTCAAATTCAGCTCCCCATTTTTTAAATGTCTTTAACAACATTAATTCTTTCTTTGCATGTCCATTTCCTGTAACAAATTTCTTTAATGTTCCTGGAGCTATAATTTTGTAATTTAAATCATTTTTAAATAAAAAAAGGCGGGTCAGAAAATGTAGCGTACCCATTTGCAATACAGCCTGTCCTTTTGCTTGAAAAGCTGCTCCTTCAAGGTATACAGCCTGTAGACTAATAATATTTCGAATGAATTTAATTTCTTCTTCATATTTTAATAAACTCTTTTCAAAAGGATCATCTTTTATAGAAAACAACTTTTGCTCGATTATATTAGCATCTTTATCTAAAACAACAATACCTGTAGCTTTTATTGAAGGGTCGATACCAACATATAAAGGATCTCGACACTGCTTAACCATTTCACATTTGTCTTCTTTTTGTGGTTTAGCTTTGATAACTCCCTTTTTCTTCTTAAATACTGGCGTAACTTTTTCCATTTTAATTACCCATGTTCTATTCTTAAATTCGGGATGAATAGTCTTTCTAGTTTTTCTATTATTTCCCGTTTCATTTCTTTTCCTTCCTCGTAAATATCAGATTCCAATGGAATCTCTCCAAATGGTGTTCTTAAATTACCTCCACCATATCGTTTTCTAATTCTACCAATAACCGTCATAATATCAGCTAGAGACAACTTTTTGAAATCTAAGTGTAGTTCGTTCGGAACATTTCCTAAATCTTCTGGTTGTGCTCTTTCGTATTCAAATGTTACTTTATCTAAACTAGCAACTGGTTCTGGTGATACTCTTACTATATTCGGTGGTCTAAATACGTATGTATAATCAAATGTTGAAAACATTTTTGTGTCCATTGCTACCGTGACGTTATACGCCCATTCTCTCAACTCTCCGTGTGATAAAGCTCCTAATGGCGGATGGCCATGTACATAGTATTCACCTTTATTTGTAGTCATTTCAATGACATTGTATATTTCTAAACCTTCAGCATCTTCAAGAAAGTATTCATTACCTCTACCAGGAACTTTATTTGCATCACTATTTACATCAATAACTGTCCTTGCAGTATCTGGAATATAGTATGAGAATTCTCTTCTACTATGTTCCGTAAAATACTCAACTATCTGTTCATCACTTAATTCGAGGTGCATGAACGGGAAACCTAGATTGTCTTTTATATACCTTAAAACTTGTTCTTGATTTAGCACGATTTATTACCTCACAGATATAAAAAATCTAACGAACTTTCCTCAAGATATATGTTATGCATATCAAGAGCTTTTTTCAAAGTTTCGCATGGTACTTTATCCTCTGTATCTAATATTTTTTCTATGAGTTTTCGTTTTTCAAGAATTTCTGTTGAACTTGGATCGTCTAACTCCTGAGATATTAACTCAAACGAAACCAACTTCAAATTTTTAGAAATAGTTTTATTCTTCACTTCTTCGTCAACTACCATATTCAAATATTTGTTCTTAATGCCAGTGGGGATAGGATCGAAAATATCTTTGTTTTTTCTAACACGATCATAAATTTGAGTCATGTTTCCTGTTAGTTGCTTTAATTCTTCGAACATACTAAAAAATCTTGCAGGTCCTATACCCGTCACCCCAACAACATCATCACCAGGATCTCCTATTACTGCCATAGCTAATGGTAGATAATCATCTGATATATTACATTCTCTTTTTAGAAAATCTTTCATTACTATACCATGTGTTTTAATCTTTTTAGTTTTGCCAGCCTTAGCAAATATGAATGAATGTGGCATAACACATTGCATTAAATCATGGTCGTTAGAATAAACGACATTGGCAAGAGAACCATCAATGGCGACTTTATTACGAGTCATTAAGTAGTATGGAATAAAGTCAGCTTCAAGTCTTGGTAAAGCAAAAACTTTCATTCCAGGGACTCTACTAAATGTTCCTTCAATTAATTGATAATTAGCATCAAGAATTCTAAAAAATCTATCTTTATCTTCTCTATTAAGACCATATAAATCATCGACTTTTCTTGAAATTTTATAATTTTTATCTATGTTTATATGATAAGAAGACCTTCCTCTTTCGAAAAAAATAAAAAAATCAATATCTATTCCACGTTTCATTCCATACATCTTGTGAAATGAAAGAAATGAAACCACTGACGAAAATATTGATGTATCTTTTCTACCTGATAGTTTTGTATTTTCCACTATGTTTAAGATTGCATGTTCCATATAAGTAGATTGTAAGTTATTTTTTAAGTCCATAAAAATGTTGAGCTTTTTATAGTTGTTCTTTGCAACTATTTCATCTAATATTGAATATGTAGGATAATAACTTAATAAACTACTGGGATGCATGTTCTACTCCTTCCTTAAACCAATCTTTCCAATTTTTTCTATCAGGTATGACTTCATCGGCTAAAAAATTCACGATCATTGTTTCTCTGTCATATCCAGATGGCCAGAGTCCTTTAAACTGACCAACATCTATTTTATGAAATATTTCATAAATTTCAAGAAAGCTGTTATACCACATTTCACATTCATTGAATAACTGAGGTTGGTGTTTGAGTTCTAATTTTATTTCGTTCCAGGACATAGCAGGGACTTGATGGATTTTACCTTCAAAATTAAAATCCATTTGTTCAACGTGTTTAATTATAATTGTGTTTGTTAATAACATCATTTTTAGCTCATGTGATATATTAAACATTAATCATCGTCTCCGAGAATTGATGCTCGTGTATAGATATTTATATCTATATCACCCAACTGTGTATAGAATCTGTTTAATGAGACATCCTGTCGTGGATCTTTATACATTTTAAATTCTATATCAGTATCATGCTCAATTCTAAATGGGATAACTGATACATATGCTGACGAATTTGCAATTTCCATATTGGTATCAATATCAGAAACAAATTTTGCAAGTTGATCTTTCGACTCTGTTGTTGCAGAAATTTCTGCGTGTTCTCCATTAAAACCAATACGAATTGTTTTGATATTAAAGCTTGTTGCAATTACAGACACACGTTCTGTAATGAGTTGTGGTATTTCATATTCAAAAATCAAATCTTCTTCTGTTAAATTGAATATACTTGCCAATTCTACATCTGTCATAAATTTGTTGTCAACAAACTCTGGTGTTGGCATGACAATTCTTAATGAAGAATATTGATCTGAAAATGTGAAGAATCCATTAGTTCCAGGAACTGATTCGCTGATTTCAACTGCCACTTGCTGACCTTGAAATGTTTTTAACAAATCAAGTTTATTTTTCAAGTCAATAATTGTGATGGTCATATCACTGACAATTGGTGTAATATCGATTTCAAAAATTGATACATTTCCATTAGTTCTCTGTCTAATTATTCCGTTTTTGATGTCCACATCGTTGCAGACATCTTTTAAATTTGTTAGACATCTTAGAAAATCTGTGTATTGCTCTGCTTCTAAGTTTATTGTTGTGCTCATAGTTTCTCCTTCTCGTTTCTAATTCATATTTTTTCATCTGTTTTTCATATGCATTAAAAGAATCTTGATCGCTGGGACTTGTATTGTTGATCGTACTACTACAACTTGAAGTACTTGATGATCCAGAAGCAGGATTCGGTTTTCCCATTATATTTTCAATCCAATCAAGTATTCCCTCTCCCCAACATTTTGTACATGATATATCAAATATTTGATTTGAACTTTCGGGGTCTGTTCCCGTTCCATCACATCTACTACATATGACATATTCACCGTCTACACATTTTTCACGTAGTTTGATTAGTCTGGTCTGCTGCTTGGTTGAGTAATCCATCGTATAAGACATTTCCTTTCATTTTTCTCATTTCATTCGTTGTTGGCCAACCTTTAATCTTCTGAATTTCGCCCCTTTTATATAAATGTTTTGCTTTTGTATATAATTGATTATAATCCATTCCCTGTGTTGATTCTCCATATTTGTTCCTGATGAGCAAAAGAAGAACCGCATTTTTAGTTGACACTAATTTTCTTAACCATTTCGCTTTTTTACCATTCATAGTTATTCCTTTCCTATCTTCTTTACTGCTGTTACATAGACAAATTTATCTTCTTGTACAACTTCTGATTTAACTTCATCTAATGTGGTGAAACAATTTTCCATATTTTCAATGACTTCCATAACTCTTTCCGCAACATTCTTTGCACCGCTTTCTTCTGACGTATTTATAGGAATTGAAAATAAAATCATTACAGATTCATTTTGTTGTAGATCGTAATTGAACATACAAACATTATTTCCCATTAGTTTGTATAATTGATCGTTGGATGCTGCTTTACAAAACAATCCGTAATAATCAGGATTTTCTATTGACCCGTCATACTTTATACCCGATTCTATCGTCGTTTCAAAAATTTCTTTCATTCTCTGCTTAATATGACTCATTCATTTGATCCTCATATTTTAACTCTCACAGGTGTAACTGGAGTATCGTTAAAATCCTTTCCTGTTTTATTATAATAAACTGATAAAGTATTTATAATATGTTTATTATAATACTTTATTTGTTTGTAATATTTTGTATCAATTCCTCTGTCTGATAATATTACAACATCTGGTCTAAAAATCTGTTCATGAAAAACAATGCTCTGTATTAAAGCAGCAAATTTTGATGATAGAGCAGATGCATACAGTGCTATATCTTTAATGTTCAGATTATTATAAATATGTTCCGAAAAGATATCGAATATTCCCTCTGCGAGGACTATTTTGTTTGATCTTCGATCCATACCTTGCAGTCTGTAATAATCCAAGAATGGTTGCCATTCAACTTTCATTTTAAAAAATTTCATTGAATGCGAATGATCGACATTTCTAAATATGACCATTGAACCGTGATCTGTCAGAAATCCAACAAAGTTGTTATGTAAGTAATCTCTCAAACGAAATAGTGTTTCATCTACGGGTATTTTATTTATATTAATAAATTCATGAACATCGAAAACAAGACCCTTAACTCTTTTTAATGAAATGTTTGCAAACTTGAATCTTTTTCGAATGTATAATTCTTTATATGGAAATTCAGATGGTTTCAGTTTAGGAACACGTACATTTACATGTTCCTTCTCTTTGAATATCTTTTGTGTTTTGACTTCTTTAATTTTTGATCTGTCCACGAATGCATCAGAATTATCATGCCCAGCGACTTTTCTCATGAATTTTGTTAGAACGCCCCCAACTTCACATCCACCATGAAAGCAATGAAAAATTGGGGCTTCTAATGAAATATGCAGATGATAGTGATCTTTTTCTTGACCGCCATATTCACACCAAGGACATGGAACAATTATATTTTTTGATGTTATTTTAGTTTCACCCAAATTGTCTTCTAAATATTCTTTGAATGAATTTTGATATATTCCTATCATTCTTGAATCCTATATATTGATATTATACTTCGTGTTGGAATGAATCGTATCGATGATGTGATATCTCCAAAGCGTTCAGTTACATGAATACCACCAAAATTATCTCGCAAAAGATGGTGAACTGCTATGTTGTAGTCTCTAACTCCTCCAAAATGAGATCCATTTTCTGTTACAAATGAAAAATTGTGAGCGTGAAGTTCTTCTCCATCGATTAGTTTAAAATAATATTCAGTCTTCATTTAAAACTCCTTGTTAGCGCAATAAATTTTGTTGCTGCTAATAATATAGCTTCTATATCACATAGATAGAAGCCAGACGAATTAAAATTGTTAAACTCTATTACCTTATATTTAGAGTCTCCCATTAAGGTTATATCAACTGCATATCCTGGAGCTAATTGCCAATCCATTTTTGCTATTTTCGTAGCTAATTCAAGAGCTCCACTATCAACACTTTTTGATTTTAGCAAATGACCGTCAGCTCTATATTGAGATCCTGTCACAACATTTTTGTTGACAACAAAAAATCTCCATTCTTTTAAGAGTTTTTGATATGGAGCTACTGATACATTTGTATCTAGTTTAAGATTTACATATGTACCGGATTTGATTAGTGCCTCTACTCTCTTATACCAATCTTCGAAATCACCTTTCATAAAGACATCACCATTAAATAACTTGAAGTCGCTATTTGGTCTGATAAAACATAGACGTCCAGACCAGTTATTAAGAACCTCTTTTAATGGCATAATAGTTGCTTCTTTATTCAAATAATCATTACCTATTTGCTTACCCCACACAGAGGGTTTGAATGTTTCATCGTTGTACCAGACCCAAGACGGAGAAACTAATCTCATTAATGTTGTAGAACCATATGCTATATTAGGTCCATTGTGTTTGGGTATGTGTGATAGATTTTCGGAGAAAGGTATAACATCTATAAGATAATGTGCTATCTTATTTTTATGTAAAGCTTGTATTATTACATCTAAATCTTCTTTGAATATATTCTTTTGTATTACCCATCTAGGGTTCATTGGCGAAATCTCCCTCCACGAATATGTATCCTCTGAATGAATAAAGGTAAACCAAGATTGAACCAATGATTACATCCCAAACATTTTACATTCGTTGCCATGCCACCTGATGGTCCTTCCATAAATTGATCGGAACCACAATCAGGGCATGCATTTAATTTTAAAAACAAATCCATTATTTTATCTTCATTCATTTCAAGTTTATCACATGGTTTTGTACATGCCATTCTAACCAAACAATTATCTTCACTACATGGATATACATAGTTATCCTGAACATCTCCTACTGTCATACTTTTTTCATTATTTGCAACAGAACCAAAATGTTTAATTTTATCAAACAGTTTTTCCCATAATGTCATAATTCACCTTCCCATTGCATGTGATATCCAATCAGTAAATCCTTGGTCACATTTTTGACACCCAACTCCTTCACATAAACCACAAATAAATTTTTTATTATCAAATGTTTCAAGATTTCTCAAACCTCTAAAACCAACCCCATGACATTCATCACAAAAACTAGTGGTGTCTGGCCAACTGTAACCTCCATTTTTTAATCTTATTATATTTCCCAGACCAGTTCCGTCACAAGGTTCGCATACTTTTATACCTTTTTTAACAAGAAGTTCTTTGTCAGTATCAAGCAATTTCTTAAAAAAATTGTGTGCTCTAAATGTTTGTCTTTGATCTAACATCATTTTTTCACATCCTTTAAAGGACACCATTCTGGTATATAATTATGATTATTAACATCATCAGGAGCATCTTTAAATATTTGTTTTCTCATTTTTCCACAAGTAAACCGAACATAATTTACTTCTGGCCAATAAGCATGAGGACAACCATCATTACCGTATGATAAACAACTTTTTACTTCTTTTGTGTAAAGTTTCATTTTCCCATTACCGCCTTTCGGTAATCTTGTAGAGATTTAATCATCTCAAATATCATTGCCATAAAATGCATTGATGGTACTAACGATGCTTGATGTGAATTTGAATATTTATTAACTACGACTTTTGCTGGAAGTGGAAATTTATCTTTGAAGAATAATGATTCGTACAAATTTCTATATTCGAAATCTTCATCCTTTAGTTCTTCGATTAGAGTAGTAACTATTCTTCCAATTTTAGCATTCTCAGCTTTTTCAATAAATCCAACAATTTGAAAGATCATTGCAATGATTTTCTTCTCTTTTGTTTTTACAGCATCTTCTGTTACGATTAATTTTCCTTGGAGTGAACATTTTTCAGCTACAGAAACAATTTGTCTAACATCAGGATATAAATTTGAAATGATAAAATCAATATCCTTTTCTTCATATTCGATTGATTCTTTAGTTAAAATGTTTTTACAATGATCTAATACGAACTCTTTGGGGATTTGTTGAAATTTATATTGTGTGAATCTACTTTGGACTGGACCTGGAATTCTTGAAACATAGTTGCATGTGAATACAAATCTTCCATACGACTTCAAAAACTTTTCTATCAAACCTCTCAACGATCTGTATGCATCAGTTGTCATGTTGTCTGCTTCGTCTATAAAGACAACTTTAACTTGATCGTTGCCAGCAGGTGGGTATCGTAGAAACGGTTCAATGACTTGTTCAACATAACCGATTTTTCTTGTACTCTGTGCTGAACCGTTAACAAAAAGACGATTATCTACTTTATTTTGCATAACGCCATGTTTTGAACATAAAATTTTTGCTAGGGTTGTTTTACCACCGCCAGGAGGTCCATAAAATAAAAGATTTGGTATATTCTTCTTTTCTACATATTTTTTAAAGTCATTCATATAAGCTTCAGGCAAAACCAATTCATCAAGTGATAGTGGCCGATACTTTTCAATCCATACTGTATTCGCTATTTCCATTCTTTCTCCTCTTAACACTCAAAACAATTTGCATTTTTCAGTACATCAATATACGCTTGTCCTTTTGCAAATTCTTTTAAAGCTTCATATTCGATACTTTTTTTCACAATAATGTGTGCATCTTCACCACTTATAAACCTATCATTCATATCATAAACAAATGATTCCATTACAAAAATATCATCAAGGTCTTCAATTTCATGTAATATCATGAGATTTTGTCCAACTAATTCTGGTCTTGAAGACGCTAAAAATGATACCGCTAATGTGTTATCTTTTTTATCAAGATAAACGATCATATTTTCAACCATAAAACAATGTTCATTTTTTGTTGTAGGGTAATCGGTAAATAGTTTCATTCCGTATTCTTCAAATTTTTTGACTACCTTTGAAACGTCTGTCATTATCATGTATTCCTCCGAGAATTGAATTTATAATTTGTTCTCGAAGGCAAAAAATAACACCAACTAATTATTCATCTTTTTTTGAATCTTCATCATACATTGCATTGGGGCAGTCTTCAAACCACCACTGTGTTTCAGGAAAGCAATGGCAAGGGCATATATTTGTTTTATATACTGATTTAATAATTCTTTTGCATCCTTTGCATTTATCTATCACTTCCTTATGATCTTTTATAGAAGGATATGACATGGCAAGACTCCTTAAATATAGGCGTCACTAATCACCATTAATTTGTATTTTGCTCTTGTAACTGCTGTGTATAACCATTTTGTGTAAAAAGCATCATCCCAACGTTTTGTACGTTGTTCAAACAATATTATTTTGTTCCACTCTGACCCTTGTGATTTGTGGACACTTATACAGTTTCCATAATCGAAATGATCGATAACTCTTGCTCCTTTATATTTACTAGGAACTGGTTGTTTATCATACAATGGATATTCAACTTGACCGAAACATTTATCAGAACATACTGATTCAATCGGATCCTCTTGACCTTCAATCATTAATGTCAATCTATAATGTCCTGGTTGATCTGGCATATACCAAAGAACTGTTCCAATTTGACCGTTCATTATTCCACTACTTCGATTATTTTTTAAACACACAACTCGTTCACCAGGATATGGTTGTTTCTTTTTATAACCAAATCTTTTTCTTAACATGTCATTGATGTTAGCTCGAGATGCATTGAAAGCTGATAGAATCATTGTGTTTTCATCGAAATCGATTCCATTCCACATCTCTTGACATTTTTGTGATTCCCATCTCATTTTTATAACATCTTTTGAAATAATGTTTTTTGGAATATATCCGTTATGACGAATGAAACGTGATAGTTTAATGATGGGAGAGTTTAGTGCTTGTCTGTGGATTTCGGTCAATAAAAAATCTGGATGGATCATTAATGAAAACCCTGCTCCGTTTATTGGTGGTAATTGTCCATGATCGCCAACAACAACAATTGGTTTCCCAAACTTTAGAAGGTCCTGCCATATATCTTTTGAAATCATAGATCCTTCATCAATAAAAATAATATCGCAAAATAGTTCTTCGGGTTTCTTGAGTCTCCACCCCACAATTACATATCGTTTTAGTTTTGAATCGTACACAGTTCGTGGACTATAAATAAGACTGTGTATTGTACCGATGAAATCATGATCGAAGATTCCATTGTTTTCTACTAACTTCCTTTTTAAAACAGAAGACGCTTTTCCGGTAAAAGTTGCAAAACCAATTTCCAAATGAGGTCTAAGTTTGTGTATTTCCCTTCTCATGTTGGCGAGCATGAAGGTCTTTCCTGACCCTGCATACCCACCAACACGAATAGTAAATGGAAGTCTTGAAGTTGTAGAAAGATATGTTCGAATCTCCCCCATAATTGCATCAGCAATTTTTCGTTGTTTTTTGCTTAGCAATTATATCTCCTTTCTAAACTATCATATTAAATAACTTGATTCCGATCCCTGCGAAAAACCCGAGGATGATTGCACCTATAGCGTAAAGGTTTATAATTATAGCAAGGCTAAAACCGTTGTCAGTGAAGAATGCAATTATAGCCCATAGAATTATCCACAGGACAATCGCTTCTAATGCTGTTGGCATGATACCTCCTATTCGAAGAGCCGTTGCATGATATGCATAACACCAAAACACCAGGGAACCGTAATTATAGCTATTACAATCGAAATTGCGAATCCAAACAAGAGTGCTCGAGAGGGAGCTGGATCGATTACTATAACACCTTCAGGAGGTTTCTCTAATGGATTTTTCCTTTGACATAGAGTCGGATTTACTTTTGGTTTCATTATCTTCTCCTTGGTTCATAATTTTAATTGAGTTGGGCGCCACCACGGCAATTTCATTTAAAAATCTTTCAAGGTCCGTCATTTAATTCATTCTCCTGTGTTAGAGGTTCTTTTACAACTAATATAATTGTTGTGATAAGTAATGCTCCTGCAAAGACAATCTTTATAAGCATTGATGTTGTAGGATCCAATCCAGCTTGATTTGTGAAACCTTCACCTATACTGATTAATTTCACATCATAAGTAATGGCCATGATCGCAGCGCCAAGAAGTGTTGAAATAAAAGATACCAGAATTCTATGAAACACGATAAGCTCCTTTCATTTTGAATTTGTTCCATATTATACCAAATACATCCTTTTCATTTATTAATATATATAGCTCTGGACGTTATTGTTGATTGTTGGAACAAAAATACAAATCGAATTTCTGGAGGATATGATATGGATGAGAATAGCCCTGAAATGAAGTTTAACAGGATGATGGAACAAGAACAAGCACGGAAAAACAAACAGATGCCTCAGATGCCACAACAGGCAGGCGGAAATAAACAATCAACAGCAACATTGGATGAGCAAAGAATTTTAAATCAAGTACGAGCAAATGTTCCGATGAATCCTATTTCATCAGCTCAAGGAACTTGCCCTGACTGTGGTACGTTACATCCACCAGTAGAAGCAGGTAGAAAATGTCCGAATGCTAAAACTACAATTGATAAGGCTGAGGGATTTAATGTCAATGAATTTGTTGTAAAGGTTAGGGACATTTTAGCCAGTCAAGTGGAACAAAAAAATGTAAAGGATTTCAAGAAGTTCAGTGGAGGATTGATTGTAACACTTATGAAATATTGCGAGGAGTATAAAGAATAATGAGTCGAAGCGAATGTCCATGTTATACATGTTTAGTTTCTGCATGTTGTCCCGGGAAATGGCCAACACCAAAGCAGTGGGATGAAATTGACAAAGAATGTATAAAATGGGAGAAAGAAAATCCAAATGAAATATTTGAAGAATTAATAGAAGACGAAAAATTTGAACTTACGATGGAAGAATCGTGTGCAGAAGAAAAAGCACACGATAACTGTTGTTATTTTCAAGATTGGTTAGAAGAAGTAAAGAAAATAAAAATTGGAGAAGATGTATGGAATATTTAGGAATTGAAACGAAAAAATATTGTACAGATGAATTAATCAATAACATTCCATCGAATTTTTCAAAAATAGTTGGAGTCGAAAGTGATTTACAATTAAATGAAAATGAGAGATTCGTAGGAAAAATTCTATTGATAGATGATTCTCCAAACTTTTCGTTGGGTCAATATATTGAGTTTTTAGAAAAGAATATAAAATATAGATTTTCTAAATTTGATGATGAAGGAAAAGGGTTTTATTTGGTTAATCGTTATTGGTG
>Ga0114922_10002926_pt1 | contig 15957 bp, 13 predicted proteins | sample AartaG_FD_100975 | JGI IMG/M metagenome (GOLD analysis project Ga0114922, IMG submission 100975) | Deep subsurface microbial communities from Aarhus Bay to uncover new lineages of life (NeLLi) - Aarhus_00045 metaG | ecosystem: Environmental > Aquatic > Marine > Oceanic > Sediment | place...
CCTTCGACGACGTCCCCACCGACCACTGGGCATACAAGTACGTCGAGTACTGTGTCGCGAACGATATCGTCCAGGGCTTCGACCCTGTCACCTATGCGCCCACCGTTACCGTGAGCCGGGACGCGATGGCGGTGTTCATCTCACGGGCCGTTGCCGGCGGTGACGCTGGTGTTCCCGACGGCCCCGCCGAGGCCACCTTCGACGATGTTACATCCAACCACTGGGCCTACAAGTACATCGAGTACTGCGCCGCCGAGGACATCGTGCACGGCTACGACCCCGTCACCTACGGCCCCACCGTCACCGTCTCCCGCGACCAGATGGCCGTCTTCATCTCCCGCGCCTTCGACCTGCTGACGTGACGCGCCCTCCTCGTTGGGCAGGACCTTGGTCCTGCCACTAACCCGCCGCCTCCCGCTTGTCATTCTGAGCGGCCTATCCGCCGACTCGTCCGCCGTAGTGGCTAGGCCCTCCGGGCCGCCATCCCGGCCCCACGGGACCTAGACACTTTCCCCGCCTAGGATGACATCCCGCCCGGACAGCGAACTCATAAGGGCCTGTCAAACCATGACTCTACGGAACTGAAGGAGCAACATGCCACCACTCAAGTTCGGATACGTCGGCTGCGGATTCATGGCTCAGGGCGTGCACATCCCCAACTTCGCAGCCATCCCGGAGGTGGAGCTGGCCGCACTCGCCGAGCTCCGCCCCAAGCTCGGCGAGAAAGTCCAGCGCCGCTGGGGCTTCCACAAGCTCTATCGGAATCACCGGGAGCTCGCCGCCGATCCCGACGTCGAGGCGGTCGGAGTCTCCGCCGGCTTCGGCGCGCAGAGTCAGATCGCTGGCGACCTCCTCGCCGCCGGCAAGCACGTCTTCATGGAAAAGCCGATGGCGGTCTCCGTCCCGCAGGCCGAAGCAATGTTGGAGGCCGCCCAGACCAGCGGCGCGCGACTCATGGTCGCCTACATGAAGCGTTACGACGCGGGCAACGAGATAGCGAAGCAGCATGCGGACGAGTTCCGAGGCGGCGATGAGATGGGGCCGCTTCTCTACGCTCGCAATCACGGCTTCTGCGGCGATTGGCTGGCCGGCTTTGACGCCATCATCGAGGAGACCGATGAGGCTCTGCCCGACCCGGTAGCGCCGCAGTATCCGGACTGGCTTCCCGACTCCCTCCGCGCGCCCTACGTCGGCTACCTCCAGCAGTACGCCCACAACGTCAACCTGCTCCGCTGGTTCCTCGATGCGGAAGATGATGCCCGCGTCTCTGCCGTCGATCTCGATGACGACGGCTACACCGGCCTCGTCACTTTCAACATGAAAGGACTGCGCGCGGTCGTCGAATCGGCCTCCATCTCTCACCACGGCTGGGACGAGCACACCCAACTCTACTTCCAGCACGGCTGGGTGCGCGTCTCGTCGCCGCCGCTCCTGCTGAAGAACGTCCCCGCGGCAGTGGAGATCTATCGCGCTGGCAAGACCCAGGAGGTTTCTCATCCCATCCCCATGCCGCGTTCATGGTGCTATCGCCGCGAGGCCGAGCACTTCGTCGAGTGCGTTCGCACCGGCCGGCCCTTCCGTTCGAGTGGAGAAGACACCCTCACCGATGTCCGCCTCTTCGAGGACATCTATCGCGCGCACATGAAGAATCTCCAGGCCCGCTGACTGCTTATTGTTCAGTCGCTTACACGCATCGTGACCGACGGCTGGCATGCTATAGTAGCTATACCTCGCTTCTTCGAGGCCGCGCCCGCGATGTCTCGGACCTGAAGCTCGCCGGCCGCGGGACTGCCCCCGGGATCTTGTGTGAAACTTCCTACATCCGGCCATCCCGGACATCTTTCCGGCCATTCTTCACCCGACAACGGTCATTTCGGACATCCTCTGATGTCCTAAGATGTCCGTGCGGACATCTTTGTGTATGGTACGGCGCACATGCGGACAAGTGGCTTATTAGGAGGGCAAGCAGCAAGGTCGCAAAAGGGCCGATTTCTGTAGCACACGACCCACATCCATGTCGCGTTGGCTGCCCGAATTGACCACCGGACATCCCGTAATTGACCTCAATGTAGCGTCTTCTGGTCACATTCCGCAGGGTCTTGCGGGGCGCCAGTTCGTAGGGCAGAAGCGCGTCTTCTGCCCTAGCTTTCGGGGGTAGTGGGGACCGAAGCTGCAGGCCGAGACAGGGCTCGGGCCGCAGCGGGTGAGCGAGGAAAAGTGGGCGCGCCGGGCGAATTCGGACACAGCACAGTTCGTCCTGCCCGATGGTCTACATCAGTGAGCAGGCGGAGGGTTTTCTGTGGATTGGCGGCGAGATATTGGTCGGGGTCTCCGCTTGTTCGTTCTCCTCGGTCTGGGCGCCCTTGTGGGCTATGCGATAGGGAGCCCGCGCGCGCCGGAGCGGCCGCGGCCGGCCGTCGTGCCCGGGCCGGCTGAGTTCACGGCCGGCTCTCCGCGGGTGGCGGAGCTGCGGGCGGCGGCGAGGGATGCAAATGTGGTGATCTGCGTGCTCGACGCCGCGCGCGCCGATCACATCGGCTGCTACGGCTACCCGCGCGAGACCACGCCGAACATCGACCGGCTCGCGCGCGAGAGCCTGGTGTTCGAGAATCACTTCTGTCAGCTTCCCACGACGAGGCCGTCCACGTACTCTCTGTTCACCTCGCAGTATCCCGATACGCATCTCGTGTACGGCCCGCGCACGGTGTATCCCTGGACGTTCACTATGGCGGAGGGGCTGAAGGCGAGCGAGTTCCGGACTGTCCTCTTCAGCAACAACGTATACTGCTCGCCGGCGATGGGGCTGGGGACGGATTTCGACGAGACGCATTACGTGACCGATATCCCGCGGCTGATGACGAGGGGGCCGCAGACGCTGCTCGACAAGATATCGTCGTGGCTGGAGGAGGGCCGAGAGTCGCGGTTCTTCGCCTACGTGCACTTCCTGCCGCCGCATTTTCCGTACAACGCGCCGGAGGAAATGAAGGCGCTGTTTGCGGGGCAGCAGCCTCCCGGCTTCGAGCGCGGCGATGTGGAGATGGTCAACGAGTACGACGCCAACCTTCTGTATGCAGACTGGGCGGTGGGCGAGCTGGAAGGGCTGCTGAGGGAGGCGGGCGTTCTGGATGACACGGTGTTCATCGTGACCGCGGATCACGGGGAGGCGTTCGGGGAGCACGGGCACAAGTGGCACGAGTCCTGCCCATATGATGAGGCGATTCGTATCCCGATTCTCATGAGACTCCCTGGAGCGCGCCGGACGGCGGCTCGGATAACCGCGCTGACCCAGGTCATAGACCTGATGCCCACGCTGTTCGATCTCTTCGAGATTCCATATCCGGAGCAGGGGATGCAGGGGAAGTCGCTGCTGCCGGTGCTCGCAGGCGAAGTTGACGGAGTGAACAACTACGCGTTCTCTCGGACGGTGGGGGATAATCCGTGCTACGTGGTGCGCGATCACCGGTGGGCGCTGCTGCTGTATCAGGGCGGGGAGAAGCGAGAGCTGTACGACATGGAGGCCGACCCGGGGCAGACGCGCAACATCATCGAGGAGAATCCGGCGCGAGCGGCGGAGCTGGAGGCGGTGTTCCGAGCCTTTGCCGTTGAGCAGAGATCCCCGCCGCTCGACTTCGTGGACCCGGACGCGGAAGTCCGTGGTCGCCCCGGGGCGCCTGAGATAGAGGTGGACGAGGAAACGATCCGGCAGCTCAAGGCGTTAGGGTATTTGAGGTAGGGGCCAGGGGTGTTCAAGGGAAGCCCGAGGGGCGGGAGCAAGATCCTTCGCTGCGCTCAGGATGACGGCTGGGGGCGCTCAGGATGACGGTGGGGGGCGGGATGACGGGGCGAGGGCTGAGTATTACGGGGTCGCAGGCGAGTGGCAGGCGCTAGGGCTTGCCTTACAGATATGTCATCCTGGAGTCCGCCGGAGGCGGGCGAAGGATCTTGCCCTCACCAATGCTCCGACAGGTCGCTCCAGTCCGGGTTGGCCGATTCTATGAGGGCGATCTTCTTGCGGCGGAGCCATCCCTTGATGTGCCTCTCTCTGGCGACGGCACTCCTCGGATCAGCGAATGCCTCGTAGTGGACCAAGTGAGTGATGTTGTAGTGAGCAGTATGGCCTCGCACGAGCTTCTGTTTGTGCTCGCTCATGCGGCGCTCGAGGTCGTTGGTGACTCCAATGTAGAGCATGCGGGAGTGGTTGGCGAGGATGTAGAGGTAGTAGTCGCGCACGGTGGTGTTGCTACTGCGTCGTGAGAGCAAGATCCTTCGCTGCGCTCAGGATGACGGAGGGGGGCGCTCAGGATGACACAGCGGCGGGTATGGGAATGCCCGCTCTACAGTACCGGCACGGGTCAAAGGGGTTGATCGGCGGTTTCGGCGATCCAGGAGCGGGCCCATTCGACGGTGTCGAGGCCGAGGCCGCAGAAGGGGTTGCCGAGGAGGATGAGGCCGGAGAGGCGGCCTTCCCGGAGGCGCTGGAGACCGAACTCGCACTGCTGCTTCATGAGGTCGAGGGAGAGCTTGCCGTCGCCGCCGTCTTCCGCGCCGCCGGGATCCGCGAAGTAGCAGCCGAGCATCTTCGGCTTGTCGGGGGCCATGGCGTCGAGGCGGTCGAACTGCTCCTCCAGCTTGGGGATGTCTCTGGCCCACCAGTTCCAGAAGGTGATGACATCACATCGCGCGAGGTGCTCTTCGGCCGGCAGGTCGAGCTGGTGACCGTAGATGACGACCCAGAGGCCGAGCTTGCGGGGCGCGCGGTGCAGGCGCTCGCGGAACTGATCCAGCTCTTCGAGGCTGAAGCGGCCGACCGGGCCCTCGGCATGGGGCTTGCGGAAGAAGTCGTCGAGAATGGCGCCGGTGATGTTGGGGAACATGTCGGCCATGCGGAGGACTTCGTCGAGATCGCTGCGGTCGGAGCTGCTGTCGCCGAGGGCAGAGAGGACGAGCCGCTCGAGGGGGATGAGGGGCCGCATGTGGCTGTCGAAGGGCGGCTCCGGGAAGTTCCTCTGGACGACCCAGAGGGCGTTGGGGATTCCCAGGTACATGGCGGCCTCGAGGGTGGTCATGAGGCGGCCCTCCGGGAGCCAGTCTCGCTTCCCGTGGCGCTCGATGATCGGCATGCCGAACAGCCAGAGCTTGTCTCGGACGGTGGTCATAGGTCGCCTCTCGATGGGGGGCTGGATGCCTGCGGCGCTAGTGCTGCCCGTAGGATTTGTCGGGGCCGTGTTTGCGGAGGTGGTGTTTGTCGAGCAGGTCTGATTGAAGGGGCGAGGCGTCGGGGTCGACGCGGATGGTCTCGCTGGCGATGCGGGCGATGTGCTCCAGGTAGAGCGCGTTGTCTACAGCGTCGTCGGGGGAGTCTCCCCAGGCGAAGGGGCCATGGTTAGCGACGAGCGCGGCCGGCATCCTGGCGGGGTCGAGGTTGGCGAAGCAGTCCACGATGACCTTGCCCGTGTTGGCTTCGTAGTCACCTTCGATCTCGGCCGGTGTCATCAGGCGCGTGCAGGGGATGGGGCCGTAGAAGTAGTCGGCGTGGGTGGTTCCGAGGGCCGGGATCTCTCGGCGCGCCTGTGCCCAGGCGGTGGCGTAGAGGCTGTGGGTGTGAACGACGCCGGCGATGGCCTCGAATACGCGGTATAGCGCGAGATGGGTGGGGGTGTCGGAACTCGGCCGCAGGTCGCCCTCGACGACTTCGCCTGTCTTCAGCGAGACGGCCACCATCTGATCGGGGCTCATGTCATCGTAGGAGACGCCGGAGGGCTTGATGACGATCAGGCCGCGGGCGCGGTCGATGCCGCTGACGTTGCCCCAGGTCTTGATGACGAGGCCCTCGGCGAGGAGGCGGAGGTTGGCGTCGCAGACGGTTTGTCTGAGTTCGTCTAGCATGTGCTACTCCGTGTTGCGTGGACGGTTTCGGGACTGAAGTCCCGAAACACCAAGCACTCCGGCTCAGTTGGATGGTTCCGGGACTGAAGTCCCGAAACACCAACATCCCCGCCCTACAGCTACGTGCGGACGCGGGTGCGGATGTCTATGAGCTGCTTCATCACATTGTGCAGGCCGCCCTGCCACTGGGCAGTTCCGAAGGCGTCGTGGAGCTGCTTGTAGAGGGCGTAGATTTCTTGATAGACGGCGTGGGCCTTGCGGTCCGGTGTGAAGACCTTCCGCTTGAGGCCGCTCATCGCCTTCTGACCGGCCCGGAAGCTCGGGTGTCCGCCCGCCTTCTTGCCCGCGACCACGGCGCCGGCCATCGCCGCCCCGAGAGCAGGCGTCTGTGCCGAGCGAGAGATCTTCATCGGCCGTCCGGTGACGTCGGCATAGATCTGCATGACGAGGGGATTCTTCTCCGCGATGCCGCCGCAGTTGATGACCTGGCGGACCTTGGCGCCGTACTCCTCGAAGCGGTTGATGATGGTCAGCGCGCCGAAGGCGGTGGCCTCGATCAAGGCGCGGTAGATCTCGCCCGGGGTCGTGTAGAGGGTCTGTCCGAGCAGCAGGCCGGTGAGGCGCTGGTCCACGAGGATGGTGCGGTTGCCGTTGTTCCAGTCGAGCGCGAGGAGGCCGGACTCGCCGGGCTCGAGCTTGGCGGCGTCGGCGGTGAGGGCTTCGTGGGAGCCGGCCTGCTCGCCGCCCGCCTTGATGTAGTTGACGAACCAGTTGAAGATGTCGCCGACGGCGGACTGGCCGGCCTCGAGGCCGTAGTAGTGCGGGAGGATGCTCTCGGGGACGATGCCGCAGAGGCCGGGGATGTCCGGGAGGTCCTTGCCGAGAGGGGAGACCATCATGTCGCAGGTGCTGGTGCCGATGATCTTGACCAGCGTGCCGGGGGCGATGCCGGCGCCGACCGCGCCGAGGTGCGCGTCGAAGGCGCCAACGGCCACGGGAATGCCCGCGGGGAGGCGCGTGCGCTTGGCCCATTCTTTGCTGAGGCCACCGACCGCGTGACCTATGTTGTAGGCCTTCTCCTGGAGGCGGGAGCGCAGCTTGCCGAGCTTGGGGTCGAGTCTGGAGAGGAATCTCTTGTCCGGATAACCGCCCCAGGCGTCGTTGTACATGGCCTTGTGGCCGGCGGCGCAGACGCCGACGGTAATATCGTCGGGAGATTCGGTGCCGGTGAGGGCGGCCGGGATCCAGTCGGCCATCTCGACCCAGGTGTAGGCGGCGTCGAATACCTCGGGGCTGGTGCGGAGGCAGTGGAGGATCTTTGAGAAGAACCACTCGGAGCTATAGGTGCCGCCGCATTTCGCGAGGTAGTGGGGCCGCAGCCTGGCGGCCAGCTTGGTGATCTCTTCGGCCTCCGCGACGCCGGTGTGGTCCTTCCAGAGCCAGGCCATGGCGGCGGGGTTGTTTGCGAACTTCCGCTTGAAAGCGAGGGGCTCTCCGTCGCGGTCCACGGGGAGGGGGGTGCTGCCGGTGGTGTCCACGCCGATGCCGATGACCCGATCGGGGCGGAAGCTCTTGACGGCTCGGTTGGCCTGGCGAAGGGCCGCTTTGATGCTCACTTCGGCGCCCTTGAGGTAGTCGGCCGGGTGCTGGCGGGCGAGGTTGGGGTCCTTGCTCAGGATGACGCCTTCGGCGCCGTGCTCGTAGGGCCACACGCAGGAGGCGATCTCTCGGCCGTTGGCGACGTCAACGATGATGGTGCGCACGGAGTTGGTCCCGAAGTCGAGCCCGATGCTGTACCTTGGCATGGCACGCTCTCCCTAGCAGTCTCCTCGCGCCGGCGGGCCGCGCGGAGCAAGCGGATGCGGGATAGATTAGAGATGGCGGGGCAGAATCCTGCTAGACATCGTCGCGGTGAACATCAGAAGAGGCATAGACTCCGTAGGGCGGGAGCTTGCTCCTGCCAGAGAACATGGCACAAGCAAGCTTGTGCCCTACGGGAGGGACTTGCCTCCCTTCATTCTTGATTGCGAACATGTTTGGTGAAGTCCGGGGATGGAGGCCGATGATTCAAGGGAAGGGGGGAGCGCAGGTCGAATGGACGGGGATACAGTTTCAGCAGGAGATCGCGGTATGTCTGAGTTTCCGAGGACAATGGTGGGGGGGGTGTCAGTTCCCCGCCTGATCTGCGGGAGCAACTGGATGCTGGGATTCTCGCACATGACGAAGGCGAAGGACGAGCTGATCAAAGAGGTGTTCGACACGCCGGCGAAGGTGGCGGATGTGGTGGAGGTGTTCGCGCGGGCGGGGTGCAACGCGTTCATGAGCATGACGAGCGAGTTCACGGCCGAGGCGCTGCGAGAGGTCGAGCAGCGGACGGGGGTCGAGATGCTGTGGATAGCGACGCCGTCGTATGAGGAGTGGGGCAAGCCGGAGACGTGGAAGCAGGCGGTAGATAAGAGCAAGGAGCTGGGCGCGCAGTTCTGCTTCCCCCACCAGACAGTGACAGACGTACTGCTGGACCGCGCTAACCGCCGTCTGGAACCGCTCCTCGCGGAGCATCTGCAATATGTGCGAGAGATGGGCATGATCCCCGGACTCAGCACGCACACCCCGGAGTCGATCATCTGCTCGGATGCCAGCGAGGCCGATGTGGACAGCTACATCCAACCGTACAACGCGGCGGGGTTCTTCTGTCAGATGGAGACGGACTGGCTGCAGCGGATCATTGGGAATGCGAAGAAGCCGGTGATGACGATCAAGCCGATGGCCTCGGGGCGGCTCCATCCTCTGACGGGGCTGAACTTCGTGTGGAACACGATCCGGGAGTGTGATATGGTCACGGCGGGGACGTTCACCACGTATGAGGCGGAGGAAGTGATCGAGATCAGCCTGGCATGTCTGGAGGGGCGGGAGCCGAACCTCGATCTGCAGTTCAGTCGGAGCAAACGGACGGTAGTGGCGGAACTCGACGAGCAGCCGGCAGCCTGAGGAGAGGGCGCGATGCTGAAGATTGGCGAGGCGGAGGCTCAGGCGGCGGCGAGGGTCATCAGAAGCGGAGGCCTGTTCCGCTACGGCGACGCGAAGGAAGGCCACCTGAGCGAGTGCGAGAAGTTCGAGCAGGAGCTGGCCGAGAAGGTCGGGGCAAAGCACGCGCTGGTGGTGACGAGCGGCACGGCGGCGCTGATCTGCGGGCTCGTGGGGCTGGAGGTGGGACCGGGAGATGAGGTTATCGTCCCCGGCTACACCTTCATCTCATCGGCATTGGCGCCTCTTGCCGTGGGGGCGATTCCCGTAATCGCTGAGGTAGACGACTCCCTGACACTCGACCCGAAGGATGTGGAGGCCAAGATCAGCCGGCGCACGAAGGTCATCATGCCGGTGCACATGGCGGGATTGCCGGCGAATATGAATGCCATCATGCGGGTGGCCCGTCGGAACGGGGTGAAGGTGCTGGAGGACGCGTGTCAAGCAGATGGCGGCTGGTACAAGGGAAGACGGCTGGGGTCGATCGCTGACGTTGGGGCGTACAGCTTCAACTACTACAAGAATGTGACGTGCGGGGAAGGCGGGGCCGTGGTCACCGATGATCGGGGGAGCTACGGGCGGGCGCTGATACATCATGACGGGGGAGTGGGGTTCTGGCGGCCCGGGGATGACATTGGCGCTCGGCTCTTCGCGGGATGGAACTTCCGGATGAACGAGATTCTGGCGGCGGTCTTACGCGTTCAGCTTCGCCGTATCGATGGGCTGCTGGGACGGAATCGTCGGCACAAGGCGCGGCTGATGGAGGCGCTGTCGGAGCACCCGAAGGTCAGATTCATCAAGCATAACGACCTGGAGGGGGAGTGCGCGACGGTGCTGGGCTTCAGGCTCAAGGACGAGAAGGGGGCGCGGGCATTTGCGGAGGCGCTGTCCGACGAGGGGGAGTACGGGTGGCTGCCCATAGACACCGACAGGCACGTATACACCAACTGGGAAGTGATCATGGAAGAGCGCGGCTCCTATCATCCGGGGCTGGACGCGTATCGCCGGCCGGAGAACCGCGGCCCGAAACCCAGGTATCGCGCGGACATGTGTGCGCGGACGCTGGGGATCCTGTCGCGCACGGTGTTCCTCGACATCCGGCCGGAGTGGAAGGCGGCGGATGTGCGGAAGCGGATTCGCGCTTGCCTCAGGGCGGCCGACGCGATGGGGTAGGCGCAGAGGGGAAGATCGCAGGCGAAGGTGTGTGAGATGGAGTGGTTCGACTGTCACGCAGGTTTTGGCGTTCCCGTCAAGTCGCCGGGAGGCGTGATCGCAAGTGCGCAGGAGCTGGTGGAGGAGCTTGACTTCTGCGGGGTGGCGGAGGGGCTCGTCTATCACGCGAGCGTGGTGGAGCAGGGGCCAGAGGTTGGGAACCAGCGCGTGGTGGAGGAGACAGAGGGCGAGCCCCGGCTGCATGCGACGTGGGCGATGCTGCCGGCGCAGACGGGGGAGCTGGGGACGATGGAGCAGTTTCTGGCGGGGATGCGGGAGCACGGGGTGAGGGCCCTGAGGGCCTATCCCGAGCAACACAGGTATCTGCTGAACGGCGTCACCTTCGGGCCGCTGCTGGAGGAGCTGACGGGGCGGCGGATCCCTCTGCTGGTCGGCCCGGATTGGAAGGGCATCACGAGCCTGCTGGCCGAGTTTCCCGAGCTTACGCTGATCGTCGTGCGCCACGGAAGCTGGGGAGACGATCGCTACTTCCGCCCACTGCTGGAGAGATACCGGAACCTGCATGTTGACACGTCGAACTATCAGATCGACCACGGCATCGAGGATGTGGTGCGCAAGTACGGCCCGGAGCGGCTGTTGTATGGCAGTGGAAGCCCCGAGCTGCAGATGGGAGCGGCCCTGCTTACCACGGCGCAGGCCGACATCGACGACGATGCGAAGGCGGCCATCGCGGGAGGCAACCTGCGGAGGCTGCTGGCTGAGGTGAAGCTGTGAAGAACTCGTCGGCGATAGCGCGCGAGTTCATGGCGCGGGGGAAATGCGAGGCGTGCCCGGTGGTCGACATGCATGGGCACTACGGGGCGTACCGAGTGATGTACTTCCCGCGGCCCTATGCCGAGGGCATGCTGGCAACGATGGACCGGTGTGGCGTGTCGTGCATTGTGTGCAGCTCGCACACCGGGCTGGTCGACGCGGGGCGGGGGAATGCGGAGATGGCCCGGGTGATCGAGGAGCACCCCGGCCGGTTCCTGGGGTATCGCGTGGTGAATCCGAACTACCCGGAGCAGGCTGCCGAGGAGGTGGGGCGGTTTTCGCGGGAAGCGGGGTTCGTGGGGTTCAAGTTTCACCCGGATGGTCACACCTATCCGATTACGGGGGAGCGCTACGTGCCGGCCCTGGAATACGCGGCGGAGCACAAGCTGCTGGTGCTCACTCACACGTGGGGCGACAGCCAGTATGACAACCCCACGATGTTCGGGGAGGTGGCGGCGAAGCACCCCGGGGTCACATTGCTGATGGGGCACTCGGCGTACGGGAAGTGGGATGATGCGCTGGCGGTGGCGAGGGACCACGACAACGTGTACCTGGAGCTGACCGCGGCTTACGAGATTGGCGGCATCATCGAGCGGATGGTGAGGGAGGTGGGGTCCCGCAAGATCGTGTTCGGCACCGACCTGCCGTGGTTCGATCCTCACTACGGGATCGGCGCCATCTGCTTCTCGCGGATCACGGACGAGGACCGGCATGACATCTTGCATCGGAACGCGGAGAGGCTGCTGGAGCCCTTCGTGGCGGGTGGCCGGAGGGCGCGGTAGAGGGTCCGGAGCGCTCTGAGGGCCGTTCTGGTGGCTTGACTGCCGGGGCTTGCTGGTTTTCCCGGAGTGAGGTAGGGAGACACACATCCCCAGCCGCAGCCTGGCGAGAAGAGGTTTGCTGTTAGTGGATGTTGATGAGGTCATCGAAGAACTGAGGTCGAGCGAGGGCGCGGAGGCGCTGCGGCTGGAGTGGGAGGTCTCGCAGCAGTCGATGCCGGAGGGTGAGCTTCCGTTCCTGTCGCCGGAGGTCGTGCGCCGAGCTTGTCGGGAGGTGTATCTCCCGGATGAGGTGGGGGAGCTGGCGGCCGCGGCCGGCCGCCGGGTGGGGGCGAACCCGGCCGCCCGCGCGCTGGCCTGGCATTGCTATCACTGTCTCTTCCGAGCAGAGGACTATCCTCGGGAGCGCCTCGAGGAGTGGCCGGGTTTGGGGGAGGTGTTGGGAGACGATGCCGATGTGTTTTATCTGCTCGGGATTCTGTCGGGACTGCCGATGATGCAGCGCGTGCACCAGGCTCATTCGGTGCCGGCAGATATCGCGCGCGACACGATGTCGGATCTGAAGCTGTGGCTGGAGGAAGAGAAGGAATCGCATCCCGATGGTAGGTGGATGTTCACACCGGAGAACGCGTCGTGGCTGTCGTATCATTTTCGAGGAGAGCTGTACCGGCTCGGCCGGCTTCAATTCCAGATGGGGCGGTTTGAGCGGCGGATTCGGGTGTTCCGGCATTCGGGGTCGGGGCAGGTAGCGGCGCTGTCGGAGGGTGGGGTGCAGTACCGCGCGGACGGCGGCAGGGCCACCGCCGAGCAGAGCGGGGAAGATGGGGTGTGGACCTCGCGGCTGGCGGTGAGGGATGCTGAGGTGATCGGTTATCCGATTCTGCCGACGGGGCGTGCGCTGCCGCGAGAAGTGCGGCTGCGGACCGCCGAATGGGAGCAAGTGACGGCAGGGCAGCCGGCGCTGTGGGTCCACATCCCGGCACTGGGGCCGCTGGCGCACGATCTCTGCGGCGAGTCTTTCCGGGCTGCACTGGGGTTCTTCGCAGGGCACTTTCCCGAGTGGCGGTTCGATGCGTTTTGCTGCCACTCGTGGCTGTTGGATGCCGAACTGGAGGGGTTCCTGCCGGCCGACTCGAACATGGTGCGGTTTCAGAGGGAGTTCTATCTCTTTCCAGTGGCGATGGCAGCCGACTCCCTGCTCGACAACATCTTCGACGAGGTTCCGGAGGATATGAGACGAGCCCCTCGCAGGACGAGCCTCCAGCGCGCAGTGGCGGATCACCTGCTGGCGGGGCGAAGCCTTCGTCCCTCTGGGGGCGGCTGCTTCCTGCTGCGGGAGGACTTCGACTGGGGCGCGCAGGTGTACCGCAGCCAAATCCTGCCGTGGTAGTTAGGTGTATATTGCCACCATCGAGCTGGCCGGCGGCGGCGCAGCCACTGCTCAGCGACACGCTGTGTGCGTCAGATGGCAATGGGACAGATCTGAGTGGACATGCCGCTGGCGAACCCGGCGACACTGAGTCACTCGGCAGGAGGGATGAGCGCGTCGCGAATGGGCTCTATCCACTTGCCGGCGTCGATGTCGTAGACGACGAAGTCGCTGTCGAACTGCCAGTAGCTCCAACTCCAGCCGTGTGACTCGGCCAGTCGCGCGACGAACGAGGTCCAGCGCACGCGCGAGTCCATGTCAGCCGCCTCGTACACGCCGAACTCGCCCAGCAAGATCGGTCGTTCGTTCTGCATCGCCCACCGCTGCGCGGTCAGGAAGTCGCCCTCGATCGCGCGCCGCTCGGACTCCGTCGCGTGCCACTCGTAGCCGACGTCGTCCTCGCGGCCTTCAAACGACGCCCCCTGGAATGTGAAGGTGGAGGGCTCGTAGTAGTGCACCGTGACGAGGATGTTTCGGTCGCGCTCCGGCAGCACGAGTTCATCCAGCTTCTCGATCGCGTTCCACTCGCCCGGCCCAATGACGATTGTCCGATTGGGGTTCGACTCACGCACGAGGGCCAGCGCCTCGGCAAGGAACGCGTTCCAAAGCTCCGGCGTCAGGTCCCGGTAGGGCTCGTTCAGCAGCTCGAACAGGACCGCGTCGGGCGCGCCTGCATAGCGCGGGGCCATCTGCCGCCAGAAGGCCAGCCACTTCGGCTTCAGCCCCTCCGGATCCCGCGCCATGGCGTCGTACTCGTGGCAATCGAGGATCACCATCAGGTCGTTCGCCAGGGCCTGCTCCAGCGCCCAGTCGAGCATCGCGAACCATCCCGCCTCTAGCTGGTAGGCCTCGCCGGCGTCGGCCATGTGCCGGAAGGGGTGCAGGGAGATGCGCACGTGCGAGAATCCCGCCTCCTCGATCAGTCGGAAGTGCTCGTCCTGCATCCTGCGCTGGCCCGGCGCCGACCATCCCGGGTCATATCCGATGATGTCTACACCTCGTCCCAACCGTTCGTTCTGAGCGAAGGCATCCATGTCTCTCTCCCGCGGTTCCGATGGCTGTCCGCCTGTTTCTGCCCCTCCACACCCTACAAGCACGGCACAGAGCACCACAAACGGCACAAAGCACCACAGACGGCACAGAGCGCCACAACTGTCAGTGCCGCGCATCGAGCCGGGATTACCCATATCAGACTGGGCACTCCTATCGTTGGTTGCAGCGGTCAACCATTCGGAGCGACACTTCTCCAGCCAAACTGGTGGAACCTGTTCTTGCCGTCACTACTGAAAGCCTCCTCGCTGATATGGGCAATGCGGGACAAGAGGGGCGCGGAGGCGCTGGAGGTCAGGTTCCCGCCTGGCCGACTTGTTGGACGTTCACGAACTGTCGGGTCTGAGCTGATTCCTTGGCCGCGAGGCAGGCATAGACGCTCTGGATGCCGGCCCAGATCGGCGTGCGTGAGGCGGCTTTCCCCTCGATCAGGCCGAGGAAGTCATAGGCCAGCTCCAGATCGCCGCCGAAGTGGCCCAGGCCCTCGTCTATCCTGATGGTATCGCTGAAGGGCCTGTGATGGCGGACGCGCCGGAGCTGGTTCGTGTACCAGTCGAAGCCGAGGGTGCCGTGGTAGCCGCTGACGGTGGCGCCGCGGGTGGCGGCATCGCGGCGACTGTAGAAGACCTGTGTGTAGACGCCCTGCGCGCTGGAGGCGAATTCGATGAGAGCGCTGGAGGAGTCCTCATTCATGCCGGTCTCCGGCGTGCCGATGTCCTCGCCGAACAGGCAAAGGTGGTCGCCGCCCGGTTCGCTCGAGCGGTTGCGCTTGCGATTCTCAGGGCTTTCGAGGCAGGTGTCGGCCTCGCTGCACTGGGAGCACCGGAGCCCGGCCGGCTTATCGCCGCCGAAGATTCTGCCCCAGGCTGCGATTGCCGCCACCCGGACGATGCTCGAATCCATGAGGTACATCATGTAGTCGAAATCGTGGGTGGCCTTCTGGAGGAAGAGGCCCTGGGTGATCTCGTACTCGCGGTACTGGTGGTCGAAGTAGCCGGTGCCATAGGGGACGTAGTTCAGGCCGAGGATGTGTTCGGGGCTGCCCACCGCGCCGTCGGCGATGTACTCGCCGGCGAGAACGCAGAGAGGGGCGACGCGCAGGGGGAAGCTGACCACTACCTGACACTTGGAGGTCTCGAACGCTCGCTCCAGCGCGGCGGCCTGTTCCATGGTGTTGGCCACGGGCTTCTCGAGGAACAGAGGGAGGTCGTACTTGGCTGCTTCGATGGCATAGGGGGTGTGGAGGTGGCAGCGGGTGCCGATGGCGAGGGCGTCCGGCTTGCCCCTGCGGACCAAGTCGTCGAGGGTGTCGTGGAAGACGACGTCCTGCTTGTCGCAATCGGCGAGGCGGGACCGCGCGCCGGGCTCGTCGGGGTCAAGGATGCCGGTGACGCGCAGGTCGGGCTCGAGCTGGCGCATTGGGTGGTTGATGAGTTCGGTGATTCGGCTTCCGAAGCCGATTACGCCCAGACGTATCATCGCGGTTGACCTTTCGTGTCGGAATTGTGAGGTCGCGCGGCGGCGCGCGACGTGATCTGCCCGGTGTGTATTAGCCGCCGGGCAGTGGTGGTCCTGGTAGGCGGCGGGGGTAGCTCGGGGGTTCGGCAAGATGGAGCGAAGCAAGGACGAAGGGCGGGGTTCGGTGACCCCGCCCTACAGTGGCAGGACCAAGGTCCTGCCCTACGGGCTGCTTGCTCCTGGGGAAGTGGCGTCGCGACAGGAATGTCGCTCCTACGGAGATACCGCGACACGCTGCCGAAGCAAGGGGGGAGAGGGCAGGAGACACGCTCCTGCCCTACGGGC
>Ga0114922_10002927_pt1 | contig 15957 bp, 13 predicted proteins | sample AartaG_FD_100975 | JGI IMG/M metagenome (GOLD analysis project Ga0114922, IMG submission 100975) | Deep subsurface microbial communities from Aarhus Bay to uncover new lineages of life (NeLLi) - Aarhus_00045 metaG | ecosystem: Environmental > Aquatic > Marine > Oceanic > Sediment | place...
CCCTCTCCGCCTCTGCTCCCGTGTAGTGGTTTCCGCCCTATCCCGCCGTCTGGCGAAATAAAAGGGGGCGCCGCGGCGCCCCCCCAGTTATCAGCATGTGAAATCGACTACCTTACAGGATACTCGGTCGGCTTGGGCGGGCGCTTGCGAGGCTCTTTCGCCATCGCCTCCAGCACAAGCTCGATTCCCTTGTCGAGTTGCGGGTCCACCCCGGCGATCACGTCCTTGGGCAGGTTGTCCAACTCGATGTCGGGATCGACGCCGTAGTTCTCCATGATCCACTTGCTCTGCAGATCGTAGGTGCCGAACTCGGGCACGAAGGCATAGCCGCCGTCGAGCAGGTTCGGGAAGCCGCGGATGCCGACCACGCCGCCCCAGGTCCGTTTGCCGACGAGCGGTCCGAGCTTGTACTCCTTCCAGTAGAAGGAGACGATGTCGCCGTCCGAAGCCGCATACTCATTGGTCAGGCCGACCATGTGGCCGTAGAACACCGTTGCCGGGTACGTGCCGGGATTGAAGTTACGCGAGTTGCCCATGCCCTTGAGTTCCTTGCTCAACCGGTCGAGCACGAGCTGGGAGACGAATCCGCCGCCGTTGTAGCGGAAATCGCAGACCAGGCCCTCCTTATCGACCTGGCCGTAGAACCACTTGACGAACTCGTTGAGGCCGGGGAAGCCCATATCGGGCACGTGGATGTAGCCCACGCGGCCGTCCGTCTTTGCAGCTACGTACTCGCGGTTATACTTCACCCAGCTGTTGTAGCGGAGTTGCTGCTCGTTCCGGATCGGCTTGACCGTCACCTTGCGCGCGCCCTCGGCCGACGGCTTGTCGTTGAGCTTCAGTTCGATCGTCCGGTTGGCCTTGCCGTAGAGCAGCTTGTAGGGATTCGTGTTGGTCTTCAGTTCGATGCCGTCGATGGCGATGATGTACTCGCCGGCCTTGGCTACAACGCCGGACTCGGTCAGCGGTGAGCGGAGATCTTCCCGCCAGTTCTCGCCGGGATAGATCTCCTTGATCTTGTAGTAGCCGTTGTCGCCCGGCTCGAAGGTGGCTCCGAGCAGGCCGAGACCCTCGTAGCTGACCGTCGGCTGGTCGCCGCCGCCGACGTAGCAGTGGCCCGCCGAAAGCTCGCTCACCATCTCGCTCAGCACGTAGGTCAGGTCGTTGCGGTGCGAGATGTAAGGCAGCAGCGCGCCGTAGAGCTGCTTCATCTTCGGCCAGTCGATGCCGTGCATGTTTGGCACGTAGAAGAAGTCGCGGTAGCGACGCCAGGTCTCGTTGAACGAGTTCACCCACTCCTGCTTCGGATCCTTCTGCAGCTTCAAACCGGAGAGGTCGACCTTGCCGTCGCCCGGCGTTGCCGCCTTGGCTGCGGCGGCTGTGATGAAATAGCCGGCCTGGGTGCTGTACATCAGCTTCGAGCCGTCCGGCGAGAGACTGTAGCCCCTGATCCCCGAGACGACGTCCACAGCCTTGCGCTCCTTCAGGTCGTAGGCGATCAGGGAGTTCGGACCGTCGCCGAATTTGATGTAGAAAAGCACGCCTTTGACGGCACCAAGGCCGATGTAGTTGGCAGGCGGGACCTCGAAGCCGTCGATGCGATCGCCGATGCCCTCAAGATCGATCTTGGTCTCTTTCGTCTCGGCTTCCTTCTTCTCTCCCTCTTTCTTCTCGGCTTCCGCTTTCTTCTCCTCAGGCTTGGCCTCTTCGCCCTCCTTCTTCTCTTCCTCTATCTTCACTTCGTCGCTCTTGGGAGCGAACGGTGAAGGTTCGTCGGCCTGCAGAGTGATCACGTACGGCCGCACCATGTTCTCGTAATAGAAATTGAACTCGTAATTTACGAAATTCGGATTGAAATTACGGAAGGAGACAAAGAAAAGATACTTGCCCTCGGGATCGAAAGCCGGATCCCGGTCGCTTGTGTACTGTGTGGTAACCTGCGTGACCTTGCTGTCCTTCAGCGAGTAAAGATAGATCGAACGGAATCCGGTCACATCATGTGCCTTGGAGTAGGCAACCCAGTTGCTGTCTGGCGACCAGGTGTAGTCGTGGATTTCCGATTCCTTGGTTTCGTCGATTTTTACGACCTTCTTCTCATTGATGTCCACGTAGAAGAGCCGCAGGCTCTTATCGCTGAAGACAATCTTTTTGCTGTCAGGCGACCAGACCAGCTCGAAGCGCGTCACCTCGCCGCCCGTGGTGACACGGATCTCCTCGCCCTCGCCGTCCTGCGCGCGGATGTAAATCTCCTCCTCGCCGGTGCGGTCGGAGAGATAGGCAATCCACTTGCCGTCGGGCGACCAGGCCGCGTTTTTCTCCCGGATTCCGGGGGTGTTTGTAATGTTGCGGACATTGCCGTTCTTTGCCGGCACGGTGAACACGTCGCCGCGGGCAATTACCACCGCACGCTCGCCACCCTTGGCAAGATCCCAATCCTCGATACGGCTTTCGGCGGCGACGATTTCCGGCCGCGTCAGCACGCGGTCGTTAACCAGCTTGATATCCAGCTTGCGGGATTGCCCGGTTGCCGGATCGAGCAGATAGAGATAACCACCGTTCTCGAAGATGATCGAGTCAGGTCCCTGGCTCGGGAACTTCACGTCGTAGTCCTTGAAATCCGTTACCTTGCTGGTCTCCTTGGTGTTGACGTCGTATACCCACAGGTTGAGCCGCTTTTCACGGTCGGTGTTGAAATAGATCTTGTCGCCAAGCCACATCGGGAAGTTATCGGTGCCCTCCCAGTCGGTGATCTTTTCGATCTCGTTGCTCGCTAAATCGAAAATCCACACGTCCTGAGCCATGCCGCCCTTGTAACGCTTCCAGGGGCGGAAGTCGCGCATGATGCGGTTGTAGGCGATCTTCTTGCCGTCGGGCGAATACGACAACGCCCCGCTCATCGGCATCGGCATCGGCATCGGCAAGCCGCCCTCGACGCTCACAGTAAACATGCGACCGATAAAAGCGTCGAAATGCGCTCGCGACGACCTGAAAATTACGCTCTTGCCGTCGGCAGTCCAGCCGTAGACGATATGATCGGCGCCGAAGCGCTCAGGCAGTGTGACCGACGGATACCAGGTCAACTGCTTCGGCTCCCCGCCCTCGGCGGGAATCACGTATACCTGGGAGCTGCCGTCATACTGGCCGTTGAAGGCGATCCACTGGCCGTCGGGCGAGAACTTGGGAAACTGCTCCAGGCCCTCATGCGACGTCAGCCGCGTGGCGACGCCCCCATTGGTGGATGCCGTGTAAAGGTCTCCGGCATAAACGAAGACCACCTTGTCGCCGTGAACATCCGGGAATCTCAGCAGCCGGTCGACCGGCGCTGCCGCCGCAGTTACGGCGAAAACCAGGACAATCAGGACAGACAAAAATACCAATTTTCTATAGCCCATAATCCTACCTCATTTTAAAAAAGGTGTGCACGCACGGATACTCGGATAGCCGGGGTTAAACATGGATTTGAAGAAAACCCCCATATACTCCGCAATCTACAATACGTTGGACGTGGATTGCCAGTTCACAGTTGACATGCAAGTATAATAATTAATCGCGCCCCGTCAGCCTCCCGGGCCACTCGCGCGTGGCGCTCCAGATGTTGCGCTTCACAGCCTTCGCCTCGCGCCCGAAGGAGCGGATGAAATCCTTCACGCGGTCCCGCTCCGTTGTCCGAAGATCGGGGCAGTTACACCGGAAAAAAGGAAAGTCGATCAGTTTGCTGAGCCGGGCCACCTCGCGCTCCTCCGCCAGCACCAGCGGCCGGATCACTGTAATCTTTCCGTCGAAGAACTCGACCTTCGGTTCCATCGTATCCAGGCTGGAATGGAAAAACAGGTTCATCAGCGCCGTTTCCGCTGCATCGTCGAGATGATGCGCCAGCGCTACCTTGTTGAATCCGTTTTCTACAGCGTGCTTAAACAGCGATTCCCGCCGGCGTCTCGAGCAACGGAAGCAACGGAATCCCGCCTTCCTCTCATTGCCGGATTCGGGATACTCGATTCCAACAAAATCTATCGGAACGCCGTTCGCTTCGAGGTGCTCCTCCAATTGTGCGCGGCGCTCGGCATTGCCTTCAAGGCCGGCCGTCTCCACATGCAGCGAGGCAAACTCGAATTTATCGGGCGAAAAACGCTGCCAATATCTCAATAAATACAGCAAGGCCATGCTGTCCTTCCCGCCGGACAGTCCCAATAGGATGCGGTCGCCGTCTTCGATAATCCGCCATTGCCTCTGGACCTGCTTGGCCCGGCGCAACAGGAAGTGAAGCCTCGATTCAATATAGGGGATTCCGGGGGAAACCAAGGTAGTTCGACGATAATCCTTGCTGTTCATATCAAAAACCGAAGAGAAAGGTCTCGCAAATCCAAATCAACCACTACACCGAAGAGCTGCTGCCGCATGAAGGGAATCGTAACACAGCCGCAAAGAACATAATATAATCCTGCTTTTTCGACAATCAGAGCTAAAGTAAAGTTTATTCACTGTCGATAAGATAAGTGGAGGTCTATACGCTGGATCATGTACATGCGTTACTGGAACCTGAGACGCAAGCCCTTCGGCACCGCTTTCGTGCCGGATCTGGTGCTGTTTACTCAGGGTTTCGGGGAGATCTACCGCACGGTTTACGTCGCTTCGCGCCTCGAGCCGTCATGCCAGTGGATTACCGGCCCTGAGGGCTGCGGCAAGTCCACCCTCCTCCACGGCTTGAAATCGGGCTTGTCCGGTGATCTGGGATTCAAGCTGGTCCCCGGCAGATTGTTGCACGATGAGAAAAGATTCTTAACGGCGCTTGGGGGCGACGCCGGCGACAGAGAATGGAGCGGTGGTCTCGCCCGGCGCATGGAACAACTCTTCCTCGGGGAGGACTGGACCGGCGGGCCGTTGGTCATCGCGATCGACGACTCCGATTTAATCGAGGACGACTCCACCATCGAGCAGTGTCTGCGTCTGAACGAAATCTGTGCCGAACGAACATGGCCCTTGACGGTTATCTTCGCCGGCCAAAACATCCCCCCGTCCCTTGAGCAAAGACCGTCGGCGCCCGCGGTGAGGCACAGGCTCGCTCCCCCCTCGGACGAGGAGGCCGTGGAGATCATCATGCTACGGCTGCAGCGATGCGGAGCAGGCAAGAGAATCATTACCGACAACGCTGTCAAATCGGCGGTTACGGAAGCAGAGGGCAATCTTTCTCAGCTGATGATGATCTGCGACCTTTCGCTCCAGTTCGGATTCGAGACCGGCAGTCGCAGAATCGACGAGCACCTCCTGCGAGACAAAGTCCTGCCCTTCATCAGGCAATTCACACTCGACGAGCAAAGATTTGTCCGCGCGTCAGCGGTGGCTGAGCGAAGAACTCTAGCCGAAATGCCGGAGAATCCGCTCGGGCTTAGAATAATCGCTGGCACGGGCGAGCCGCCGGAAAAGCGCGAGGAATCCCCCTTCCCTTCCGCCGAAGAAGCGCCAGTGGCTGCTGAGAAATCAATCGAATCCGAGGAGAACGCCCTGCCCGCGAGCGAAAAGGAAAAGGAAAACGAATCCGAACAGGAAGACAAGCCTGAAGCAGAGCCAGAGGAAAAGCCTGTGAACAATGCTTTCTTCCACGCCGGCCTCGAGACCTACAAGAACGATTACCTTGGTCAATCTACCGATGCGGAAGAGGAAACAGAACCTGAGAGCACAAAAGAGGTCGTGGGGCAGATATCCGGACCCATGACCAACCAGATGTTATACAACTTCGCCGTCTGGTTGATGAAAGACGTGCTGGATCGCCTTCGCAGGCTGGAACACGTCGACATCGGCCCCATCAGGGAGCTTAGCGAAACGATCAACAAGCGATTGGCCGAAGACGACTCGATTCTCAGGCTTGTTCTTGGCGAATCGGAGGCATACGACATCGAAACTCATCTGGTGAATGTGACAACCCTAGCCGTTGCAACCGGCCGCCAGCTCAAAATGTCTGAAGAAGACCTGCATATGCTTGGCACGACCGCGTTGCTGCACGACGTCGGGCACCTGCATTGCGGCGAGGAACTGCTCCACTCTGAAAACCGTTTCGACCGACTCGATTTCAAAAAGATCAAGCAGCACCCGCAGGTCGGCCACGATTTGATCCTCCGGCAGACAAACGCACCCGAGCTCATTGCTGACATCATTCTCCAGGAACACGAGCGCGACGACGGCCTGGGCTATCCGAACTACCTCGGCTCCGAAGAAATACATCCGTTCGCCAAAATCATCGGCCTGTGCGATTTCTTCGAGGCACTCACCAATAGCCGCGCCCACCGCCGGCCCCTCAAGCCGGCCGAAGCCCTCTCGGAAATCAGGGAATCCCGCACTCACCTGTCCGAACGCAGACTGGTAGCCGCTCTCAGCAACGCCGTGCTCGACGCTCTCAGTAAGGCGAGACGGTAACTATCACGATCTCAAGAAGAAGCAGCTCTTTGTTTCTCTTTGCAGTATTCCACCGATTGCCTGCAGACAGAACAGTAGGTTCCACCCTTGATATCTATTTCGTCGACGATCGTCGAGGAGTGCATCACGCAATCGTAATCGGCGCAGTGGCGCAGGCCGAAGGTGTGCCCCAGTTCATGCAGAATCTCTTTGACGGCACGTCTGAAAAGCAGTTCAGGCTCGGGCGGTAGGCCATAGAATTCCTGGTGCAGGCGGTGCAGCGACACCACGGCCGCACAGCACCCCAGCTGTGCTTCACCGAACACGAACGTCAGGATCGGTATGCAGAGATCGACGCCCGTGATGCCCACGATTCGCAGGGAGTCCTTCGGCTTCATGTCGATCAGATCCGTTACGATCTCGGTGGAATTATACTGATCGCGGCTCCGGATCAGCGCGAATCCGGGATCGAGCGAATGTTCCACCAACCTCCAGTCGACACCGACATCATCGGCGACGGCCTCAGCCAACTCCTGAAAAAGCTCGGCCTGGACGCGACCAACCCTGATGAAGTCGATGATGCTCATCTCTAATCGGGTCGCCGCAACCCGAACTTCTTTATCTTGTTGTAGAGGGTAACTCTATCAATCTCCAGCCGCTTTGCTGCGCGGCTGATGTTCCAGCCCGTATTCAGTAGCGCCTTTTCGATATGCTTCTTCTCGACCGCCTCAAGCGACGCAACTTCCTCTGACGACGCGTCCGCTCCTTCGCTGAAAGGCAGGCAGTTGATACCGATGAGCTCGCCCTCGCATACAACGTAGGCGCGCTCGATCGCGTTCTCCAGCTCGCGGACATTGCCTGGCCAGCTGTGTGCCAGCAGCTTGCTCTCAGCCTCGGGAGTCAGGTTTTCCACTCGCCGTCCCATGGCCGCGTTGTATTTCTCGAGGAAATGCCTGGCGATGGGCAAAATATCCCCTGTGCGCTCACGCAGCGGAGGTATTTCAATAGAGAAGACGTTCAGCCTGTAATACAGGTCCTGCCTGAACTTGCCCTCCTCGACATATTCCGATAGATTCCGATTCGTGGCCGCAATGACCCGGAAATCGACTTCTATCTCCCTGTTTCCGCCCACGCGCGTGATCTTCTTCTCCTCGAGCACACGCAATAGGTCGCTCTGCGTTTTCGGCCCGATGTCGCCGATTTCGTCGAGAAATATCGTGCCGCCGTCGGCCAGCTCGAACTTGCCCTTGCGCTTATACTGCGCGCCGGTGAAAGCCCCTTTCTCGTGACCGAAAAGTTCGCTCTCGAGAATGCCCTCCGGCAGAGCGCCGCAATTGACAGTCACGATCGGCATGTAGCGCCGCGCGCTCTGATTGTGAATCGCCCGCGCAATAAGCTCCTTGCCGGTGCCGCTCTCACCCAGAATCAGCACGGTGCTGTCGGTGCGCGCAACCTGGCGCACCAGCTCCATCACCTTGCGCATCTGCGGGCTCTCGCCGATCACTGAATGCTCCTCGGCCTCCTCGTCCACCCTGCGGCGCAGATGCTCGCTGTCCGTGGCGAGCTGCTTGTGCTCCGTCGCATTGCGAATCACATGAACCAGCTTGTCCGGATCGAATGGCTTGACTATGTAGTCATATGCGCCGTCTTTGAGCGCATCCACAGCGGTTTGCACCGAGGCATAAGCGGTCATGATTATGATCTGAATCCCTGGATCGATTTCCTTCATCTTACGCTGCAACTCCAGCCCGTCCATACCCGGCATCTTGATATCGAGCAGCCCGATATCCCAACTCCCCTCCTGCATCCGCTGCAGAGCCAGCTTGCCGCCGTCGGCGGTGCCGACCTCGTAGCCTTCTTCCTCGAACCACGACGAAAGAGAATCGCGCACAACGAGCTCGTCGTCGACCACCAGGATTCTGATATTTCCGGACTCCATAACCATTTTCCCCTTAAATACGTTCCGGATGGTAACTCCGCGGTAGGTTTATCTCCTCCACAGGTTGAGGCGGATCGATATGGAGCTCGATGATGAAGGTGGTCCCTTCGCCCGGCACTGACTCGACCCTGACCTTGCCGTGGTGACGCTCGATTATTCCGTAAACCACGGCAAGCCCCAGCCCCGTGCCCGTTCCTTCCCTCTTGGTGGAAAAGAAGGGCTCGAAGATGTGCTTCCTGGTTTCCTCCTCCATGCCGACGCCGGTGTCGGAGATCTTCAACCGCGCCAGTTTGCGCGCATTGTCATAATCGCTCGTCACCGTGATCGTTCCACTCTCGCCTATCGCCTCAATGGCGTTGACCAGCAGCGCTACAACCACCTGCTGAACCTGGCCGCTATCGCACTTCACGGGAGGCAGTTCTTTGTCGAAATCTGTCACGCACTCGATCGAATTCAGCTCCATCTGATGATAGACCAGCATGATACTGCGCTCAATGAGATCGTTGATGTCGTTCGGTTGAAGCTGAATCGTCGTTTGCTTGGAGAAAAGCAGCAGGTTCTTGACAATCTCGCCGGCGCGCGACGTCTCGCTTTCTATTATCGCCGTGTATTTCAGGCAATCATCGTAATCGTGCTCCTCACCACCCGGCATGTTTTCAATTCTCTTTTGTATCCGTTTCTGCAGCAGCTTGGCATACGTCAGCACACCCATTAACGGATTATTGATCTCGTGGGCCACGATCGCCGACAGCTTCCCCAAGGAAGCCATCTTCTCAATTCGGATAATGTTCTCTTGTGCCAGCCTCAGCTCTTCCGTCTTCTCGGTCACCCGCTTCTCAAGGGTTCTCGCCCAATTGGTTATCTCGTCGCGAGCGTCCTTGAGATCGGCGGTCATGCGGTTGAATGACTCGGCCAGCTCGCCGATCTCGTCGGTATGCTGCACCTCGAGCCTCTGACCCAACTCACCCTGCGCAACCTTGCGCGTCCCCTCGATGAGTTTCTTCACCGGGTTGTGAACCATCGTTACGATGAATGCGCCGCACACAAGGGCAACCACCACCATCGTCGTCAGGTAAGCGAGCAGGTAAGTCATCAGATCGTCCGCTATCAGAGCATCTGTCTCCCGAAGCGACATGTTCACGTCGAGCACGCCGAGCAGAGAGGCGTCGCGAGAGTGGCGGTGGCAGTTATCAGAGCTGCAGCTTTCCTCGTTCTCAATGGGATTGATCAAACCGAGAACCCGGTGCCCTTCGGCACTCCTGAATACCCGCCAGCGTTGGTCCTTGTCCAGCTTCGTCAGCGGCTCGTCACTCTCATGGCAGACGTAACAGGACTCGGCCTTCTTATCCACGAGCGTGCTCACCTCAGCCGCATCCGTGGAATAGAGAATGCGCCCTTCCTTGCTGAATATCCTTATTCGCTCGATACCTTTTTGAGTGCCGATGGTGTTGATGATCCGATTGATATGCTGCGCATTCTCCTCGTCGGGGCTGCTGTGCAGCATGTCATGATGTGTGCTGTTCTTGATCGTGTCGGAAATCCGCAAGGCACTGTCGATCACGTAATCTTCGAGATGCTGGCGGTGTATCGCGCTTGTCAGGAAAAGGAGGGCGCCGAAGATAACTACCATGCTACCCACCAGATAAAGGATCAACTTGATTCCTAGTCCGACATTGGTCCGTTTCATCCGCTTATCCCGGAAATCAACTATTCAGGCTCAATTATAACACTTGTGCTAAGAAGATCTGTCCCACCTCCGCCAACCAATAAAAAAGGGGCGGCAAGCCCCGATTTTGCTGCCGCCTCTTAATTGTGGAGGCTACTGATGGCAATTCTCACACTCTTCATCATCTATGGTTGAGAACGCCTCCTCACCGTTGTGGCAGAAGGCGCAGAGGTCGCCCTCGTGTATCCGCTCGTAAGTCACAGCACCGTCGAGCGGCTTGCCGCGCTCGCGCATCGAAAACCGCGCCGAGTGACATACGTTGCAGGATTTTACGTCGGCGTCAAAATGATTGAGGTGGCTGAATGTCACACGCCCCGGGCTGTCGGCAGAAGCCGGGAAGGCATAGTCGCGTATCCGATGGCAGCTCTGGCAATTATTCTCGACGGCCTCTGCCGTCTCGCCGTTGTGGCAGTGACCGCAGAGATCACCCTCGTGAACACGGGCGTAAGTGATATCTCCGCTGACCGGTTTACCGGCTTCGAACTGCGAGAACAGCAACTGGTGGCACGCAGAGCAATCGGGTTGATCCTGCGCATCGACGTGGATCTCGTGGCTGAACACCACATCTCCGGGGCTGGCATCCGCAGCAGGGAAAACATAATCCTCCGGCAGAGCTACGATCGATGCGTCCGCAGCCGCAGCCTCGATCTCCGGCTCCACAGCAGGCCCGCTCTCGACTCCACCGGTGAAAGCAACCAGCCCGGCGCCGATAAGCAGCAGCAGCCACAGCCCCAGAATCACCCTCCCCGCGAACACCGGGCGGGCCACGGGCGGCTTCACCTCCCACGCCGCAACGTGCTCCTCTCGAGGAAACACTTTCAGGTACTTGGTGGCCAGGGCAAAAGCCATGAATCCGACGGCGACGATGCTCATCGTTACCGCCACCTCCATCCAGGATGGAAAGTAGTGCGCCCCGCTTGATCCCTGCAGGCCCGTGACGGCGACGTTCAAGCGGTTTATCACGAAACCCATCAACGTCAGCATCGCCGTGAAAAACAGACCGTGCTCGTTGTTCCTGACCTTGGGAACGGCAAACAGAATCATCGGCAGGATAACTCCGAGGCCGATCTCACCCCAGAACAGAACCGATTCGGTTGTCAACCGGAACACTTCGCCGAACACGCCGCGCATCAGCAGGTCGTTGGCGCGCAGCATCAGGTAAACCGCCAGCACCACCACAGACACTCGCCCGAGGCCCGAAAGCAGGTCCATCTCCAGGCCGCGCTTGAAGGCGCGTTTGCTCATATAGGATTCGAAGATGGTCATCGCCAGCCCGCCGGCAATCGCCGAAATGAAGAAAAACACCGGCAGCAGGGGCGAGTACCAGAGTGGATGGAGCTTGCCAGGCGCAATGACGTAGAGAGTCCCGAGCGAAGACTGGTGCATCGTCGAGAGCAGCACGCCCGCGACCACCAGCGGGACGTATATCGCCCTCACCATCTTCAACGGCACGCGCCAACCCAGCCGCTCCAACAGCATTGGACTGAACTCGAACGCAAGCACCGTCGTGTAGAGCATTACGCACCAGGCTACCTCGAACATCACCGAGTGCGGATTCCACATGATAAGCGCATGCCAGATGCGCCAAGGCTGGCCGAGGTCGACCAGCAGAGCCACGATCACCATCAGGTAACCGAGGAAGGCCGTCAGGATCGACGGGCGAGCGATCGGCTCGTACTTCTTGATATGGAAAATATGGACCGTGGCAGCGATCACGAATCCACCCGCCGCCAGGCCGACACCCACCAGCAGGTCAAAACCGATCCACAACCCCCACGGAAAATTGTCGCTAAGATTGGTGGCAGCGCCCAGACCCTGGAAATAACGCACGTAGGCCGCATAGAAGCCGGCTAACATTAAAAGTATGAAAAACACCTTCCAGAAACTCAAGCCAGATGCAAGCCTGCCGACCAGCGATCTCTGGTTGTTCATTGTGAATTCCCCTTCCGATAACTGTATTCCACGAAACAATCCGGATCATGAATGTCGTTAATCTTCACGATCTTTCTCTTTTCCGCCCTCTTCGTGCTCAACCTCCTCGCGGCGCTTGGTGATCCACCAAATGCCGGCGAGCAGCACACCGCCGGTCGAAACGACCATGGGCAGCTTCTCGAGGACCTCCCAGGTCAGCTTGGGATAAGGATTGTGCAGGACGTCTACCTTAAAGCCGAGCTTCTCAAACGGCACGCTCGAAAGATAAAGCACCGATGTGCCGCCCGCCTCGTGCTCACCGAAAATGTGATCGACATAGCGGCCCGGATTATCCAGGATCCGTCGCCGCGCCTCCCTTAGCAGATCGTCGCGCTCGCCGAAGATCGTCGCGCCGGTCGGGCACGCCTCCGTGCAGGCGGGCTGACGACCCTCTTGCAGGCGCGTCTCGAAGCACAGTATGCACTTCTGCATCAAAGGCACCGGGTTATCCCATTGGTACTTGGGGATCTGGAATGGGCAGGCTATCAGGCAGTAGCGGCAGCCGAAGCAGCGGTCCTTGTGGTAGAAAACCGCACCATTCTCCTCCTTCTCGATGGCGCCGATGGGACAAGCCGACGCGCAGGCAGGATCCAGGCAGTGCATGCACTGACGTCTGACGTTCACCGGGCCGTGACGCTCGATCATCGTCCAGGTGTCGGAATTCAACTCCTTAGCCCCGTCCCCTCGGGGCAGGCCGTTGACCTCCTTGCAGGCCCAAACACATGCCTCGCAACCGATGCACTTTGTTAGATCGGTCAATATCGAGGCATTTTTTACCTCTCTTCGCATCCCTCTCTCCTGTCGTAGGGGCTCTCTTGAAAGCGGTCGGTTCTATCGATATGTTCTTAGTTTCCGGTTTCGAGTCCCAGGAAGTCCTCGAGCAACTGATGCCAATGCTCATCATCGAGCTGCTCGCCGAATCCGTCCACGGGCATGCCACCGTCCTGAAGCGTGGCACCCGCCAGGGCAGGGCTTTCGGTCCGGCCGGCCAGGAAGTCACGTAGACGTGAAATCTCCGATTTCAGCCAGCCGTCGGCCTTTGCGCCACTGATGAACTCTTCCAGAGAAATTTCACCCCTCGGCTCGATCCGGTAGATCCATCCACGTCCGAAAGGATCCATGCTCACGGTCGAGGAGTCCTTCAGGGCCGAGACGTTCACCTGATCAATTATCCCGTCCACCGGCGCGCGCAGGGTCATCTGGCGATTGCCGCGGCCGAGTCTGAAGCAGGGTTGGCCTTTGCGAACCTCTTTGCCCTCCGAAAGCAGGCAAATGTTATCGGGCTGGCCGAGGGCTCGCGCCGCCATCAATCCCACTCCAAGTGTCATTACGCCTTCTTGATTCAAAGTGAACCAGGTGTGATTCCTTCCGATATACATCACACCAAGCTGCAACCGGGGATTCCGCTCTCCTCGAGAGCGGGCTCAGCGCCTTCGACAAGCGATTCTACTTCGGCTCGTGCAACCTGCCATCGCTGGACGAAATGGTCCACTGTGAGGAAGACGATAATTGTGAGAATAATAAATAATGCTACCATCGTAAGCCTCCCAATTAATCAACCCATACGCTTTTAATGACCTAAAGCGTTTATATAATTCCGTGCTCTCCAATTATGCGAAGAACGGGGACTACCAGGGTTTAACTACCTTCGAGGAAATCTCTTTCGAAACGTCTCAGGGATTCCTCATCCAAGCAAGCCAGCACGCCCTCGATGGGCATACCGCCGTCCTGGAGGGTGGCAGGAGCCGCGGAAGGTTCCATAGCCAGGACGGCGAAGAAATCCCGCAGCCTGGCCACTTCTCCCTCGAACCAAACTCGCGCTTTCGCCCCGATGCTCATGCCCTCGAGCTCTTCCGCGATGGCCTCCGGTTTCACGCGGACGGCCCACCCTTCACGGAACAACGAAAGCATCGCCGGGCTCCCGGCAACGTCGTGGTTCACGGCCTCTACGGTTCCCTTTACCGGGGAGGGTATTGAGAAGGAGCGCCCTCCCATCTCCAGAGCGAATAACGGTTCGCCTTTATTAATTTCTTTTCCGATTTCAGGTAACTTGACACCGTCAATACGGCCGGCAAGCCTGAGAAGCAGATCATCGGCTCCAATCGAAAACGTGCCCCCCGCATCGAGGGCCGACCAGCTATGGCCCGGTGAGTAAAAAAGGCCTTCGGAGAGGATGATTCCTTCATCTCTCAATGCCTGCGGCTTCGTCTCAACCGCTGTGCTTCGCTTACGGATGGCGATCCACTCGGCTGTGATGACGATGATAATCATTAGTGCAAAAAGGATCGCAACCATTGTTCTTCCTCCTTCAAAACGGAGTGATTAAGCAACACTCCGGCTTCTATTCACACTCAACGGACTCGGTTCCCAGGTGGTCGCGGACAAGGTTGATCCACTGTTCGCACGTCAGCTTTGAGCCAAGATCTGCCATCAGCTCGCCGCCGTCCTGGGCCACCTCTGCCAGCTCTCCGGCGAATGCGCCGCGCAGCCGCCGCATGGATAACTCCATCCACTGCTTCGCCACGCTGCCGCCCAGAAGGCCGCTAAGCTGCTCGGCAAGCCGCCATGAGCGGATCTTGTAGAGCCAACCCTTCCCGTACGGGTCCTTGAAAATCAGATTGGGATCGTCGAGCAGCGCATCGTTGACTTCTAAAATCTCACCTTCGACCGGATTGGCTATCGGCACCATCCTCTTCCCGCTGCGCAGCAACGTGGCTCCCTGGCCTATGTCGAGCTCGACGTTGGTCATCGGCAGGATCGCCTTGTCCACTCTTCCGATTAATCGCCGCGCGAAGTCATCCAGGCCGACGACAACCGTCTGGGCGTCTATCTCACGGACCCAACTATGAAGAGGGTGATACGAGAGTCCCTGTGGCATCGATATGCCATCAACATGAGCGATTATGGTCGGCTCGGTTATCTCTTGCCTCACCGGTTCGGCCTGCTTGCGGAAATGCACGAAGTACTCGAACAGCAGCACCGCAGCAACCAGCACAACCATGATAATCGCAGTCATTATCTTTCACTCTCTCCGGCGATCCGGCAGATCCGTTACATAACTGCAGGCTCGTCGCTATATTGAAAGCAGAATTCGTGCCAAGATTATCAATTAGTACGCTCCGACTGCTGCCCCGATAAACTATTGAATATAAAAGACTTGTGTTTTAGCCTTCCCAAGACGTGTAAACCGTTTTCCATTGAAATGTTGATATATTAAACAGGTATTCTTGGCTTTCTGTTGAATATATCAGCATGTTTATCAGCGCTTTTTCGCTAATATGGAGAGAAAAACAACATATTTCGCCCTGTCGAGCACCCGACCCGCTAATATGCCGAGAGATCGCCATATGACGTTAAATGCCCCGTATTCAGGCACCTGCGGGGGTTGACATCGCCTCAAAAAAGTCCTATATATGAACAATTGATCATATATTTGGGTCTGCGCAATGGAAAAACAGAAAAAGAAAGAGCGGCTGAAAGCAGCATTGGTCGGACTCCCGAGTGATGAAAACATCGAAAAAATAGCCGATTTCTTCTCAGCCTTTGCGGATCGCACGCGTCTCAAAATAATTTCGGCCCTGCTTGCCGCCGGCGAGCTGTCCGTTGGACAACTGTCCCGAATCGCAGGCACGTCCAACTCGGCGGTCTCCCACCAACTCAGGATGCTCAGGCTTCTCAGGCTGATAACTTTTCGAAGTGAAGGCAGGATGTCCTTCTACCGTCTCGACGATCAACACATCGAGCAGATTCTCAAAGCCGGCCTCGAGCACGTGCTGGAGCGAGTCTGATGCCGATTAAAGGCGATTCAATCGAGAAAGCACCAGCCTGTAGTTTCGCCATCGAAGGAATCGACTGTGCCGACTGCGCCGGCAAAATAGAGAAGGCGGTCTCCCGCCTCCCCGGCGTCACAAAGGCCAGAGTCAGCGTGATTGAC
>Ga0114922_10002928_pt1 | contig 15955 bp, 13 predicted proteins | sample AartaG_FD_100975 | JGI IMG/M metagenome (GOLD analysis project Ga0114922, IMG submission 100975) | Deep subsurface microbial communities from Aarhus Bay to uncover new lineages of life (NeLLi) - Aarhus_00045 metaG | ecosystem: Environmental > Aquatic > Marine > Oceanic > Sediment | place...
AGGGCAAATTCCTTGACCGGGTGGGGTAGCCAGCGTGGGCTTGGCACGAGGAGCGTGCCGGGCGTTGACTGCATGGCCGACGCAGGAGCGCGCGTGGGGGCAGCGCGTGAAGTGTATGAGCATAGTCCCCGCGCGCACAGCAACGACCGTGTCCTCCAGCGCCAGTTGTGCACTTGAAGTTGCCTCTGATCGCTGCCCGAGGATCATCCGGTGTCGCGGTGCCGCCCAAGCCTCTCTGAAAGGCCTTTGATCCACTCCGAAATCTGCCCCGGATCGGCCCGCCCCATGGTCGGATGGACTTTCCGGCAGGCACAGGCGAACGGCGTCGCCTGCGAAGGGCGCCGTCAACGAGCGCCGGCCTCCTTCGTCCACTGGGCGCGCCTGGACGGTCCGCCCCGTGCCCGGGTCAAACCACTCGACGGTCAGGGCAGGATTGAGGAGCATGAGGAGCGGTTCATCCGCCCGAGTAACTCCCATGCAAATTCGGTGCGAGACGTGCCCCACTGCATCTAGTGAACGCCTCCAAGCCCCGGGGACCGGGCCGTTGTGCGCCCCGCCAATCATCGTCGGTCTCTGCCGTTCTCGAGCTCTTTCCTGCCTCGAATGTCAAACCTCCAGCGCCATCCCGCCGCTTCCCGTGTCCGCAGCGCCCGACAGCATCCCAGTTTCGGGGTCTACGGCAATGGCGTGAACCAGGCCGAGACCGCCATGACTTTGCGGAAGGCGCTCAATCGGATGCTTCTTCCGGACTTCGGCGCAGACGTACTCAGGGATGCGCGCTTGACACTTGATCAAGTCGCCCTGGCAGTCGAAACGGGGCGCAAGCACCGCCTCGCTAATGCCCATGCCGAAGTCGATCACGTTGAGAACAACCTGCGCGATGGACGTAATGATGCGCGTCGCGCCCGGGGCACCGATGACCAACACCGGCCTGTCATTCCTGCCTTGTCCAGGCGCTCTGCCGTAAACGATGGTGGGGGTCATGCCGGTTGTGCGCCCCTTGCGTGGAGCAATGGAGTTAGCGTGATCCGGAAGAGGATTGAAATTGACCATTGAGTTGTTATACATGAACCCCAGCCCTGGCGTGATGACGCCCGACGACATGCCCAGCGAATGGGTCAGGGCGACACAGTTGCCGTGCTCATCCACAATGCTGACGTGCGTCGTGTCAGCTGGTTCGGGGGGTGCGAAAGCGACCTGGATGGGTTTGCCGGCATCAATGTGCCGCCGCCATTCTTCCGCGCGCTCTTTGGAGATCATCCATTCCAGCGGCAGGTCCGCAAACTCCGGGTCGCCCATGTAGGGATTGCGATCGGCAAAGGCTGCCTTCATCGCCATAGACACGAGAAAGACATAGTCGGGCGAGTTGTGGCCCAATGCGGCAATGTCGTAGCCTTCCAGGATGTTTAGAATGGCGAGCAATGTCGGCCCCCCGTGCGGCGGCGGCGCAGTGGCAATTGTAAAGCCGCGATAGGTGCCAAGGACTGATTCGCCGTTGCGCACCTGGTACCTGGCCAAGTCCTCTGCCGTCACGAAGCTGCCGTTCGCAGCGAGGTCGTCGCTCATACGGCGGGCAAGGTCACCGTGATAGAAGTCATCCGTGCCCCGTTCGGCAAGCTGGAGCAGCGCGCGCCCATAGTCGGGGTTGTGCAGAATCTCCCCCTCGTCGTACGGCGCGCCATCCTTCTTGAGATAGATGCGGCGCGCCTCCGCGTTGCCCGCGATACAGTCGAGCAACGTGGACGATTCGGAGTGCCCTGCCCTCTTCCTCCAACCCGCGGCCAAGTGGCCATCCACCACGAAACCGTCTTCGGCAAGGCGCACCGCGGGCCCGATAGCGCGCTTCCAGGAAAGCGTCCCCCAGCGCTCCAACATGGCGGTGAGTCCCTTAACAGTGCCTGGCGTGCAGATGGATTGGCACCCGAGTTCATTCACCTTGCCCTCGAGAAAGTACCCCCACCCATCGGGATTGGGACGGATGAGTTTCTCCTCCCACATCTGCGGCGACACCTTGGAACCCGCAAGGGCAGGGGCGTCCAGACTGATAGATAGGCAACCGGCCGTCGGGCCAGCAACATGCAGAGTCAGAATCATATAGCCGCCGATGCCGCACATCTGCGGACTCACGACAGATTGAATCAGGGCGCAGGTCACAGCGGCATCAACGGCGTTGCCGCCCTTCATCAAGACCTTGGCGCCCTCCTCGACAGCGATAGGTTGAGGCGCGACAATCATGCTTGACATTTGACGTCCTGTCCTCGAATCCGCAGTGTCACGTTTGACGGCCCTCACCGTGACGGGCGCCTACCTCCAGAGAATGAGCCTGTCCACCACGCCCAGTGAGCCAGAATGCAGCTAAGGCAGCCGAGATTCTACGCCCAGGGAAATGCGTGTCAAACGCTCGCCTGCGTCGGGCGCGCTCGAGGCGCTGCCGGAGTTGGCGCCGCACAAGGACTTGCGGGGCAACCATGGCTCTCAGGGTACCGGTTGAACCCACGCGATCCTGGCGACTAGAATGATCGTCGGTCGCTGTTCGGTCATCGTGGCCGCCGGCGCGGCACGAAGGCACATCGGCACTGCGGGACGCTTTCGAGGACGAATTCCATTGCCTCGGTCCGGGGGAGGCCAGGTAGTGATGTTCGCTGGCCCCCGCAAGGGCGCACGCGGAAGGAGAAGACGTATGCGCATCGACTGCCACAACCACTGTTCGGGGGTGCGCGGACGCTGGCCATCGGTCGAGGACGTTGTGGCAGGCATGGGCAAGCTTGGCATCGAAAAGACCTGTTGCTCGCTTCCGGTAATCAGGGGCGATGCCGGGCCGGAGGCCGTCCGGGAGGCAAACGACGACATACTTGGCTGCATGCAACGCTTCCCGGATGCTATCCTCGGGCAATGCTTCGTCAATCCCGGCTACGCGCGGCACGCCCAGGACGAGATCACCCGGTGTGTGGTCGACGGTGGCATGAGCGGGGTCAAGCTCTATCATCAGTACCGGATCGATGAGCCGGTGCAATTCCCCATAGTCGAACGGTGCATCGAGCTTGGCATCCCGGTTCTCATGCACGCTGGCCATCCGACGACCCCTGACAGCATGCCCGGTCAGCCCCGCCTTTCCAGCGGCGAGCATTTTGTGCGGGTGGCCAAGCGCTACCCGGAGGCCCTGCTGATCTGCGCTCACATCGGGGGCGGCGGCGACTGGGAGTGGCAGCTGAAGGCCCTGCGGGAGGTTCCCAACGTGTTTCTGGACACCAGCGGGTCCGTAATCGACCAGGGCATGATCGAACGTTGCGTGCGTGACCTCGGGGCTGAACGGCTGCTGTTCGGCACCGACATGAACCTGGTCCGGGGCGTAGGCAAGCTCCTGGACGCTCGGATCACGGAGCGACAACGAGAGAAGGTTTTCGGCCTGAACTTCAGCAAGCTGCTGCGAAGGCGGCGCATCTGAGCACGGACCTTCGGGCGCCAGGGGGGACAAGGGCACGACATGATCTACGACGCCGACATTTGGATTGGACACTGGCCATTCCGGGCGCTGCCGTATCACTCGGCGACAGACCTTCTGAGGCAGATGGACGCCCACGGGATCGAGAAGGGGCTGGTGGGGTCACTCCATGGGCTCTTCTACAGGGATTCACACGAAGCGAACCGCGAATTGGCGAAGGAACTCGGACATCGGCGCGACCGCTTGGTTCCATGTGCGGTGCTCAACCCCACCTACTACGGGTGGGAGCAGGACCTGAAGCAGTGCTACGAGGAGTTCGGGATGCCCGTGCTCCGGCTTGTTCCGGACTACCATGGGTATTCGCTCGCTGACCACGTAGCAGCCGAGATGACCGAAGCGGCGCATGGCCTGAAGATGCGCGTGGCGCTGTTCGGGCGGATCGTGGACCCTCGGGGGCGTCATCCTCTGGACCCCGGGCGTGAGGCGGATGGCGCAGCAGTAGCGGCGTTCCTGCGGAAGTTCCCGTCGGCGTCATTCCTCATGCTGAACTTCGCCGATTCGCCGGAGAGGCGAAGGTGGGATGAGCCAGCCTGTTACTTCGACATCGTCCGCTTCGTGGGCGGAGGCGGCAGACGGCTGCAGACGCTGATCGCAGAGTACGGGGCCGATCGACTGCTGTTCGCCAGCACTCTGCTTATGCGCTACGCAAAGCCCACTCTGATGGCGCTGGAAATGTGCGACCTCAGCCGCCAGGAGCGGGAACGTATCCTGTGGCGGAACCTGGCGGCACTTGTGCCCGGGATGCGCTGAGACAGAGCCATCACGGTTGTTGATGACGCGGCCCGGACTCACCCATCTGCCCGCAGCTCAGCCAGGAATCGCTCGATGGTCAACGGCGCGCTGCCTTCGTAGTGGTTGTTGACGTTCACGATGGTCAGGATGCCCCCCTGGGCATTGGGTCTTGCCTGTCTTCCCTCCCCCGCCGCGCGGCAAGCGGGCGCGGGGCGCTGGCCCTTGCCTGCTGCCTGGCAGTCCGAAGGAAGCCAACCGCGCCAAATGCCGAGAGTTCCCCTTCAGCAACGGGTGCCCGCTTGGTAGACGGATTCAATCGCCTCTCGATCGCATAGGACAGATATGTCCTTCAGCGGGTCGCCTTCAATGACCAGCAGATCGGCGACCTTACCGACGGAAATGCTGCCGATCTCATTAGCAAGCCCCAGGAGATCTGCCGCCCGGGACGTCGCTGACAAGATTGCCTCGCTCTCGGACATCCCAAGCTCCACAAGCAGGGCAAGCTCCTGTGCATTCTGCCCGTGGTCGTTGAATGGCGTTCCCGCATCAGTGCCCATTGCGATCTTGACGCCCGCTTCCATGGCTCTCACAAGGCTCTTCTCGTGCTCTTCGCCGATCGCCATCACCTTGTCTACGGCCCAAGCAGGTATGCCGCTCTCCTTCCCGTGCCGAGCGATGGCCCACGCGGCACTTAGCGTTGGAACCAAGTATGTGCCTCGCTCCAGCATCATGCCGATGATCTCGTCGCTCAAGTAGAAGCCATGTTCGATGGAATCGATGCCTGCCAGCACAGCGTTCCTGATGCCTTCCATCCCCTGGGCATGCGCTGCCGCCTTCCGTCCGGCCTTGTGTGCCTCTTCGGCACCGGCCAGCAGTTCTTCTAGGGTCAACTGCGCTGCGCCCGGCTGGACTCCTGCGGTCATTATGCCCCCCGTAGCCATCATCTTCACAACGTCGGCGCCGGCCTTCAATTGCTCGCGGGCGGCCCGTCGGACGCCGTCCGCCCCGTCTGCTTCACGCCCAAACGGCCACCCATGCCCGCCAGTCATGCAAATCAAGTGGCCTGCACAGAGCATTCGAGGTCCGGGAACGAGCCGGGACTTCACGGCGTCCCGGAGCCCGATGCCTGCGAATCCCGTGGAGCCCAGGTCACGGACCGTCGTGACACCACGTTCCACCGTTCTCTGAGCATGAAGTGCGGCCTTGAGGGTCAAGAGACTGATTCCTTCGCGGGCGGCCTTTCCCAGAGGGTCAGGCGACGCATCCAGCATGAAGTGCACGTGGCAGTCGATGAGGCCAGGCATGACCGTCCTGCCCGTCAGGTCCAAGACCGAATCAAACTCCTCGGCTGCCATCTGCGCCCGAGGCGACTCGTGTCCCGGCCCTACGCCTGCGATCTTGCCCTCCGCGACCAACACCCAACCCGGTGCGATGACACCGCCCAGGCCGTCGATTACATTGGCGTTATCGAGTAGAAGCTTCATCCCTGTCGCCTCCGGCCAACAAAGTTCGTGGCACACCTGGTTCCCACGAATCTACTCACGGCCCCGCGGCCCGTGGCCCTTCTGGCGCACCGGCCGGCAGCGGGGCGCGCACTCCATTGTCCGTCTTGGCCGTTGCTTTGCAAGTCCAGCATGGTAGGACGCGCTCACCCTTCGAGGATGGCGCCCTCCTTGCCAGCTCTGTCCTCAGAAGGGCAGGCTGGGACTGTAGACCGGCCCCTCTCGCGGCTCATCGCTCCACCAAGGCCAATCGCCCTCGCCGAACTTCGTCTGGCCGTCGTCGCCGCAGAGGTCAAAGGTCGTCCAACCCAGGAGGAAATCAGCGATTTCGGCGTAACGGACGTTGGCGCCCAGTCCGACCCAACCGAGATGGATGTAGTGGACGCACGAGATACCGTAGGCAGGGCGCCGAGCCGGCTCGGCAACCCACCCGATCAGGCCGGCGTACCATTGCTCGAGCGTCTCGGGTTTGCCGGGGTCGAATTCGTCGCCCCAGCCGACTTCACTGTAGCTCCAAGGGCCGAGTCCGAGGGTGCGGTAGTAGTGCCGGCTCACTCCGATCCTGTCACCGCCCCACCCGGCGAAGTAGCCATCGCACTTGCCCGCGCCAAGCGCGACCACTCCAGCGCCGCAGGCGTAGAGTGCTGCATATGGTTTCCCGGAGACCATGGCCCCGATGTCGGCCATCTGAAGCGCGTCGCGACCGCGGTCCTCCAGATAGGAGCAGCTCTGAGCTGCCGTGAACGTAAGCACGAGACCCAAACCGAGTACCACGCGCTTCACTGACCTATACTGCAACACGAGACACTCCTTGTGTTCTGCGGACACTCTGTACAACTGACCCTTCTTACTTTCGATTGGCTTGCGTGCCCTTGGGTAGCCGCCAGTGATGTCCCGGTGATCCACGCCTAAGTCAAGACTGAGAACGCTGGCGATCCCAGCTGTGAGGCCCAGTGTTCCACTTCAGGAAGCTACTGTCAACCACCGCCTGCTGAAAGCAGGCGGCTTGGGGTTGCGGCTGAAAGCCGCACCTTGCGGCTGGAAGCCGCCTGGAAGAGGACGCGCTCCAAGCCCCCTAAAGCCCCTCGGGCGCATCCTCCCCTTCAATGCGGAATCCCTCCTCGTGCGGCTGCTCGTCCTGCCCCTCGATGTACGCGCGGATCATCTCGTCCGTCACGTTCCCCACCGACACGCAGTAATACCCCCGCGCCCACAAATGCCGACCCCAGTACCTCTTGCGCAGGTGCGGATACTCCATCTGAAGCGTGTGCGACGTCTTCCCCTTTAGATACTGCATCAGCTTGCTCACCGACAACCGCGCCGGCAACGACAGCAGAACGTGCACATGGTTCCCCGCTATATGGCCCCGCAGTATCCTCGCAGACCTGGCAGACCAACTCCCGCAGCCGCTCCGCCACCTCCCCCACCAGCACACGATACCGGTACTTCGTCACCCAGCAGACGTGCACCTGTATCTCGAATACCGTATGACTTCCCCCGCGTCGATCTCGCATGACGGCCTCCTATCGTCGGCCGCCATGCTAATGCTGGAAGCCTTCGCCTGCAAGGCGAGGGCTTGAACCCACCCACCGCCGAGACTGTCAAGTCCATTCTTCTCGAACGTCAGCCTGCTGCGCGGTAGACCGAGGCATAACCGTCGCGGGGCTGGGCCCGAAGGCTATCCAGGCCGCGGCCAGAGCATGCCCCCCCGCGCGGGCCGGCGGGGCGGGCAAGAACAGCTCAGAGCCTGACCTCAATGCATGACACGGACCGGCGGGGCAGCGTGATCTCGAGGGAGCCGCCGCCAAACTCGATCGGTTCATGCCTGACTCGTCCGATCTGCCTCGACTCCCCCGGGCCTGGGGCATTGCTAAGACGCCCTTCAAGCACGTGGTGGACGGCCTTGCCGCCCGGAGCACCGAAGTCGGACACGTCAATCACGATCTGCGCCGGCCGGTCGAAGCAGCGGTTGATCGCATGGAAGTAAATCGCCGTCTCGTCTCCCGTCGCCAGCGCGTCGACATAGGCCACCTCGTCGACTGCACCTATTCCGCCCATCTGGTACGGCTGAGCATACGTCGGCACATTCTCACTCTCGAGGTCCAGCAATCCGCTCCCATGGTGCTTTGAGTAGAACATGGTGACCTCGCCCGTGGGCATGAGGAACGGGGTGAATCCTGCGTTGGGGTCCGCTCGAATGGCCGTTATGTCCCACCTATTGCCGACCAGCATCGACTGGCATCCGATCTCCACGGTGTGCCCGGCCCGCATCAACCCATGGATGAATCCAGCCGCCCCTACCCCCTTGGCGAAGAGCGAGTCCATGGAGGGAAGGCGTCCGCTGTAACCCCACCAGCCCCCATTCCAGTTCCATTCCGTGATGGCGACCTTGTAGCCGAGTTCCCTGGCCGCCGCCACCCCATCCCGCTGTCTGAGGACCGAACGCCCCATATCGTCGATGGCCGGCACCGCCACCCAGGCATACCAGATCGCCTCTTCTGAGAGATCTGCCGTCGGCACCACCTCGCCGCCCTTCTTCACCTTGCTGATGCCCCAAGGCCGGTACTCATGCAAGGCTACGTACTGGATCTTCTGTCCGAGCCGTTCTCGTGCCATCTCAGGAAGCCAACGCGGGTGACCGTCGATGATTATCTGGATGGACGGATCCACTTCTCGCATGGTGTCGACGTAGGCAGTCAGACAATCGATGTAGAACTCCTCGGTGTGATCCCCCTCCGCCTCCTTCATTCGCTTCAGGAGGTTCCAGGTCTCATTGCCGATCTGGAAGTACTTCACGCCGTACGGCTTGGACCGGCCGTTCTTGCTGCGCACGGCTGGCCAATCCTCCATGCCCTCGGGCAGCCGTGCGCCAGGTGGGGCATTGCAGTAGGCAACGAGCGATGCTGCCTCCATCGCTGCCTCTTGCACGGGCTTGGCCCTGAGAATGGCGTTTCCGAAATTGACGACGAGGATCCCGTCTGCGTTCAGGTCCTCAGCCAGGCGAAGGAACTCGTCATAACCGAAGTTGTTGGTTATCGGATTCCCCGTGTGCCCTCTGCTCATGGGTCGGCCAGCGGCCCTGCCGGGGACGTTGTCTATCATGTCGCGCCAATCGAGGAAGTCCGCGTCCGTGCCCCCAGGGAATCGGATGATGGGGATCTCCGCTTCCCTGAGCAGCTTGACGACCCCCGGCTGAAGATCACGCGTCCCCGGAGCGAGGCCGGCCTCAGCACCGATCTCGCCGGCCCAACTCGCTCGCTCCATGAACTGGCCGAACACCCGAGCATCGATCCTGTGCAGGACCCGGTTCCTCACGGTGAACTTCATCTCGCTCGCCTCTGCGCCCGCGGCGGCGAACGCGAGCACTACGGCAATGGCCTGCAGCGCCCGTAGTCGTGATCTGATCATTGGCCTCCCCCAATCACTGAGCTAACTGCGGAGTCAACGTCGCTCGCCCGGCGGCAACGGCATCATCTACTCGAATCATCGTCCGCTTGCCTCGTCTTCCCCGTGCAGCCATCGGAGGCCGCCGGGCCAACCCTTGTCCGCCATCTTCAGGATCGAGCGGTAGTAATCGTTCGCCCCGCTCACGGTGTAGTCGTAGGCGCCGCTTTCCCACACGAAGTAGTTGGAGACCGCCGCCGCGCGGAACTGGCCTGGCGAAGTGTACGCGGCCGGGCCATGTGATTCCACGAGATCGCGATCGTTCATCAGCTCCCACGTGGTCGCCGACACGCCGTCGGCACGGCGGTATACCACAGCCGTGCTGGAGTCGACGGCTCCCCACACGCCGCGGCGGTGGACTTCGATGATTGCGTGGCCCGAGTAAGCCTGTTCCGTGTCGGCCAGAAAGACCAGGCGGCACGGGTGCGCGGCGACCTGGTAGAGGGCGCAGGCGACTCTGGCCACGTCCGTGCACCAGTCCGATCCCCGGCGGATGATCTCCTCTTCCGTCCCGCCGAGCACCATGGAGTCCAGGTCCTGGGGTGCCCTCTGGCCCAGACGCGAGCAGAAACGGGCGATGCCGGTGATACGCTCATCTTCGCAACCAGAATCGCCCACGGCATCCGCGACGTGCGCCTCGAGCGCCGGCCTCGACCCAGGCGCGTATGCCAGTTCCGTCGGCGTGTGCTGAGCATAGAGGTAGTCGGCCGTCTCCTGGCAGAGCCGGACCATGCGCTCCACGAGGACTCTGTCCATTGACCCAGGAGCATGAGCGTCTCTGCGCAGCATGGTCTCGTAGGCCGGCCCGAACTGCCCGACGCCGGTGTATCTGGACAGCTCCATACTCGTCAAGCCTCTGCTCTGCGCGGGACGGAAGGGGTGACTACCACCTCTGGTGGCCTAAGGTGACATCGGCCTCCCTCAAGTGCCTCTTGTTCCGCACAGGCCTGGCAGGACATCGGGGAGGGTCTTTCTCGCTTGCTTGGCGACCCTCAGCACGAAGTGCTGCGCCCGAACATATTGACCCAGCGCATCTTCCAGTTGATTGCGGTTCTCGGCGTTCGGCTCCCGTTGGAGCACCTTGTCGTTCAACCGCATGAGGACGTAGAGTCCCCACGGATAAGCCAGAGTGGCCAGGCAGCCGAACCGTGCAAAAGGCACGCTCTGCCCCTGACCAGAATCCCGCAAGCCGGAGAGGTACGCGTCGAGCATCATCTCCGCGAACTCCTCGGGCTCGCCGACTTTGCGGCGGGCCGGGATGAGCGAGCTGTCGGCTATCAGGCCTGCAATGTCCGGTCCGATCTGCGACCAACCTCCGTACTGCCAGTCGATCAGCACTGTCTCGTCTGTTCCATCGTCCAGCCGTCGGGACATGAGGTTAGGCATGCACAGGTCGCCGTGACAGAGCGTGCGAGGCATTCTGTCCAGTGCCTGAACGAAGATCTCACGGCTGCCCCATAAGTCCCGAACCTGCCTGCCCAAGTCAGCATCCCAAAGCCTGCTGGTCAGTGGATGGGTTCTGAACGCCTCGAAGACAGTGGAAACCTGGCCAAAGGTCCGACGAACGCCCTTCCCAAACCACTCGCTCCTGTCCAATTGCGGACAGGCCGCAAGCGTCGCGCTGCCCAGGAATACCCCGTTCAGGCGGCCGAAGTGCCGAGCGGCAAGTGCGAAGCGTTCCAGGGGCCACCCGATTGAATCCTCGGCAGCCACATCCTCGAACCACGTCCAGGGCTCATCGCCCGGATGCTCGGTCACCCCCAGCAGGCGCGGTGCGGCGATGCCACTGGGCAGCTCGTCCAACACGCCGCTTCGGTACAGCATCAGTTCCCGGTGGAAGGCTTCCCGCCGGATCGGGTCACGGTGTTCCATCGAGGGCTCGGGAACCCTCAGGAAGACGGACCACCGCACCGCACGCCCGCGGCTCGCTGCCCGACCCGTGATGCGACACACCATCCGGCCGGGCGGGATCGGCGTGCCCTTGATGACATCGCAGTCCCAGCAAGTGAGGTCGGCCCGTTCGTCCGCCAACGCCTTCCGGGCCAAAGGCAGCAGAAGCAGCCCGGTGATCCTCTTAAGGCGATGAGGCCCTGCCCTGTTCATACTCCTGTCCCTCAACGGTCCTTCCAGGACCCGGTGCCGCCAGGCGATCATACGGCGCAGGACTGGCCTTCTCAAGGGATTGGCTGGCCTGCCGATAACGCGCACAGAAACCAGGACCAGCGGGGGCTTGCAGTTTGGCACTGCCTGGCCTCAGGGCGTTCAACAAGCGAGCCAACCCGCTCCACCGGCCCGAACTCGCGGACGTACTCCGCGGCCAGACGGTCCCATGCCTGCGCGATGGCCGCAGGACCGTTTCCAATCATGGCGCTCACTGCGCGTCACCGTTCTTTCACGGTGTCGATAGACCGGACTGCCTGTGTCAGAATCGGAACCCAGATACCTGACAATGGGCGCCGAAATCAACAGACCTCCCCGTTCCAAGCGCCGGGGCATTGTACTCAGACGCCCCCCACACGACGACACGCCCCTGGCACAGAAGTTCGTCGGCTCTGATGGACGCAAGGGCCGCGCCAGACCCTCGGCGTCGGCGGGCCACCGGCGTTCCTACCATCGTGTTGCCGACCCGGTCAGAGAACGCGCCCGTGGGATGTGTCTCTGCAAACGCCACAGACCCGTCCGCCCTTGCTTCGGGCTTGCATCCCGGACTCGTCTCAATACGACTACCCTCGGTACCCGAAGGCACGTCCTTACTGTCTGCTCGGCAGACGGTTGCGCTCCTCCCTAAGCAGGCTCTGCGTTATCGGCCCCTGAGCCCGGATGAATGCGAGGGCTTTGTCGCTCCCCCCCTCCGCTTCATACGACCTGGCTATCTGGATCAGTACCGGAATCAGAACCTTCTCCGGGTGGAGGTTCGGAGAACCGTAGATCTCTTCAGGAATCTGCTGGACAATGTAGGGAGCTGTGGGGACAGAGAACTCGAAGAGCTGCCAGGACGAAGGGTCTCCGAGCAAGGCTTGAACGTAGGCCTCATGGCTCGTCTCTGATTCCAAACGCGTGCGCGCCAGGAGATACCGGAGGGTCAGCGTGTCCGGCAACGCCCCGCCAGCGCCCTTCTCGAACGCGTAGATCAGGTAGCCGGCCCACCGGTCAGGCACGCCGCCGACGCCGAGGCGCCGTGTCCTGTATGGCGGGTCGAGAAGGAGTTGCCCCTCAACGGCCGTATCCAGTTCCTCAGGCTTCAGTCCCCAGGGGTTGTCGGCCGGGTCTGGCAGATCAGGCGGTCGGGCTACAGGCATCCTGTCGTGCAGGTTCACCCGCAGTATGACAAGGCCCGCCGGATGGATCCACAGCTTCTCGAGCGTCAGCCCTACTCTCCCGTCCTTGCTGGCCGTTGCTATCGGCTCCACCATCGGTTCCGGAGCCGGAGCGGCTGGCCGTCTCTCTGTCTCCCTGACTGTGGCCGTCGCGGGGTACTTCGGCTCGAAGAAGTCAGCGGGAACTTCGGGCCCATCCCAGAGGAAATCGATCTGGAGGAATGGCTCCCATTCTGCCTGATCGGGAGGCCTAAGCTCACCCGAGAGCTTCGCCGGAAGGTACGTAGCCTCATCCACCCACAGCTTCATCCGGATCTCTCCCCGCCGCCCGAGGCCGCTGAACGTGCCCGTTCCCGGCATCTGGAAGACCTGATATGTGCGTCCGCCCTCTTGCGCCCGACGCTGGGGCCGGGGCTGCCAGTCGTCCGGTCTGAACTCCCGGATGGCGCTGATCTGATGCACAGCGGCGGCCACTTCCGGCCGTGGATCGCTTACGATCACCTGGCCGGACTGCCGGTCATAGGTAACGCAGCGGCTCTGGTCCATCCACAGCTCGGCCACGACAGTGCCGTCTTCTCGGAGGCGGCAGTAGATCTCACTCCCACGCGTCCAGATCTCCCGAATGCCCTCACTGGGCACGCCAGGCACGCGCATCTCGTAGTGAAACGTACTCACGGACTTCAGAACCTTGGCCGTCTGCGCCAGGACGTTCGCCGGAGCCGAGACCAGAACAATGGCGATCAGCCCCAATACGAGCGCGGCGAATGCCGATGCCGCGATCACGTGCAGTCGGCGTCGAGGACGAAAACGTTCCCCCGTGGTCGAGCGGGACGCCTCTGCGTAGAGGCGCCCGTACTCCCGCTCAAGCTCGGCGAACAGCGACCGCTTGATTCCCTCGGGGATTGCCAGGGCCACGTAGTGCTCCTGAAGGAGGTCCTGGAGTTCAGTCTCACTGATCCGGCCTGTCCGCCCTTCGGCATCCATTACTGCTTCTCCTCATCGTCCCGGGCCTGTTCCCGGAAATGCCGCCTGAACGCCTCTCGGCCGCGACTGAGAAGCGACTCGACGGCTTTCTCGCTCTTCCCCAGGCCAACAGCGATTTCCCTCACGGACTTGCCCGCCACGTACTTCGTAACAAGGGCACTCGCCTGCGCCCGCGGCATCTGCGCGAGTGTGATGTTCACCCGTTCCCTGGTGTCGAGGGGCGGATCTCCCTGCAGACCGCGTGAGCCGCTGGACGGTTCGGCTTGTGTCGCGGTCAGAGACTGGACCAGAGCCGCCTGTTTATCCAAGCCCCGCCAATGCTCGCGGATGCAGTTCCTTGCGATGCCGCAAAGCCATGCCTGCAGGGAGCCCTTGCCGGGCGAGAAGCCGCTGAGCGAGCGGATTGCCCTGAGAAAGGTTTCCTGGACGATGTCCTCGGTGAATCCCTTATCTTCCTGAATCTGGAAGTAGACGAACCGGTACAGCGGATCAATCAAGCTCTCGTAGAACTCACGAAGTGCCTCTGTATCACCACGCTTCAGACGTCTGATCAGGGCACGCTCGTCATCCAAGGTTGCGGGCTCCTTCTCGCTGGCCTGCTTCTCTGGCCCTCTACCCAGTATTGACGGGCAAGCTGCAAATCCTTCGCTGTGGAAGGGCATTCGCGATGGTAACACTCCAGGATGAGTCCTGCTGGCGGCGCAGTGTCGACGACGCCAACTCCTGCACGCGACCTCTTCTTCTCCGGAACTGTTCCTGACACCGTTCCTCAGGTCCCCCGCGACGTCTCCCAGGCCTATTGCGTTGCCAGCGGGAGGCCGAAGTACTTGTCCAGAACGTCAAGGACTTCGCTCAATTCCTCATGGCATTCAAGCGCCCGGCGAGCAGCTTCCAGATTCTCCGCCTCGTCGCCGGCATAGTCGTCCAGCTTCCCCCCGTCCAAGCCTCTGAGTACCTGCTCGCCACCGAGGATGTCCCGGCAATAGCGCCCGATCCAATCCACACACTCCAGAGCGTGCAGAGCATCCTCCAAATACAAGAACTCGTTCCGGTCGGGCATAGGCAGACCTTCCTCGGCCCTCCGGTCGAGGTAGGACTCCAGGATCTCGCGTCTCTGCTCCAGGTGCCAGATGGCGGGTTCGAAGTGGAAGAGCATGGAGCCGATGGGCGGCGCGGTCAGGTCGATGACGCGGATGCGACCCTCCTTCCGGATCAGGTGCCATGGCGTGATATCCAGTATGAAGTCGTTATGCTCCTTGTCAAAGCGACGGACATCCGCCCTGATCTTCCGCTCAGCGCTCTGCAGGAAACGCCGATCACGAGCCTCGAGGTGGCAACCCCGTGACACGTCCAGGATCTGATCCAGAGACTGAACGAGTCCGTCTGGCAGCGGGACATACGGCTCCCTCTCGGGAACGGGCCCCCCATAGAGCGCGTCCAGCCGGCCTGGCTCCCGGTGGTAGAAGCTGTGCACGGAGACGACGATGCCGACCGACTCGTACAGCCACTCCACATACTCGTCCATCATCTGGTTGTTCCAGAGGAAGGCCAGCGATTCGTCACCCAGGTCCTCCATGAGGATCGCGCCGGTTGCGTCGTCCGCGTAGTGGATCTCGGGAGCGAAGCGACCGGCGTGGTTGACAAAGGTGATGTTTGCCACCTCGCGACGCAACACCACTGGATCGGAGTGCCGTTTCAGGATGAGTGACCTCCCGCCGGCCCGCAGACGGTAGACTGCCGAGCCTTCCTCGACGCCTGCGTGAATCACGCCCAGGGACGAAACGACCGACAACGGCGCCCCGGGGTCCTTGACCGTCTGGACCTCGAGATCGTCCCAATCCAATAGATCGGGGCAGACAGACCGGATCTTCTGGCCTATCTCCGGTTGCATGAATACTCCTTCAGTCGCGCTGCCGGAGCTCGGCGCATCTCGTGTGCCGGAGCGCAAGTCGGATGAAAGAAGCAGGGAATCACCGTTCGAAGCCCACATCGAGCGGCTTGGTGCCACGTTTCGTCTTGGGCGAGGGATGCACCAAGAGCCCCAAAGAGCCCGAATGCGAAGCGAGAAGCTCGCATCGGTGTCTCAGCAGCCTGACAAGCCAGCGCTTCACCTGCGTCCGTTCGCCCAAGCGACGGCCCAGATCGCCGGCCACCGCTCCAGACGCCTCTCGGCCCTGCCACCAATCCCCGAGTGCCGCACGGAACTCCCGCCACCAAGAAGCCGCTTCGTCCTGATTCACGTACGTGTCCTCGCATCTCAAGAAGCCGGGGACTCCGTCGCCGCCCTCCATCGGATGATCGCGCGTGGTCACGGCGCGGCGTTCCTTGCCGATGGACCAGATCAAGCACTCCAAGTGACGGAAGGCCTTTGGCGAGCAGAGCCATCCGTACCGGATGGTGTAACTGAACCACTCCCAATCGTCGCACATCTCAGCAGCTCTGGCCTCCAGCCGTTGCACTTTGGGCGACGACCT
>Ga0114922_10002929_pt1 | contig 15955 bp, 13 predicted proteins | sample AartaG_FD_100975 | JGI IMG/M metagenome (GOLD analysis project Ga0114922, IMG submission 100975) | Deep subsurface microbial communities from Aarhus Bay to uncover new lineages of life (NeLLi) - Aarhus_00045 metaG | ecosystem: Environmental > Aquatic > Marine > Oceanic > Sediment | place...
CCGCGCCGAAAGATTTTTCCCTTCCGTTTTTCAGGAAGGACTGTTCTTTCCCTTAGCTGCTTGGCGCCGGGTCTCGTTGCCGTGCACCGGCTTGGGCTGGATCGTCTCGATCGGCCCATCTATTCATTCGTGCCGGCTTCGGGCGAACGGCGTGTCCGGCGAGCATCTTCATCCTCGCCCGCGGGGCCTACCGGGAAATAAATCAACCTGACCCCTTTTTTGACCCCTTTTTCGTTCCTCAACCGCGTTCATGGTTCTTACGGAGGGCGAAGTTGAGGACTACTGCCAGCAACATGCCGACATTGGCGCCGTGCAGTACATCCGACAATCCGGCGGTGTGACGCTGCGATGCTTCGGCCTCGCGTCCGATCTCCTTGATCACGACGACGGCGCATCTTGATCTGAGTACCGCGACCGTCAGCGAGCGGCAATCACCACCGCTACGGTGAGCGAGCAGCAATAGCATTGTCAGAACCGCGACCGTCAGGGAGCGGAGACAGCTTCACGTCAACGGGCCGCTTTCTGACGGGCGCGGTACTGATCGTGACACCCTTTCGGCAGGGATGCGAGGCGCGGTCGATGGGTTCAGGGTTCAGGATTTGGTGCGTGCCGGCGCTGTGCCTGCCCTGAGCGCACCCGCTGTGTCAGCAGTGCAGACGGTTCTTGGACTCTCGATCTGTTTCGAGCGGAAGAAAGAAGACGCCTCCCGGACGCATCAATCCCAGGTCCACATTTGAATTGTGCGTCAAGGGACGGCACCTACGTGGGCTCGGTACCGCAATAGGGGCGAAGCGAAGCCCATCCGCGGCCCGAAGTCCGATCGTGCGTTCACACCGGTTCGATCTGTCTGATCTCGCTAAACCCGGTCTTGAAGTGTTGACGGCAGCAGTGGGTTCTGTAGCCCTCGACGGCCAAGGGCTCGCCACAATGTGGGCACTCGACAACCAGCCCATCCCGCCACGGGTACTTCAATACGACCTGACCCGATAAGTTGTCGTAAAGACACCAGATCGGATTCTCCCATATCTCGCGCGGGAACATGGAACAAGCTCTGCTCCGCTCGATTCGTCAGTGCGCGGCTCTGCAACACTGCGTCAGCCGTCTCGGGTTGTCCCGGCTCAAATCGAGCCGGCCGGGATGATACGCCCGGGTCGGAAAGCAAGCCGAGGGCGTTTCCAAGACCATGCCCCTATTCCAGAATCGAGACCCCATGTTCAGAGAAGCTGGGCCACCCGTCGAATATGAGTGCCATTGAACACACTGGCAAAACAGGTGGTGTGACATGCACGGCTCACAGAGCAGTCGGCCTTGTGCGCGAACACCTGGCTTTGTGTTACTCGATTTGCTTGGGTGCGCTACCAGACCCAGGCTCCCCACACCTTTTTTCGAGAGCGACAATGCGGTTTATGAGCGGGAGCGTCATTCGTTGGACGCCTTCCATGGCTGTATTGGCCATCTTCACCATCAAGTAGTCTTCTCTAGACTCCAGCTTTATTATTCGTTCGTGGTTATCCTCGACTTTCTGTACGAGGCGGTCGACGTCGCCGCGCAGTGCACCCACGGTAGTCGTCAACGTCATCACTTCGCGGATCATCTCCATGGTACTAGCCATATCAACTGTCCCCTTTCGCGGCCGCGTCCATGGCTTCCATGCGCGCAATCGCATCCGCGACACGCTGCCGCAACTCAATCAGACTAGTGTTCGCCTCTGCGATCTGTTCCTTCAACAGTTCCAGGACTTCATCCTCCTCAATCTCGGGCTGCTCCTCGACGTGAGCCTGGGCGATGTCGTCACCGCTGATATCGGCGCCCAAATCGCTCCACAGGCCGAACGGGCTCTCGTGTGGAGGGTCCTGCGCCCCAAGAACAGAAGATGCATCCTCCAAGAAGTCTTCAATGGCAAGCGACGGTCCAAAACGCCCCTTTGACGCTGGCTCAAGCTTGTCCATGCGAATCTCTTCCGCGAATAGCTCCTTGATCTTGCCCTCATCAAAGGCCTCTGCTTCCGAAGCGGTAAAACCCAAAAAATCGAGCTTCTCGTAGTAACCCAGCGATAACGTCTTCCCGTGTCCGACCCTCTTATAACATCGCCCGACGAGTCTCTTGCGTGTGGGGATCGTCCCTTCGTAATCCAACTGCAACCCTTTGCGCTGCTCAAACATCCGCTACCTGCTCTTTCCCAGTACCATCGAGGTTCAAATACGCTCGAAGTGCTTTCATATCCTTCTTCGCAGCCTTTAGGCTGCTGATCAAGTAATCAATGTCATTCTCATCAGCCTGGAAGTAGAAATCGGCAGGTGTCCCCTCATCAACCCCAACGTTGATCGAGGCGACCATCGTTGTGTCGATAACCTGTGGCTGATATGCGTCGATCGGCGTCCCCCACCGAAAGATATCTTTTCGAACGGCTCGCACTTCGACGGTGACCCCGAAGGTCTTCAACCTAGGAAGAACGCCACCGGCTGCCCTGCGTCGCCGGATTTCGGGCTCTAGCTTGGCAGCAGCGTCTGTCTGAATCCGTTTGAGCATGTAGTCGAACATAGGTCGGGTATTCTCGTCCAACCAGCCGAGTTCGTGTTCGAGATCATCCGCCCATAGCGGCGGATCGGAATCCGGCACGGCATCGCTTAGCAAGGCATCAAGCAGGAAACTCATCACGCCGATGGCGTGCTCAAGTTTGGAACGCTCCACAGAGCGGTTCCGTGCAAGCCCGTCGACCACTCGCCTGGTTTCCGTGGCGGTCTGGGCAAGCCGAATCTTGGGCAACACATCGAGGCAAGCGTTCCGATCGCCGTCCTCAAGTCCGAGAGTCTCACGCAGGTGCCTCTGGAAGGCCTTTGCGTCATCTCCCTCTCGATCGTCAAAAACGGCAGAAAACAAGCGAGATTTCATGGTACCGTGTCCATCCGTGCTTTTACTGGCGACAAAGAAAGCATGTTCTTAGTATCGGCGGATTCCCGAGTGGTATTCGAAGCAACCCGAGCGGGGTGCGCTAATGCACCCAACGCTCCCCGGGGTACGCCATCGCTGACTGGGTACGCCGCTACCCCGAGTCGGGCAACCCGCCTCAAGGGCCGACTTGCAACGCGGATCCTCCTGCAACAACATCCGGCCTTCCACAGCATTATCATAGCAAACAAAGTCGCGCGAATCGACCTTACAAGGCCTTTTCGGCTGCCGCAAGTTCCGATCAACCGTGAATCGGGACCGAGGTCAACTTGATTCGGCCCTCTTCCTCAGTGAGGTAGAGCGCGTATCTCGGTGAGATCGGGTCTGGACCTCGGTGAGGGGCGGTGCCGACCCCTTGCTTGAATGCGGGCGCCGGTGCGAAGTAAGGCGCGGGAGCCGATCTCAGCTTGGTTACGGTTTCTCCGGGAATCATACTGCCGCACAACTTATCCAAATTGCCTATTTCGCCACGCCCGCACGTCCGAGAACCGGTTTTCCGCCCCGGTGGCCCTACCTCGGCGAAGCCGTGTTCGTTCAGGATCCGACAGACTTCGCGCCCTGAAACGGTTCGAAGCCTACCCAACGGCCACCTCAATCGGGGTCACATAGACCTCGCTGCGCAGCCGCTGCTGAATCTCCGACGGATCGGCGGTTTCAAAGAAGAGTTCCAGCGCTTCGACCAAGTTGCGTCGCGCCTCTTCGATGGTCCGGCCCTGAATGGCGAGGTCCAGTTCCGGACACAGCGAGACGTAGCCGTCACCCTCGCGCTCGATGAACCCCGTAAACCGGTGGGTTTGTTTCATGGGCCCTTCTCCGTCGCTCATCACCGTCATACCGGAACACTCTGCTGGGCACCAACCGCCGGGGCCGACCATCCTACTGGTAGCTGACGGCTGACAGCTTCTACGCCCCGATCGTCGCGCTGGCTGTTTCGCTCCAGGGGCCCGCTTCGCCGCTGGTACTGAGCGATCTTAGCATGTAATGGCCCGTCTGGCCACCGTCCGGGCCGGTCGCCGAGCTTGACCCGAATCTCGGTCCCCATCACGCCGGCCGGCTTGGGCGGATGCCACAGGCGGCTTGTCCGCCCGTGCTCAGACCGAGGGCCGGTACGTGGAACGGCAGCGGAACCCCCGGAATGGGGCGTACCAAGGTTGGCAAGCTCCGTTAGCGGCGTCCGTCATGTCCCCGGCGCCCACAGGTAGAGGAATTTCGGCGTGGGGTTGATCAGGGACGACGGTATTTCCACGTTGAGCATGTTGATTTGGAGGGGGGTCGGCGTCGGGGTGCGGGAGTAGTAGTTGGGCACGTGGTCGAACCGGCGGCCATAGGTGACGACGCGGACTGTGTCGACCCCAGCGCGCTTCTTCGCCAACTCGATCGTCTCGCGCAACGTGGCGATGCGATCGATTAGGCCAACCTCCAGCGCCTGCCCGGCCATGAAGACGCGCCCGTCGGCCAATTCGCGAATCCGGGCTTCGTCCAGGTTCGGGCGACCGGCCACGACGACTTTGACAAACCGCTCGTACATGTCGTTGACCATAGCCTGAAACCACTCGCGTTCCTCCGGCCTTAAGGCGCGAAACAACGAGCCGCTGTCTTTGTGCGTGCCGGAGGTGATCGCGTCGGCGTTTAGGCCGATCATCTTCATGGTTCCGGCGGCGTCGAACGTCTGCATGATGACGCCGATGCCGCCGGTGACGGTGGTCGGCTGGGCGACGATCTCGTCACAGGCACAGGCGATGAAGTACCCGCCGCTGGCGGCCAGGTCCATCATGACCGCGATGACCGGCTTGCCGCTCTTTTTGAAATGCGTGATCTCGTCGTGCATCAAGTGGCTGGCTGTGACGCCGCCGCCGGGCGAGTTGATGCGCAGGATGACGGCTTTGACCCGCCGGTCCCGTCGTGCCTTGTCGAGTTGCTCCAGAAGCAGACTGACCGGGTGCTCGCCCTGGCCGATCAGATGCGGGCGTTTGGCATTGATGATCAGTCCGTCCACGTCCACGACGGCGATTTTGTCGGCGGCGAAGACGGACTCGCGGAACAACTCCTCTTCCATCAGGTCTTGGTTCATCGACACCGGCGTGATGAGCAGACCTTGCGGGAGGCAGCCGGATAAGAGCGACAGCAACGGCATAAGGACGAGCAAAGGACGAATGCTGAATGAAGAATGAAGAATGATGAATGATGAATGATGAATGAAAAATGAGGAGAGGCCTTCGGGCGTGCTTGTCCCACATTCGCTGTTCGCTAATCGACATTCTGCATTCTGCATTCGGCACTCTGCATTCATGAGGTCAGTCTCCCGATTGCTTGCGGAGGATCATATCAAAGTTACGAACGAGGTTCTTGTAGATGCTCAACACAACAGCCGCGTAGATCGCCGCCGCCATGGCGCTGCCGACGAACGCCAGTATCCGAACCGAAGTCGCGTGTCGGATAAGGGCCTTCGCGTCGCCGTCGAACAGTGAGCCAGGATTGACCAGAGCGGCGATGGCCGTAAACGGAGTGAACGGTGCGACGAATCCGCCGGGCGCCTCCACGGCCCCGACCACCGAGCTTGCGATCACGGTGGCAGCCCCGGTAATGAGGATCATCGCCCCCAGACTGGCCATCAAGGCCTTGACGGTCTTCTTGCTGGTTAGCGAGAATCGCAGGCTCATGATGCAAACGAACGCGATGTACAAGATCATCAGCGCGCCGAGCTCAACGGAGGCCTCGATCCACGCGATCCCGCGGCCCTTGCCCGGTAACAAGCCGTACACGCCGAAGATCAGCAGACTGACCACCGGCACGGCGATCAGCGGCGCGGCGAAGCTGACCAGGCCCCGCAGCTTGCCCCAGATGATGTACTTGCTGGTCAAAGGGGTACAGAGCAGGATGTCCATGGTCTGGGACTCCTTCTCCTTGGTCATGGAGACGGCGGCCGTGTTGGTGGCGATCAGCAGGGCCAGGGCGAATTCGATGGCGATGATGCCGGCTAGCCACTGCTTGGTGGTGGCTGCGTCCATCGCCTTTGGATCGGTGAGGTGATAGATCAGCAGGACGAGCGTTGCCGCGGCGCCGCCGATGATAACGAGCCATCGCATCAGGCCCCCGACTCCTGCGGCGGATTTGGTGACCGCCTCTCGCCACGCGACCGGGTTTTTCCAGACGTTGCGCGGTTTTCGCGTTCGCTCGCCGTGTTCTGAAAGCCTGAAGCGCTCGGCCAGTCGGCCCAGAATCGTCGGTTCGCCCACCCTGGCGCCGCGTCGCACGAAAAAGAAGCTAAAGCCCGTCAGAAACAGCGAGGAGATCAGCGTCCAGCAAAGGTAGGTCTGGGAAGGATAGGCCCAGGCGTACTTGAGCAGGGCCTGTCTGCCGGCCAAAACGGAAACGTCCGGCGCCTGGATACGATTGAGAGACACCTCCAGGGATAGAAACGGATGCAACGCTGCCAGGGCGGACATCCTCTGGCCGTCAGTGTTCGCCGGTGCGAAGTCAAGCCACGTCTTGTTCCACTGGCCCAGCAGAAACAACGCTAGCAGGTAAAGCGCGATGAGCAGATAGAACGAGAAGATCGTCCGCCGGGTGCCGAAGCCTGAAACGCTGATGAAAATCGCCAGCGATCCGGTCAGGATTGCGGTGGAGCCGGCCAGGGCGAAGCTCTCAACAATTTGCGACGTGGTCACGCCGCCGTAGACCATCGTCAGGCAGAAGATGGGCAGGCCCGCGATCAGCAGGGCGATCACGAAATAAAGCCGACTCAGCAACGAGCCCAGCACGATTTGCGCGTTGGACAGCGGGGTGGAAAGAAGAATGCTGTATGTCTGGGCGTCGCGCTCCTGCGTGATCGCGCCGGCGGTGAAGATCGGGGCGAGAAAGCACATCAGCACCAGTTGCGTGTACGAGGCCAGCTTGAACGTCTGCGAGGCGCCTTTGGCCAGCTCGTTAAGCCCGGTCTGGTCGGCCACCGACACCATCAGGGTGATCATCACCACGGCAGACAGCAGGGCCAGGTAGCCGACGCGCAGCCAGTGGTGTCTCCACCGGCGGCTGGCCCCGGAGACCACGCGCACAAGGATGGGGTTGGCCGGCAACAGATGCCAGAATGAAAGCCAAAGCCTGGAAAGAACCTGATTCATCCGTGGCGTCATGGCGTTTCTGCGTAGATGAGGTACTCGTAAAGCTCTTTTTTTGATGTCCGCTTGCGAATCGTCTCGATTTGCAGGTTGAGGAATCCGGCGTCCTGGAATAGGGCTGCATATATCTGCTCGACTGGTATGAGCGTTCCGTAAAACTTCGAGTTTCCGACGAGGTAGTAGCAGCGAGCGCCGCCCCCGAGGACAGCTCGAAGACTTTCGACGTGCTGCCTGATGTCCTGGAAGTACTTGTGCACGTAACGACCAAGGATGTCGTGGTCCTTCCGGATTGCACTTATTATGCGATTAAACCTCGGGTACGGTATGGCCTGTTCGGTTGTCGGCTCCCACGTCCCTAGCAAGCTTGTTGCGCAGCCCCAGGTCCCCCCGATGGCCTGCCAATCGAGTTCTCCCGCTTGCCGGCCGTTTGTGAGGTGCCCGAGCCAGTACATGTACGGGCGTAGCTCACGGATGTAGCTCATCCGGTTAGGGTAGGGCGGACTTGTTACGACCGTCGTGTAGTCGGACGACGGGAGAACATCCGACAAGTCGCGGGAGTCGCCGACAAATACCGTTGCTTTGTCCTTCGGTTCGTCGGCCGGCAAGGTAGCGGCTACGTCGTTCGAGTGCGTTAGGAAAAGTGAGCAAACGGCTTCGCACGGCTCACGGGCACCGTGGTCTGCGAAAAGCGGCAAGTCATCTGATATTCGTCGCTTCTTGAAGGACATGGACTGGTGACCGAAGCTCACGTGCGCGGTTTGAATCATGACGCGACAGAATGCGATTTTGAGCAGCTCCACGACATCGGGCTGTGCCCTCTCAGCGACTCTGTGAATGCTTTCCAAGAGTCGACCGAGAGCGTTTAGAACCTCGTCGTCCCACCACTTTTCGATAGCGTGTATGTTGGGTACCCACGGTTGGGGATATGCCTTTCGCTTCCTGACGAGTGCGACGATGCATTGTGCTGCAGACCGAAGGGCAGAAGCCGCGTCTTCCTCGAATGGCTTCGTCTTGAGGTTCCCAAGCCAGACGAGAAACGGGTTTATATCCACAGCGTGACACGGGATGCCGAGCGAGGCTGATACGAGCGGGGTCGTTCCGGTTCCCGAAAAGGGGTCAAGAACAAGGTCGTCGTGCGAACGCTCGTTAAGGATTTCCCGGACGACGTGCAGCGAATATGCGGGCGTCAGTCGAAGCCAACCATGCCGGCCCTGCGACACATTTCCTCGGAAAGTGAGGTGATCGCGCCGCCCGAGAGTCGGGTTCGCCGTTTGCGGGTCTGCGAATTGTCCGAATAGGTCGCGGTTCATTCCAGCAATCTCTGGATCATCTGGTCAACTTCTCTCCTGATGATCGGTGAAGTCCGTTCGAAAAACCCGGCCAGGTCGTATCCCAGGACTTCGCGACAGAAGACGTACGTAGAGTTCATGGCGTTCCCGGTAAGCGAGCCTTTAAGGAGTAGCCATTGCGAACGGACATAGCGGTCTGCTATGTCCTCGTCAATCTGAAGCGAGAACAACAGAAGGACAGGCAGGTAATGGTGAGCGTACGCGTTGGCGGCGTTCGAAATGTCGGCGTTTTGACGCTTCGAATCCTTGCTCTTGTATCCCTGCCGGACCTCGAACACGGCACCGTGTAGCTCTTTTGAGACGTCCTGGGTCAGCTTGACAAATACCGAGGCTTGCTCAAACCACTTGCGCACACCATCTGCTTTTGACGGGGTAGAAATATCAGCCAGCGGGATTCGGGCGTCGAGCGAAAGCGTTCGCTCCTCGCCTCGTGCGGTTGGGACCGTGTATTTCCACTTACTCTGCTCATCGGTCAGCCCGAGCGCGTCTTGCAGAATGCGTCGAAAGACCCGCTCACAGGCAATCCCGATTTGCCGATACACGGAGGTTATTCCGCCAGCGGCCTTGTGTGCAACGTAAAGCAGGGGAGAGTCGAGACCGAACCAATTATAAAATGGGTCTGCTTCATACAGCGCTTGGAACTCTTCAATGCTATACCCGTCCTTTTTACGGCGCCCGAATTTCGGCTTGTAATCCAGGCAGACGTGGAGAGCGTCGCGGATGATGGTGAGATATCTATCGTCCCTACTTGTCACCTGTTTGCATCCTTCAACAGTCAGCACTCGTGGTGGACGGCGCCTTTTCTACTGCACCATCCCCTTCGTCATCCGCATAAACGCCGTCTCCAGGTTGACCTCCTCCTCCCTGATCTCACGCAGGCGGAAGTTGTTGTCGAGCAACACTTTGACCAGGCCGCTGAAGTCGTGCGTTTGCTTCTCGAGTTCGACCAGAAGCCGCCCGTCGCCGTGTTGCACGTGTTTGACGCCTTTGACCCGTTGGAGCAGCGTGGCGGCCAGATCAGGCTGCTCGGTCACGCGGATGTGCACCTTTGTTCCGATGCGAGACTGGCGGACGATTTCGTCGATCGAGCCGTGAAAGAGCAGCTTGCCCTGCTCGATGATGCCGACGGTGTTACACAGCTCGGCCAACTCGTGCAGAATGTGCGAGCTGATGATGATGGTCTTGCCCATCTTGTGCAGTTCTTTGAGCAGCTCGCGAATCTCGATCCGTGCCCGCGGATCGAGACCGCTGGCAGGTTCGTCCAGCAGCAGGACCTTCGGATCGTGCAGCAACACTCGAGCGATGCTCAGACGCTGCTGCATCCCGCGCGACAGCCCGTCTACCAGGGCGTCCTTCTTGAACACCAGGTCGGTCAGTTCCAGCACGTCGTTGACCACGCGCGTGCGCTGTTTGCCGGTGATGGTGTAGGCGCTGGCGAAGAACTCCAGGTATTCCTGGACGACCATGTCCTCATACGCGCCGAAGAAATCCGGGACGTATCCGATCAACGGCCGGATCTTGCGCGATTCGTACCCGACCACGTTGCCGCAGACTCGCGCCTCGCCCCAGGTCGGCTGCAGCAGCGTCGCCAGAATCTTGATGGTCGTGGTCTTGCCGGCGCCGTTGGGCCCGATGTAGCCGAAACACTCGCCTTCCTCGATGTTCAGGTGCAGGTTATCCAGGGCCGTGAGCTTGCCGTACTTCTTGGTCAGATTGATGGTCTGGACGATCAACCCAGTTTTCCCCACTCTTCGGCTTCAATCGGATCGGACGAGCGCCGAGGTTACGGTTGTGCTTGCTCCTGCGACTTCTTTGACGGGGCCGGTTTGCTCCCACCGCTGCCCAGTGGAATCAGCACGCGATACATGGTCAGGGCTTTCTGCGGTGTGATCGTGCGATATCCGCGGCGTCCCTGGCGTAAGGCCAGGCGCACCGGCCCGGGGTCGTCGGCAAACCCGATCAGCACGGCCGCGTCGCCCTGCAGTTGTTCTCGCAGACCCAGATGTCGCAGCCGCCCACGGCGAATCGCCAGGTGGTCGTACTGCTGCCAGCCCATGGCCGTGGGCACGTGGTTGGCCGCGTCCCAGTCACCGGCGGTGGAGGCGAGCATCAGCGCCGCCTGTTCCTGCCCAAGGTGCATATCGATCGCCCCGGCTGGTCCTTTACCACGCCGGGAGAACAGCCCGCCCACCGTCCTCATCCACCGCTTGTGTTCCTCCACCAAGGCGTAAGACAACACGATGTCATAAGCGGCGCGCTCATCGCCCGGTTTCATGGGATCGGTGGGGTTAAAGCGCGTGGTGAGCATGACCTTTCGGCCGGCGGGCAGGTCCTTGATCGGCAGCGCGAAGACGATGTCCTCGCTGCGGCTGGTGCGAGACGCCTCGCCGGTCTGCGGGTTGTACAAGCCCTTCGAGGCGCACAGCACATAACACTGCCGCAGGTCCACACCCAAGTCGTTGAGAACGTAGCTATCCGCCGTGAAACGCAGGTCGTTCAGCAGCCCTGTCTCGCCGCGCCTGAACGCTATCCTGGCGGACACCTGCCCGTCAAGCACGCCCTCCCAACGGCCTTCCATACACTTCAACGTCGCCCGCATCGGCACGTCTTCGAGGACGGCGCTGGCAGGGACCAAACGGTAGCGGCCTGGGTCCGCGTAGCTTGTGGCCACCTCGCCGGGCTCGTTCTCGCCGGCCAGTGGTCGCAGGAAGCACGTGGTGGCGCCCGGATCGACGGCCGTCCGGTAGTCGGACGGCAGCCAGACATCCACTTCGGCGTGGGAGCTTGCCTTAAGCCCCATAAGCGCGGTCGCAAAGGCGTATGGATCGTCGGCCCTGGTGTCGACGACCGTGATCTGGTGCACCTTCGCGCCGTACCCTTGCACTGTCTCCACAGTCGAGACGCTCAGAAAGCAAGCAGTAATGGCCACGAGAGAGAACACGCTCCAACTATGATGCTGCCATCCCTTCTTCTGCAAGAACCCCCACGATCCGAACGTGGCCACCAAAACGTACAACACAGTGAACGCTATGGTAATGAACAGGTACAACCCGGCGTCGCGCGGAAATGATATGAATCCTACGATGTCCCTGTATACGGAACGATGCCCGGCGTGCATCAGATCGGGGTCGGCGACATGCTTCAGATAAAACACGCGCCTGTAGAACTCGACGGCGGCTTTTTGGGCCTTTGCCGCGAAGCGACCGTCATAATCGTTGTCGATCTGCATGCTTGGGGTCACATTGCGAAACAGATCGTTCAAGGTGACTGCGCAAAAGACAACGTGCCCTCGCCCGGCCCGGCCACGAACGAGCAGGTCAGATGAAAGCTTCTGATCACGGTAATACACGAACGCACCAGGCCTGCCCGTACACCGGGCGACCGGAATGGGGCGGAGCGACCGGGGTGGGTCATCAACTTCCATCAGGTGATCCGCCAGTTCTCCCAACTCGGTCAGACGGGTCACCGGCCCGATGTCCACCGGCAGGATTGCGTCCAGTGCCTGCGACTGTGCGACTGCGCCGGCGGTGCGCGACGCGCCGATCAGCAGCGTTCCACCCTGACGCACCCACTCGACCAGTGCGTCAAGCTGTCGGGCGGACATGTCAGCCGGGTCCGCCTCGTCCCACACGATGTAGTCCACCGCTTCGAGCCCGATCCACAGCGGCGGCAACTCATCGGGCGAAATGTGCCCCACGTGTATTCGTCGCTGGAACTGATTGACGTCCCCGCCGCCTTCCAGCGCCATGATCCGCCCGCTCGAAGCCACGGAAACGCTCAGGATCAAGGCGTTGTTCGCCAGATCGTAATCGTGGATCGAAACCGGCTGCGGCTCGGGCTCAATCCTCAGCGTCTTGGCACCGGAGGATATGACCGTAACGGCCTCGCCCCGGTCATTGAGCAGCTCAACGCCGATGTTCATTTTCCCGCGCTGGGCGGTGTTCGGCAGGACAAAGAGCCAGTAGCGCTGCCTCCCGCCCGAGGAAGCCAGCAGGTGAACCTCGACACTGTCGCAGGCAAGGTCGCCGTCGCCGTCGAGCTGCGAGACCTGCAGCTTCCCGTCGAAGCTCGGCTGGTTCTCGATGGACACGTCCACGACGATGGGGGCCCAACATCCGGTTCGAACGACCCCCTCGCCGTGGGCTCGTGTGGGAAAACCAACGCGTACCAGATCAACCAGCACGTGTGCTTCGACCGTCGCCGGACCCAGCAGGAACAACCACCCCCCCGTCAGGCAGCACGCGAACCTGTGGGACTTCCGTGGGATGTCCGGCTTAACGTACGTCATCAGCGCCAACACTACTGGTGCTAAGAAATTGTAAAAACGGCGGCGCCGGCTCTTGAGAACCTCTCCCAGGCTGTGGCCAGGCGTCTTGCCAGTGATTCCCCAACAGCTCAGTGGCACGGGCGTCTCGCCCGTGATTCCCACCGGCTGTCAGCCGGTGCCACAGTGGCCTTGGGATAGGTTCCAAACGAACCCGTCTGTAAGGCATCTTGCCTGTCGCCACCCGGCCGCTGGATGAACCAACCCGATACGCATCCGTCCAGGACAGGACAACCATTCTAGCTCGCTGCATCCTCTACGACAACCGGACGGCGCAAATGACCGTGCGCGTTTTTGATGCGTTCTGATGGGTGTGTGCCGCGCTGGGGACGACCACAGCACGCTGTGTGCATTTCGCAAGACCTTTCGCCGGGAGATCAAAGACCTCTTTCGTCATGTCGGTCGGTTGGCGACGGCCACGCGTCGCAACGCATCACGAGGATCCTCGAGAAGAACCTTGCGTGATGCTCGGCGCAGCACCACACCGGAAAGAGCAGATGAGACTGAAAGTTCGTTCCAAGACTGTGGGACAGGTTCTCCAACCTTTCAGTTGACCGGCTGGAAAGCCGGTCCCACAGTGGTTTTGGGACAGGCTCTAATCTAATCGCCGACGCTGGACCTATCCCCCTTCTTTCTTCGGGCCACCAGTTTATCCGCGAGGCGTGTCGGCTCCGGCAGGCGGAAGCGCGTGGTGCAGGCCTGCACGATGCGAACCGCTTCCGCCAGTGATAGGCGGTGACCGAGGCTGACGTACACCGGTTTGACGCCGTCGCGTGTACGAACCACAGCCCCGATCCGCTCGCTGTGATCCGTAAGCCATGAGACCGACCCCGCATGTTCGTCCGGCTGAGCGTGGTGACCGACGAGCCGGCTCTTGGCGCACCCGATGGCGGGACGATCCATGATGACGCCGGCATGGCAGGCCAAGCCGAAACGCCGCGGGTGGGCGTAACCCTGTCCGTCGAACATGAACGCGTCGGGGACGGTCTGAAGCTTTCTAATCGCCGCCAGCAGGGCTGGGACTTCTCGAAACGAAAGCAGCCCGGGTATGTATGGAAACCGCGCCGGCCGCCGGGCGACCCGCTGCTCGATCACCTCGCGGTTGGCAACGTCCCACACCACGACCCCGGCGATGCAATCTGAACCATCGACGCTGAACGCCAGATCAGCCCCGGCTACAAGACGCAGATCGCCGATACGTCCGCGCGTTACGACCCGCGCGGCGAACTCCCGCTGTATGGCCAGCGCGCGCTTCGGCGTGACCGACCAACGATGCGGCGATCGAGGTGTGTGCATCCAAAGACGCCCCAGGTGTTCTGGAAACCGGTTCAGCGGTCGCGTAAGAGCCCATCCTCAACTCCCTGTGAGTATGGCACCGGCTTCCAACCGGTCAAATGGTCCGCCGAAGGCGGAGAGACTCTGTCCCACAGTCCTGGGATAGGCGCTTACCCGCGCGGGCCGGTCAATGCCGCGGGTAGTGATAACCCATATCGACGCGCTTGCGATCCTTCTTGTGGTCCGTGCGGGTGGTGTACTTTTTCAGGCCGAGTTCTTTCGCCGTGCCGTCGCCCTTGTTGACACACGGACTATTTTTGTCCTGCCCGGCCCTTTTCTGGCTGAGGTAGAAGTCGCCCAGCGGACCGCTGACCCACAGCGGATCGGCGTCGATGTTGCGCCGACCGGGCCACCCGCCCTGCACGTCGCTGAAGATGACCTCGGCGGCGCCGGATTCGACATGTATCTCGTCCGGCGTGTCGCCCCACAGGATGCAGTTTGTGATGGTCGCGTTGCTCTCGTAGCACGAGACACCACCACCTGAAACCGCGCTGTTTCCGCTGAACGTGCAGTTGGCTAGCGCTGGATCGCTGTGGTCACCGTTGTACATCCCGCCGCCCTCCCACTCGGCCGAGTTGCCGTCGAAGGCGCAGTTGGTCAGTGTCGGGTTGCTGTGGCGCAGGTTGTACATCCCGCCGCCGTCGCCATCTGCGACGTTACCCGTGATCGTGCAGTTGCTGATCGTCGGGCTGCTGTTGTTTCTGCAAATGATGCCGCCCCCGCTGGCATTCGCCGTGTTCCCCTCGATCGTGCAGTCGGTGATCGTCGGATTGCTTCCGCCGTAACAGTAAATCCCGCCGCCGCCGCCGCCATGGTTATCCGATATCGTGCAGTTGCTGATCGTGGGGCTGCTTTCGGTGAAATAGAAGCCTCCACCTACATCCGCGGTGTTACCCGTGATCCTGCAGTCGGTGATCATCGGGCTGTTGGCGTAACAGAAGACACCGCCGCCGCGGCCGCCATCGTTACCCGTAATCGTGCAGTTCGTGATCGTGGGGCTGCCGTACCAGCAGACGATGCCGCCTCCATCGTAATCTGCGGTGTTGCCGGCAATCGTGCAGTCGGTGATGGTCGCAATGGCGCTGTAACAGTAGATACCGCCGACGTAGTTTGCGGTATTACCGGTGATCGTGCAGTTCGTGATCGTGGGGCTGCTGCCGGAACAGAAGATCCCGCCGATGGCCCTTGCGCTGTTCCCGGTGATCGTGCAGTTGCTGATCGTGGCGCTGCTGCCGGAACAGAAGATGCCGCCGCCGTCGTTGTCTGCGCTGTTCCCGGTGATCGTGCAGTTGGTAATCGTCAGCGGGGTGTACCAGCAGTGGACCCCTCCGCCGTCGCTGCTTGCCCTATTCTCTGTGATCGTGCAGTTGATGATTGTCGCGGTGCTCGCCTGACTGCAACAGATTCCACCACCTATGCCGGTGTGGTCACCCGTGCTGGCGGTAGCCTCGTTTTCGCTGAACGTGCAGTCGGTGATCGTCGGACTGCTCCCGGCAGCGCAACAGATTCCACCACCCAAGCCGGTGTAAACAAGCGTCCCCCCTATGGCCTCATTCTCGCTGAATGTGCAGTCGGTGATCGTCGGACTGCTCCCGGCAGCGCAACAGATTCCACCACCTGCGCCGCTGTATAGCATTGCCCCCGCGATCACCGTGTTCTTTTCAAGTATGCAGTTCTTGATCGTAGGGCTGCTTGTTTCGCACAAGATCCCCCCGCCCCTGGCGTCGCCGGGGCTGTCCTCGGTGGCACAGCCTTTATTGATCGTGAACCCATCCAGCACGGAGTATTTGACCTCCTTGCGGTGGAAGTAGAACCCGCGATGCGGATCGTTCTCACTGGCCTCGCAGTCGATGATGCAATCTTTGGGGCCGTGTTCCGAC
>Ga0114922_10002930_pt1 | contig 15955 bp, 19 predicted proteins | sample AartaG_FD_100975 | JGI IMG/M metagenome (GOLD analysis project Ga0114922, IMG submission 100975) | Deep subsurface microbial communities from Aarhus Bay to uncover new lineages of life (NeLLi) - Aarhus_00045 metaG | ecosystem: Environmental > Aquatic > Marine > Oceanic > Sediment | place...
CAAATACGATAAACGAGCTGATGAAGTGATCACAGCCGCCAAAGGTTTAGATGCCGCCATATCAGGTATTTCTAAGGATGGTATCATATCAAAATCAGGTAGCGATTTAATGTATAATTATATTATCTACCTTATTACAGCCCTGCCAATTGCTGAGCTAATTTGCTGCCAGCCTTTCAATGATATCGCTTTAAAATTAAACTTTCCAGATTTGCACAAACAAGGCTATCGCATAGGTTTTTATAATGAGATACCAGCCCGTTCACAAGATGTTTCACCAAATGATAGGCTTGAAAGCCAGGTTACCGAACAAATAAACTCAGCAATGAGCGAAATAATGTCTACCATTAACGAACTTAAAGAACATATTCAACATGGCACTTGATTTTTTCGCCTCCATTGGCGATATAAAAAAATATGTAAAAGGGTTTACGGCCGATGAGCAAATTGACGGATTAAACCCGGTATTCAGACCATCAAAACAAAGGGTTGTTAATATTATTGGTTTAGATACATATAACCAAATATTAGCTTATTATAATGATCCCGATCCAGTTGATGACATACTTGCCCAAGCTGTTGATTTTATTTCCGGTGCATTAGCTAATATTATGTTTATTCCTTGGTTTTTCGATGAATCTGGCGAACGAAATAACACCGATAATAATTTATACCGGTACCAGGAAGATAAAATAATTGAAATTACCATTGATAGATACTGGACTGAATTAAACTATTTAATTGAACTGCTCGATGCCAATATTGCTAAATTCACTGATTATCCAAATACAGATACTTACAAAGATCGTGAAAATTTATTTTTCAAAAATGCTTACGAGTTTGATAGGTGGTATAGTATCAGTAAATCGGCTTATTTCTTCAATATAACAATACCAATACAGCGTGAAATACAGGATGAAGAAATAATCTCACGGTATAAAGACTACCCCGATTTTACAGATTTAGCACAACTTAAAAAAGATGTTAGCCGTGCAATTGCCTTCGAAACCATGGCAAGGGCTGTAATGCGGTTAGATTATACCGAATTACCACGGGGCATACGTGATGATATTTCAAAAGAATCGCAAATTACTCCAAGGATATCAAAGGAAAATTTGGTAAAAGAGCGTGTTTATACCATGCTTCATGAAAAGGCGAAGGAATATTTTGTAAAAATTGAAGACGATGTAAATGCCATACGAAATACTACCGAGGGCTTTGTTTTACCTGAAGACCTTAACGATGAAGATGACAAGTTTTACTTAACACCATAATTATGTATACTTTTTATTTAGGAGAAAATGAATATTCAATAAAAGATAAATGGGAAGAATTAACACCCGAAGAAACTATTTACCTGGTTGATTTACTTTCGCAGTATTTAACAGGCAAAATAAAGTTTTACGATGTACGTATACTGTTTACAATATATATTATGGGATATAAACCAAGGCGTATTCGTAATTACGAAAAGCAACAAATGCGTGACGAAAACTTTTATAAGATATCGCAAAATCTTACTTTTTTCTTCGAAATTAAGTACGAAGATCAAAAGAAATATGTCAATTTAGCTAAAAAAACTAAGGAATTACTTAAAAAGCATCTTCCTGAAGACCTTGAAGAAACACCCGAAATACGTGTTGCAGCAAAAATGAACCGCTGGTTTGAGGTAGATGGTGTATTCTCCAAAAATCTTGTTCCGCAACTAAAAATCGGGCGTAAAGTTTATAAGGCTTATACATTCGAATTAATGGACGATATTGCAATTACATCATTAACCGCTCAGCAATTTACCGATGCTCAAAATATATACACACAGTTGTTACGAAAATCAAATACCGAGTTGTTTAACTTATTTTGTGCGGTATTATACCAGGGCGAAACTTACAGCGAAGATATTGCACGCAAAACAGCTTCGGTTTTTGGTAAAATATCAAACAAAGAAAAACAAGCCGTTTTATTTGTGTTTTCGGGCATTCAGGAGTTTATAATTACCCGTACAAAATATTCTATACTATTTTCTCGAGAAAAGAAGAATAAAAAAGCCAAGCAACCGAAAAAAACAGGGCTAGGCTTCGAAAATACTATTTACAGCTTATCAAAAGCCGGTTATGGTTCGGTAAAAGAAATGCAAAACTTACCATTATTCGAAACATTCGATTTAATGATTAAAAACATGGCCGACACCATCAATCAGCTTAAAGATGCCGATAAAGATGTTGCTGAAATAGCTAAAATCACCAAATTAACAATTAACCAGGTAAACGAACTGCTAAATGATTGAAATAATTGAAAATACACTATTACAACAAACATTTACTTATTTTGCTAAGTATCCATTGCTTGCAGGCGTACAAAAAGCCTTTAACCGCGGTACTGGTAACTCAGGTTTTAGTGGTTACGATGCTTTTAAAGCTGCAATTGATGCTTTAGATCCAAACAGCGAATTACCAACTATAGAAGACTATATATTTGGTGTTGACGAAGAAACAATAAAAAAACAGATTGAAAATGTTGATGGACCATATTTATTTGTTGATTATGGAAATATTACCACTGACCGCGATCCGGTACAAAAAAGCGAAAGTGGCGACATATTAATTGCTGTAACAGTAGCCAGACCAATTAAACCACAAGCCATGGATATGGCAGAAACAGTTTTATTGGGTGATGAAATGTTATCCTTAATATCTACAATTAAATATCAAATGCGAAAAGACAGCACTTGCAAGCCATTTCTTAAGGAATTAACCTTTCCGGTTGAAATAACGCCATTCTTTATGCGTGAAGCAAGTAACTCCATTGGTTGGACCATGATATTTAAAAAAGCTGGTGTAAGAATTGTTTAATGTCCTTTAAAAAATACTAAAACAATAATAAATTTGAGTGTTTTTTAATCATAAATAAATTAATTGTTATGAAAAAATTTCTTTTATTATGCTTCCTGTTTGCATTATTAATGCTAATGGTACCCGAATCAAATGCAGGTCCGCCCGTTAATAATCATTTTGATACTAGGGTATTGAGTGATTGCTCATCTAACATCTACCAAAATTTAGAGATTATCACTGCCATAAATTACGAGGAGGTTGGAATAGTGCCGGCATCCTATAATTTTATTGAAAATACATTAGTTGTAAGAGAAGGAACGCTAAACGTATTTTCGCCACTAGGTATTTATTATGAAAGCAATACTGCGCTAATAAACTTTACCCATAATAGAATTAATACAAAAATGAGATGTACAAATACACTCGGAGTATTAATCGGTACAAGCGGTGGTATGCCACATTAACATAATTTTTCTGCATAATTAGAGATTACAACAAAAAAAGCCCCGTATTTCTACAAGGCTTTTTTTGTCATTAGATACCTTTTTCTTATTTTATGGAATAAATATTTTATTGTTAAACTAATAAAAAAATACCATGAAAAAAATAAAGATATATTCAAATAATTATTAACTAAACATTTATAACATGAAAAAAGTAAGAGCAAAATTTCAATGCAACGCCATTACCGATTATGGTACTACTAAAGTAGCACAATTAGGTGCTGTTTATGGTACTGAAGGAGAAAATAAAGACTTTACTGATGCCACGCCTTCCGGAGATTTATCAATTAGTATTGATAAAGGAACACCAGCTTGTGAATTTTTTGAACCTGGCAAACAATATTATCTTGATTTTACAGCGGCTAAATAATGTCCTTTAAAACAGCATAAAACACTATTACCTTAGTTTTGTGTTTAAATTATTATTCATATTGCTTAATTTTAGAGATTACAGCAAAAAAAGCCCCGGAATATCCCAGGGCTTTTTTAATTTTAAAGGTAACTTTTTCTAATTTTATGGAATAAATATTTTATTGTTAAACTAATAAAAAAATACCATGAAAAAAATTATCTTATTATTGCTTATTGCTTTATTTGGTGCGTCAACTGCTTTTTCGCAAAGCGTTAATAATGTACCTATTAAAGATATTGATGTTAGTTACATTCAAATTGTTGGTACTGCAAAGTTTTTAAGTACAAAAATCACTATTGAAATTGATTTTGGGCAAACTAACAAATTGCTAAGTTCTAAGGATACACAAGTTCGTGATGAAAAAGGAAAATTAGTCATTTTCAATTCCATGATTGATGCACTTAATTTCTTTAGTAAAAATGGTTATGAATTTATAAATGCATATGTTATTACAATTAATAACCAAAATGTTTACCACTACATGTTGAAGAAGATAAAAGAATAATTTACTCTTATTGTACAAAAAAAAGCCCCGGGATAACCCAGGGCTTTTCTATGTTATCTAACATATAAAATAAATAAAAATAGTTGTATTAAAATTTGCATAGTATCAAAATTGATACTATATTTGTATAGTTCATTTATTTATTGTTAAACAAAACACTGGCGGCAACAGGATAAAAGCGGCATAAAGATCATGAAAACTTTAACAAACAAATTCGAAGTAGTTGTTTCAATCAAATCGTTTACAAATTTTGATAGTAATCGTCAAAAAAGAACTTATAAAGCTGAATATGAACTTTATAAAAAATTAGGGTTTGAAAGTGCAATGTATAATACACTTAAAATTAAGTATATTGCAAAAGATTCAGTTGAAGCAAGAGAAATTTATGAAGCAAAAAGAAGTGAATTAAAAAATGTTAGAATTTACAAAGGATTACATATAAATCAACCTGATGTAAGTATTTTTAAAAATGATAAAGTAACTTGTTTTGAAATAAAATAGTATGAAATACGAACAATCAAACGGGCAGCATTGGAAGCTGCTCGTTTTAATGCTTAAATTAATTGCCAAAGAAAAAGACATTACCCATGAGCAAATAGCAAAAAAAACAGGTTTATTACGAAATAATGTATCCCGTATTTTTTCATTAAAATACTGCCCCTCGTTAAAAATTTTTATAGCTATTGCAATGGCAATTGAGGTAAACTTTTTCTTTGAAGATAAAGAATCAAAAACCCAATTAAACGAAATTTTTGAACAGGCAATGACCGAACTAGGTCGCAGGTCTGATCATTTACCACAAAATTAAACCTAAAAAAAGCCCCGGGATAACCCAGGGCTTTTTTATTAAAAAAAAATTCATGTCAAACATCATGAAATAACGTTATTGGTATCTTTTTTACTCCAATTATCAATAGCTTCTTTTATCGCCAAAGCATAAGCCTGTTTTTTATTCAGCTCTATGCCAATTTTTTTACTTTTTTTCTTTATTGCTTCGTTAAATTCTTTCAAAGTATCTTCTGAAATACTGAAAAATACTGATGTTTCGTTTTCTGTCTTAGTTCGCGCCAACAATACACGCCGCCGTTTTAGGGAAATATACAGGTTCTTAACAAATTCATTTGATCAAAATTAAACTGAAACTTCTAAAAGCGATACCTATGAAATAATAAGTAACATTTATGAAAAATCAAGAATTAATTAAATAATAACTAGTATGAGAAAAAAAGAAAAATGGATGAAACGTGGTGCTGAAGTGTTGGCACTTGGTAAGCTTGGTAAAATTTCAAGCATGCAAGAAAACACCATCGATGGTATAGATTATGTTTACTACATAAATGTAAAGCTTATTGGCAAATTGAGCTCAGAACCTTATCATCCAAATGATATTAAACAAGTTTAAACAAAAAACCCCCACTTGGCAGCAACCATGTGAGGGTTTATAATCATTTTGAAATGCTCAAAACACTACAAAACTATGGAAAAATCAGGAGAAATAAAAAAGCACATTGAAATAAACGGTGCAATCTTAAGTGAAAACGCAATTCATGAACTTAACGAGTTGCAGCAATCCGATAATGAGTTAACCCAACATTGGGTTAATAAACTTGGTGATGTAATAAGTTTTATTGCCGGTACACTAAACGGTTTAACAGAAACCCAACACAACGAAGGAATTAAACTACTAAGCGAATTACCCAATTTACGAGATACATTAAATCAATTAAAAAAACCTTAAATTTGTACACTAACCTAAAATCCATTAAACCCGGTTGCATTTTGCGCCGGGTTTTTCATTTTAACCAAGCAAATAATCTCACTACTCTGTACTCACTACTCACTACTCACTACTAACTTAACCAAGCTGCACATAATCTCATTACTCAATACTAATTTAACCAAGCTGCACATAATCTCAATACTCTATACTCACTACTCAATACTAATTTAACCAAGCTGCACATAATCTCAATACTCTGTACTCAATACTTAATACTACCAAGTATTGTCCTTTCCCATTAGCATTGCAAATATGATATTCGTATCATGTTATCACAAGATTTAAACAGTAAAAAATTTGCATTTAGCCAAATAGCCTCAGGAGTACTCTATAATACTGGCAGTAAACTAATCCGTCAACAAACAGACATATTAAAAACCTATTACAACAGGCAAACAGGGGCCACACTCGCAAATTTAAGCTCACAGCCGTTCAGTGTGGTAGCATCGTCACAACGGGTAACGCTATTAATCAAATACCTGAGCAGTATCCGTTTCCTCGATTTAAAAAAAACCTCCAAAGGCAAAAACAAAAAAGTTTATCAACCGATATATAACAAACCCTTATATGGCTTCATATATGGCTATGCCTATTCACGCTTACGCTATGGTTTCACGCAAAGTGTAACAGAAGCTACTATCGATCCATTAAAAATAGTAATGAAAAAACCCATTGAATTATGAGTTTTACCAAAGATGTTATAGAAACTGAATTTCGCACTAGTCAGGCTAATAAAGTTAGCCAGGATATTGATAAAATACAGGGCAGCATTAAAGAGCTTAATTCTGAAAATGAACGTTTACTGATTATCAAAAAGAAACTTGAAAGTGCCAGGACTAAGGATACCGCCGCAATTGCAAATGTTAATAAGCAATTAAAAGCCAATAATATTGCTATAAAGCAGCAAACAACTCAGCTTAAAAAAGTTAACAGCCAGCTCAAAATTAACGAGATGACTGGCAAACAGCTCCGTACACTTAACAGTCAGTTACGAAAAGAGCTTATCGGAGTATCAAAAGCCTTACAACCGCAAAAATGGAACCAGCTAAATAATGAACTCATAAAAGTTCAAAAACAACAGGCAAAAGTTAGGGCTGGTACAAAGCAAACAAGTGCGGTTATGAAAACATTAAAATCTGCATTACCATTACTTGGAGTTGGGTTCCTAACACAGCAACTTTTCTCGTTAACTAAAGAATTTTTAAATCTTACAAAGCAAATCCAGGGGGAAGCCATTAGGGCAGCTGTTGTATTTGGCGATGAGTTGGAATATGTTGAAGAACAAGCCGCCGATTTAGCCAAACAAATGGGTGTAACAAATCGTGAATTCGTTACTATGGCAGCTACCACAGCTGATTTATTAATACCCCTAAATTTTACACGTAAGGAAGCAGCTAATATGTCAGTTGAATTGCAAAGCTTAACCGGTGCACTAGATGAATGGACTGCCGGATCAGTTGGAGCAAAAGAAATTTCTAATATACTTACCAAAGCTATGTTGGGTGAAAATGAGCAATTAAAACAGCTTGGTATTGCTATTCGTAAAGATTCTGAGGAATTTCGTACCCTCGTAAAACAAACATTGGCGGCTAAAGATGTTACCAAAGCCCAAGCCGAGGCCATTGCTACTTTAGAATTGATTCAACGTAAATCAACCGATGCACAAACAGCTTATAATAAAGAGGGCAATAAACTATTAAGATTACAAAAAGAGATTGGCCGTGTTATTCGACAAAAAAAGGAAGATTTTGTGAATCTTTTTAATGAAGAAAAAAAGCAGGTTGACTTATATAATCTTGAAAATAAGGAATTGAACGCCAATTTTAATGCTTTAAAAGATACAAACCTTTCAACAGACGCCCGGAAAGAACTAATAAGTCAAATAAATACACAATATGGTACATATTTGCCAAATTTATTAACAGAAAAATCAAGTTTGGAAGAAATTGAAAAAGCCCAAAAAGCTGTTAACGATCAAATGCGTATTGACATTATTTCAAAAGCTCTTAAGGAGGAATTGACTAATGCTTTAAAAGAAGAAGCCAAGGCTGTTGAATCAATAGTAAAGGGGGATATTGCCGCCGCAAAAGCCAAAACACAACTTACAAATGTTACCGATGAAGCTTCAAAAATACAATTGGAACAAACAATTAAATATGCTGAAATTGGGAAAGCTCTTACACAATCAATCATTGATAATTCTTCTAATACTGAGAAAAATATTAAGGAAAAATTTAAGCGTATTGCTGAATATTACGACATAGCATTTGAGAGTATCGAAAGAGCAGTAAAAGGAACTGAAGAAGTAGGTTCAATAATTCCAAAAGTTGACGAAAAACAGGTTAAAAAAATTAATGATTTATATGCAGCATTAGAAAAACTAACAACCGATTTCCTTAACTCCCAATTATCTGCTAATGAAAAAGAAATTGCTACGGCAGCCGAAAAATATAAAACGCTAATTGATCAGGCTGGTAAAGATCAAGCGTTAATTAATCAAATAGTATTACAGCGTGATAAAGAATTACAAGCAATAAGGCAAAAACAATTTGAAAAAGAACAGGAAGACAAATTAAAAAAAGAAAAGGAATTCCAGGAGAGGCGAGCACAACTATTAGCGGAATACCAATTACTTTCCGGAGAAGAATTAATGCAAATGGAGCTTGACCAATTAGCTGAGTTCCACGAACAAAAGTTATTAAGCGAAACCGAATATTTAGAAGCAAAAAAGGAAATTGAAGACTGGTACCGCGAACAGGATGCCCAAAAACTCATTGAGCACGAACAAGCTGTTAATGCTGCCCGTGACCAATATGGTTTAATACCACGACGTGAGCAAACCCGTATTGAATTAGAGGAAATAAAAAAGAAAAACGATGCAGGTTTGCTCGATGAAAAAGATACACAAGCAGCTATTACCACAGTTAAACTAGATGCCGCACGAAAAAATTTAGCCGATATAAATGCTCTTATTCAACTTGGTGCTGAATACGTACAACAAATTCGCGAAACTGAATTGCTTGAAGTTCAAAACGCAACCGACCAAAGAATTGAAGCTGCCGAAAGGCAGGCACGTGAGGAAGGTTGGAGCGAAGAAAAACTGGCAAAGCGAAAAAAAATAATATTAAGTGAAAGCGAAAAAGAACAACTTGCCATACGTAAAAAGTATGCCGATATTGAATTTGGAATTAAATTAGCTCAAACTATAGCCGCCGGTGCTTTGGCAGTTGTACAGGCATTGGCACAATTGGGTCCTATAGCCGGCGCAGTTGCAGCCATTTTAATTGGAACAACCACGGGCGTACAAGTTGCCAGCTTAATTAACGAACGTAACAAAGTCAAGCAACTTAATAAAGGTAAATATACAGTTACCGGATCCGAAGATGGTAAAACATATAGCAACATACCATATTTTGGACCCGCCTCAAGTACCGGAGTTTATAATGGTGGCAAACCAACATTAATAAACGAAACAGGCGGTGAAATAGTAATTGCAGCGAAGCATGTTGACAATTTAAAAATGAATTACCCAGCCATTATAGATGCTATTTACAACACACGGCCAAGTGTTAGCCAAATGCAAGATGGTAATGTCGATAGTGTTTCAAATATTTCAGGTACTGGCCAGCAACAAAATAATGCCGAAATAGCAAACAAAACATTAACGGCCATAGCAGTATCATTAAACCGGCTAAACACCATACTTGATAACGGCATTGAATCATATATGCTATGGGAAAATTATAAAACCGACAAAGCCACATTCGAATCCGTTGAAAATAATAACAGCCTTCAATAAATTTGCGTTATATGCTAATTAATTGGCGTATTACGCAAACTTATTAACATATATATAAACTAACCAAGCTGTAAATAATCTCATTACTCACTACTCTTAATCTCAATACTAACATAACCAAGCTGTAAATAATCTCAATACTCTGTACTCTATACTCAATACTAACAATATTTGTCCTTTAATATCCCCTTTCTTCCCTTTATTATTAACAAAAAATTCACACTACTATGTCAATTTGGACATCAAAATTCGGATTATCAGCAATAATTGTATGGTTTAAAACCCAAGTTGATTTTCTCTTGAATTCAGTATTAGGTGCCTCAATAGGATTTGAAGATACAAAGGCCGATATACGTGCAATAACAGGTTATAGTGATGAAGATTATGTCGGTTGTTTCGAAAACAATTTTACTTATCAGTTTGATGCTGCACTAACAACCGCCGACAATGATAACACTATACTAACACCCGATGATATTACTGAACCGGCACCAGGCCGATGGGTAAAGGTAAATGAATATTCAACAGTTGGCCATGGCCACTCACAATACGCCAATAAAGTAGGATCACCAACCACTGGTGACTTCGCCGGTTTAGATGCAAATGGTGATTTAACCGACTCAGGCAAAAAACCCGCCGATTATTACGATAAAACAGTTTTACCCACCGAAGGCAACCTGGTTGAATATGGTTCGGGTGATACATTAGTTGATTCAGGTGTTGCCGCCGATGATGTTGTAACCGAAGCTGACATTGATGACAAAATGGATAAAATCAGCGGTGTTGTTGGCGGTGATGTAGGTAAAATACTCACAGTTGATGGGGACGGTAACGCCGATATGAGTGGAAATAAATTAACTGATTTTGTACAAATACAAAATTCGCAATTTATAATATATAATAACGGCACACAAACATTACAAGCCGGATGTGTAAGACATTTTATTGATGGTGATAACTATAAAATTCAACAATATAATGGTGCTACCTGGGACGATGGCCAGGTAATAAATTTTGCTGCAAGTGGCCCAAGTGGATTTTAACATAAAAAATTAATATATGAAAAAACTAATTCTAATTATAAGCTTAATCATTTGCGTATTATTTCGAGTAAACGCACAAGAAACAGAATTCACCTATGTAAAAGCAAAAACTTTTCACGCTCGCGACAGCATTGGAATTTATAACATTTGGCTTGATAGTGCCGACTGGCGCAAATTGCAAAATATTGATGACAGTATTGCTGTGATTATAAACGATTCATTAGCTTATTATCTTAATTTAAATGATAGCACAATACTATATGTAACACCAAAACAATTAGCAGATACCGCCGCCGCTATACGTGCCACCATAAGCGAAATCATTCCGGTTACAATTAAAAAGGCAAAAGCTTTAATATTTTTTGATGATAATGCTCTAAATTTTGATACAGATAGCACTAATTTATCTTATGATAGTTCAACCAATACTTTGCATGCAAAAAATATTGAAGGGGTGAAGATTAATACAGATACCTTAAATGCTGATGTTATACAAGCTACTGGAAATATCTTAACCGAAGGTTTAATTGGAATTAAAACAGATAATCCTGAACAGTTAGTACATGCTATTGGTAATGATACTTATTCTCGCTTTTTGCTTGAACATTATGGGACTGCCGAAAACCCTGTTATAGAGTTTCACCAGGCAAGTGGGACTAAAGAATCCCCGGGATATAGTCTTAAATCAGATGGTACATTTATATGGCAAACGTATTTTGACGGGGGGTTTAAAAATATGGTCAAAACGTATGTAAGCCATGATACCTCATCAACAAGCAAAATAAGGGGGACCTATAGTTTTCAATTAAAAGACTCAAATGATTTTACCACAAAAGTAAAAGTACGTGTATTAAGCGATGGTAGTATAACACTATCTGACACAGCTAATCAATTAGCTGTTTATGATGCTCATAATTCTATGATTTGGGCAGTTGACAACGGATTAGATTATTTTATGAGATTTTCGACTTATACTTCACCTGAAGAATATAAGTTTAAAGTAGATATGGAAGGTAATACTACTATGGAAGGCACGTTAGCAGTAGAAAATAGCTTATTACAAAAAGATAAATTTTACTTATATGGTGATGGGTCAGGAGAAAATTATTTTGATGTTGAGGTTGATAGGGATTTGGTTGGTTATTTGGATTATTGGTGGACTCCTTCAAGTGGGGATAGCTCACTCACTTTAACTGCTGATAAATATAGATTTAAATATGAATGGGATGAAAATGGGATTAATTATGGGTTTGATTATAGCGTTTTAGATAGCACGTTTACGATTGATGGTAGTTTAGAAGTAACAGGAAATATAACAACTAGTGATACTTCAAAAGCTAGCGTATCTCAAATAGGAAACACAATTTTAAAAGATGTAAATGACACTTTAACAACTCCAAACGTTTTTAATGCTTTAAATATTTTGAAAAATGGCAGTGAATTAAACCCTATTAGCTATGGATCAACAACTCAAATTCCTTATACTAATACAACAGGAGATGGGTTTTTATATACTTCTAACTTTACTACCAGTTCAACTGGAAATCTTGGAATTGGACAAACTTTAACATTTGGCGGATCGGCTGGAACAAAAGTAATAGATGCCGGAAATTTTAACCAGTTGCAGTTTAAAACGTCTGGAGGTACTGCATTTGATATCGCAAACAATGGCTTAAGAATGTATGGGTCATTATCAAATATATATGATGATTTAAATGTGGATGATAATATTATTGCAGCTAGCAATAATGGTTATTTTTTGAGAAAAACTAGTACAAATAATGTAATATATGGTTATGGGTCAGGAACTGACACCAGTGGTATTGGAATTGAAGAAGATATTATTTCTTTTGTTTTAGATAAAATAAACAAAATGTACATAACTCCCGATACAATTTTTCAAAATATAAATGTAAAGATTGATAGTTCTTTAGAAGTTGAAGGAATGGCTAGTTCAAAACATTATTCAACAAGAATTTATATCAATGGAGCGGGGCAAGACGTTATTATTTCTAGCGCAGGAGTTTATTATTCAATAATAGGAAGTTCATTACATCATAATGCAAATCAAAGTTATACGGATAGTTCAATTACAGTTGCTGAAGATGGTTTATATATTGTCTCTATGAATTGTGATGGATATACGGCTTCGAATGGAAGAGCTGTTCATATATCATTATTTGTTGATGATGTCGAAGATACCGGATTTGAAAAAGAAACTTTTCATAAAACATCAAATGAAAATTACCCTTTAGATTGGTCTGGTACAATAATTTTGACAGCAGGTACAGTATTAGAACCTAAATTAAAATATGTAGGAGTTACAGGAACTTACCATTTTAGTCATTTTGGATTTGATATAACAAGAATTAATTAATTATTTTAAAATAAAGGAACACACATGACTGAAAAACGCGCAAATCAAATAGGAACTTTAAATAAGTTTTGGTTTAACATCCTGTTTTCAATAATAGGCATATTAATTCTTATGCTAGTAAATGATATTAGGACCGGAATAAAAGAAAATACTAAACGTGGCTTCGAAAATGCATATCGTATTGAGAATCACGAAATCCGCATTAGGGGTGTTGAAGAAAAAGTAAGTAACAAACAAATTATAAATAAAGGAGGATTTTAAAATGACTATAATTAAAATGATTTTAGGATGGATAGCACAAATTGCTATTCCAAAAGCAATTCAGGCATTAGCTAAAATGCCAAACAAGTACGGTATAGCAACAAAAGAATCATTTGAGGTTTACGAAAAAGTAAAAAAATATGTAAACAACGACGGTTTACTCGATGCTGATGAAATTAAGGATTTAACACCGGAAATAATTGAGGCGTTTATTGCCCTTTTCAATGTATTTAATAAAAAATTACAAATTAGGATTAAACTTAAATCTTTTAAATAATATGGGATTAGTATCTAAACAAAATGAATTTTTAACCCATGTTGCTTTGCTTATATTGCAAGCCCAGGACATGGGTTTTGAAGTCACCGGTGGTGACCTGTACAGGGCAAATGAATTACAGCTCGTTTACTTTCATGGTAAACAAGTTATAGAACAAGATAATTCAATTGTTTTGAAAGATCGATCGCGACGATCAAAAACCATGAATTCTAAACACCTCAAAAGGTTGGCTATTGATTTAAACTTCTTTAAAAATGGTGTTTACATCAATGGCTTAGATAAAATAATTGTCAAAAAACATTTGCAACCAATAGGTGACTATTGGAAAAGTCTACATCCCGACAATGAGTGGGGTGGTAATTGGAAAAGCTTTTTTGATTCTCCGCATTTCGAAAGAAAATAATTAATTAACGTGGCCATAGAAATAACACAGCAACCTAAAGACATTGTAATTTCCGGTAATCAGTCAATACTATCGGTAATTGACGAAGATGTTTTTGACTTCACAACACTTAGTGTTGATTATGGCAAAATAGTATTTATATGGTTTAATAGTGGTTTGGTTGCAGGTAATACAATTAATTTTTATGGCCATTTTGCAGTTGATGTAAAAGCTGTAGATAACTACGGTGGCCTCGATCCTTATATTAATCGTTTATTTGATAGCTATGCACTTCATGGTGGTACGCCATACGAATACCTTGAATATATGGTCGAGGCATGGAATAAGTTTATTTATTTTCCTGATGCTGTTTATGTTTATGTTGGTGAATATGGTGGACACGAAGGCATTTTTGTTTTAAATACTTATGGCGGGGCAGTTAGGGTACAACCGCTTTTTACTGCAAATGTTGAAATAGTTGAACCGGCAGATCCTATTATTATACTTTCGCCTTATAAATTTAAATATTCTGTTTACGAAATAATTGATAATGTTTCAAGTCTTCTTTCCTCTGTGCTTTTTACAGCCGATGCTGAAGATACTGATGCCATATTTGATTATGATATCAGCGATTTTTTATTTAAAGAACAAACAGGCCATTTTACCCTTTTAACAGCAAGTGACAAATTTATAGTGCATGATATATTATCAAAAATTAATGTAGTTATCTCTAATCAGTTAAATGATGATCCTAATAATATAACAAGTTCAGCGCGTACTGATGATTTTTATGTGTTACAGGGAAAAGTACCCGATTTATTAGAAGCACAACAAAATGAATTGAGTAAAACCATTTACGATTATTTAGCCGATAATAAAAAATTTTTATCCTTGGCGCCTACCACTAAAATAACTGATATTTATACGCCCGAAAGGCTTTACTGGGCAAAATATTTAGGTATTCCAACAGTAGCCGTTTTCACCATTTATTATACTGACAGTACAAGCGATGTTGAAAATCGTGCAAACTCATTAACTGATGATGATAATAAAGTAATTGAAATAAATACATCATTCCAGGCACTTACTTTTAATGAAAACAAAGTGGTTGATTATTACGAGGTGTATTTAAAAGATGTAACAGATACCAAAATATCTGAAACACGCACATATCAAATGAGTTACAAATATCAAAAATATGCCAGGTATTTTTTATTTCTGAATAAGCTTGGTGTGTATGATGTTTTTCGCACAACTGGTAAATTAGAAAGTGATATTAATGTTGCAAAACAATTTATAACTGTTGAAAAACCAAACAATTATACTGAAGATTATCGTAATCAGAAACAAATTGATCAATTACGCGAATATTCAGCGGTACTAAATACAGGCCACTTACAAGATCGTAGTTGGGCAATATATTCGCTCGAACTAATTGAGAGTAGTGATGTATATTGGTTAAAATATGGCAAAGCCTATCCGGTAACTATCCCAGGTGAAAAAATAAATTTCAGCGAAGATGGTGAATATCTTCAAAATATACCGTTTCCATTGAACCTGGTAAATCCTGAAGATGAACTATACAATGACTTTGATTTTGATCCTGCGGTACCATTGGCAGGTGACTTTAATTTTGATTTTAGGGAAGATTATTATTAATATAATATAATATAATATGGCTGGTGAAAAAACAAGAGTTCAATTGAAAGACGCTTTAGATGCCGTTTTCTATCCAAATGATTTACGATTAATAACAGCTGCGCAAGCGAATAGTGTGTTGACAGA
>Ga0114922_10002931_pt1 | contig 15953 bp, 13 predicted proteins | sample AartaG_FD_100975 | JGI IMG/M metagenome (GOLD analysis project Ga0114922, IMG submission 100975) | Deep subsurface microbial communities from Aarhus Bay to uncover new lineages of life (NeLLi) - Aarhus_00045 metaG | ecosystem: Environmental > Aquatic > Marine > Oceanic > Sediment | place...
CCAGCGGTTCGATTCGTTTAATTTGCCACCAAATGGAAAAAGTTCGGGAAATAAAGGCAGTGTTTTACGGTCTTTTCGTCGATACATGGGGATAATCTCCGATGAAAAGTGCAAGGTTTTTGAGGGGGTTGCGGCCAAAACCTTGCATTTTGTCCTTGAATTTCCCCACCAAGTTACCATATAATTATAGCAAAATCAATAAGTTATTGTATGTTTTTGAGTTCTTCAGTACACCCTATTTAAAAAGTAAGAAAATACAATATAAAGAAGGTCGACATACAATTTATCTCCTTCCTCAAAAGGAACTAAAGTTAATCTTGAAGGATTTTTTTTCATTATATACAGAAAATACCGGTTTAAAATTTTAAAAAATCCCAATCGCATTTCTGATGCGTTCTATGTCACTTTAAAAAAGAAAACCCTGTCCCAAGTCCTTTTAACGGGAGTTTTACCGGAGCCTGGGATTCTAACTCTGGGGGTAGTACAATGATTGGGGGCAGGTCAATCAACGGAGCAGATGCATTGTTTCTCGCATTAAAAACAATTAGAGAAAAGGAAAAAATAAAATGAAGCAAAAAATTAAATTCGCTTTAATAGGCTGCGGTTCTGTGCTAAAAAAGCACGCTGAATCAATCAATAGAATTAAAAAGGCTAAATTAGTAGCAGTTTGTGATATTGATAGCGAAAGGGCAAAAGAATATGGAAGAGAATATAAAGTTCCTTATTATACAAATCCAGATAAAATGGTTGAGAATGAAGACATTAATGTAATTTCTATATTAACTCCTTCCGGCTCTCATGTTCAAATTGCAATGAATCTAATAAAACATAAAAAACATTATGTAATAGAGAAACCTTTAGCCCTCAGATTAGAAGATGCAGATACTCTTATTAAAGCATGCGATGAATCTAATGTGAAATTGTTTGTTGTTCAGCAAAATCGTTTCAATCCGCCAATAAAAAAACTTAAAGAAGCAATTGACAAAAATAAATTTGGCAAACTTGTGTTGGGCACTGTTAGAGTAAGATGGTGCAGAACTCAAGAGTATTATGATCAAAAAAAATGGAGAGGAACCTGGGCTCTGGATGGAGGTGTATTTACTAATCAGGCGAGTCATCATATTGATATGCTAGTATGGATGATGGGAGATGTAGAAAAAGTAATGGCCATATCTGCAACAAGATTGACAAAAATTGAAGTTGAAGACACAGGAGTAGCTATTTTAAAATTTAACAATGGTGCTTTGGGAATCGTCGAAGCAACTACAGCGACAAGACCTAAGGACTTAGAAGGTTCGATAAGTATTTTAGGGGAGAAGGGGTCTGTAGAAATAAGTGGATTTTATATGAATGAGTTAAAGACATGGAATTTTTTGAATGATGATGAAAAGGCAAATAATATATTAGAAACTTACGGGAAAACTCCAGAAATTTTTGCCTGGAATCATTATGAATTTTTAAGAGATGTGGTGGATAGTATTTTAAATAATAAAAAAGGATTAATTGATGGATTAGAAGCCCGAAAATCGTTAGAATTAATTAATGCAATATATGAAGCTGTAGAAACAAGCCAAGAAATCTATCTAAGATTTAAACCAAAAAAATGTAAATTGGGCGTTGAAAAAATTGAAAAATAATAAGATTTTCCCTGGTGTCCACCTTGGCAAAAATTATTTTATGGGTGATTACACTATCCTGGGAATTCCACCTAAAGGAGCAAAAGACGGAGAATTTGAGACTATAATTGGTGAAAATTCATATATAAGATCTCACACAGCTATTTACGCGGGAAATAAAATCGGAAATAATTTTCAAACAGGTCATCATGTAATGATAAGAGAATTTAATGAAATTGGGGACAATGTAAGCATCGGGACAAATAGCGTAATAGAACATCATATAAAAATGGGAAATAATGTAAGAATACATTCTAATACTTTTATACCTGAATTTTCTATCCTTAAAGATAGAGTATGGATTGGTCCTAATGTAGTATTGACCAACGTTTATCATCCATTATGTCCAAAAGCAAAAGAATGTTTAAAAGGCCCTATTATTTATAAAAATGCAAAGATTGGAGCAAATTCCACAATTCTACCAGATATAAAAATAGGAGAAAATTCTTTAATCGGAGCAGGATCTGTAGTAGTGAAAGATGTTCCCCCAAATGTAGTAGTAGCAGGAAACCCAGCAAAGATAATGAAAAAAATCGAAGATTTAAGATGCCCCTATGATCTTATTTCCAGACCATATTAATTGATAAGAGGAAAAAAATGCAAATACCTTTAGTTGATCTAAAAGCTCAGTATGGCTCAATAAAAAATGAAATTGATGATGCCATTCAGAAAGTCTTAGAAAAGTGTGACTTTGTAATGGGCGAATACGTTAATAAGTTTGAAAATGAGTTTGCCAGCTTTTGCAACGTCAAATATGCTATAGGAGTCAGCAACGGTACAGATGCATTATTTCTGGCTTTGAAAGCCATAGGTGTTAAGACTGGCGACGAAATAATAACAGCTCCAAATACTTTTATAGCTACTACTGAGGCAATTACAAGGGCAGGAGGGAAAATAAAGTTTGTCGATATAAGTCCTGAGACTTTTAATATCGATCCCACCCAAATTGAACCTGAGATTACAGAAAAAACTAAAGCTATCATTCCTGTTCATCTCTATGGTCATCCTGCTGATATGAATCCAATACTATCCATAGCAAAAAAGTATAATCTGAAAGTTATCGAAGATGCGGCCCAAGCTCATGGGGCTGAATATAAAGGCATGAAAGTCGGTTCGATAGGAGACATAGCATGCTTCAGTTTCTATCCAGGAAAAAATCTAGGGGCTTATGGCGACGCAGGGGCTGTGACAACAAATGACCCTGAAATTAGCCAAAAGATCATGATGCTAAGGAATCATGGAAGGCTTAAGAAATACATGCACGAATTTGAAGCTTTCAATTGTAGGCTTGATACCATTCAAGCTGCTGTACTGTATGTGAAATTGAAATATATTGAAGCCTGGAATAATGCACGAAGAAAGCATGCCCAATATTATAAAAAATTGCTCAGGAGCGATAAAATAAGGCTTCCTTTCGAACAAAAGAATTGCAAACATGTCTATCACATTTTTGCTATAAAGGTTACAGAAAGAGATTATTTATATCGTAAATTAAATGATGAGGGGATAGGAGTTGGAATCCACTATCCAGTTCCTTTGCATCTCCAGCCCGCATATCGATATCTTGGATATGAAAAAGGGAGCTTTCCCAATACAGAATTAATCGCTAAAACTGAACTCTCTCTCCCCATATATCCTGAATTAAACAATAAGACGATAGACCATATATGTGCAGCAGTTAGAAACTTAACTTAAAATATTTTGTCATTTATTTTTCCATTCAAACAGTATTGACTCATAAATTCCAAATTTGAAATACTACAGAAGCAACGCCTAAATAACATGAAAATATTAAAGAAATTGAGAATTCGCATTAAATATTATTTTGCAGCTACTTACAGAAGAAAGAAGTTAGACTCATTGCTAGAAAAAAACAAACATTATTATCAAGGATTTGTTCTTGATATCGGGGGAAGGAATAGAGGCAAATTTCAAAAACCCAAACAAAAGACCGAAAGATGGACTTTTGCCGATATAGAAAAAAGCCATAGCCCTGACATTGTTCTAGATATAGCAAATATGAAAAAAATTCACTCTAAAAGTGTAGATGTAGTTAATGCAATTGAAGTTCTCGAACACGTAGCAAATCCTCATAAAGGCTTGAAGGAATGTCATAGGATTCTAAAGCCTAATGGAATTATGATTCTCTCCATTCCATTTCTATTTCAAATCCATTCTGATCCTTATGACTTTCAAAGATGGACAGCTGAAAAATTGAAAAGAGAATTGGAGACTTTAGGATTCATAATTGACAGATTCGAAATTATGGGTAGATATTTTACAGTCATAGCAGAAATGAACAGAGCGCTGATCAAATCATTTCCAAAGGGCTTAAAATACATATCTTGTTTATCATTCCCACTTTTAGATTTGCTTATTAAATTAGATCATCTAAAAATCGTTAAAACACATCCAACATTAGGGAGCTTTCATGCGGGTTACTTCATTGTAGCAAAGAAAAGAACATAGTATATAGAAGGCAACGAAATACTTGATGAAATTCATTTTGAACTTTTGCTTTTATGAATAATTCAAAATTAAATCTCCTCAAATAGCCCGTAAGTGGAATGTAATGAAATTGACAATCAAACCAATTCTGAAGTTTATGACAGGATTCTTTAATTACGAAACAATCTCTAAAAAATTTCCAGCAGATATGGAACTTGAATTCAATGAGATATGCGAACAATGCAAAAAGTATACAATGACGTCATTAGAAAGAATGTATGCTTTATATAAAGCTGTTGAATATATAATACATTCGAAAGTGCCTGGCGATTTTGTAGAATGTGGTGTATGGAAAGGTGGAAGCTCAATGATAATGGCGTACACTTTATTAAAGGAAAAAGAGATAATGAGGAAGATATATCTCTATGATACTTTCAAAGGTATGTCAAAGCCTACTGAAAAAGATCTAAGAATATCTGACTCTGCCTCAATAATCGATAAGTGGGAAAGAAAACAAAAAGAAGAATATAACGAATGGGATTTTTCACCCTTAAGAGAGGTGAAAAAGAATATGTTTTCGACAGCATATCCAAGAGAAAATATGATCTTTGTAAAAGGAAAAGTGGAAGATACAATCCCAGACGTTATGCCGCTCAAAATTGCTCTCCTCAGGCTAGATACAGATTGGTATGAATCCACTTTTCATGAACTTACCCATCTTTTCCCCCTATTGTCAAATAATGGTATCCTCATAATTGATGATTACGGTCACTGGGCAGGTGCTAGAGAAGCTGTAAACCAATACTTTAAAGAAAATAACATAACAATTTTATTAAATCGTATTGATTATTCAGCTAGGCTAGGCATCAAATTATAAAATAAAGCTCTAAATATCATGTAATCTGAAAAATACACACATTTACCTATGGCAAGATCAATATTAGTAAATACCCTTATCAGACAATTAGCAATATTTATTAATCTTGTATCAAAGATTCTCATACTCGTAATAATTGGCCGGTTATATGGTCCTGAAAAGTTTGGCGTTTATTCGTTAGTCTTTGTCATCTATAACTACCTTTATGTTTTTTCAGGAATAGGACTTAAGAATTATGTGTTCTACCAATATTCAAAGGAGAAACATACAAAGCTTCATACGGATTTTAACAATGTATTGTCAATTATCTCTTTCATTAGCTTTTTCTTGATATTTTTTGATCTTTTAGTTCTCTTAATTTCCGGCTTAGGGAAGGAATTTCTATTATTCTCTCTTATTCTAAACATAGGGATCATATTTGACACCCTCTCAGAGATATTTTTCCATTTCTTAGATTCACAAGAAAGAATGGTTGAAAGTTCATTGTTAAGGATGGGGGCAAATCCTATCTCACTGATTTTCATTTCATTAACTATTCTTATTTTAAAATTTAATTTCATATTTATTTTCGTTGGTTTCTTGTTATCTAAAATTCTTATATTTGTTTTAACAATAATTAAATTTAAAAAAACTTTTGATTTTAAGTTTAGGATAACTACAAAACCCAATTTTAAAAAAAATTTTTATCTATTCAAAGAGACAATTCCATTTGCTCTGAATAATTTTGTAACGCTTGGATTAAATAGAATCGATATATTGATATTATCAATTGTAGCTAATAAACATGCTATCGGAATATATAACAGTTCTCTCTCTTTAATACTTCGGCTTAACAGTATTATAAGACCTTTCATTAATGCTATTTTCCCAAGGTTAAATTATTATTATCACAACAATAAAATAGGATTTAAAAACCTTTTTAATAATTCTTCAAGGATTATTCTAACCTCAGGAGTTTATTTCTTTCTAGTATTTTTTTTAGGTGGAGAAAAGATTGTGATTTTTTTTTGGGGAGAAAAATTTTATCAATCTATTCCTGTAATAAAAATCTTGAGCCTAATGATAATTTTCAAATTCATTAATGCACTTCTTGTTGATGTGATAACCATATCTGGCAATCAATTAAAAAGAGCAAAATTAATCTTTTACGCTTTTATTTTTAATTTATTTTTGAATATTTACTTAATTCCAAGATTTTCTTATATAGGTGCTGCTTATAGCGCAGTTTTTACACATATATTAATTTTTTTTGGATTAATAATCTTATTAAAACGTTTAAAAATAAAAATAGATTTCGACATTTTTCTTACTGCTAAACTAGTAATCTTAGTCTTTTTAATCATTTTTTTTAATAGACTCATCATCCACCTTGATTTCTTCTTATATTTTGTTACTCTCACAACAACGTTTACATTGACATGTATCTTGTTTAAGATAATTCATAAAAATGATTTTTTAAAAGTATTAACTTTTTTTAATAGACAAAAAAAATTAAGTTGAGAAAATGAGAATTTTGTACTTTGCTCAATATTTTCCTCCAGAAATAGGTGCAGCTCCTCAAAGAGCGTATTATCATGCAAAAAAGTGGGTAGAAATGGGCAATGAGATTACTGTCATTACAAATGTACCGAATTCCCCTTACGGAAAAATCTATAAAGGATATAGGAATAGAATTAATCAGAATGAAATTATCGATGGCATTCACGTGTCAAGATTATTAACCATAACTTCAGGTAAAAAATCTCATGTAATCCGCAGATTTCTAAGTTCATTTTTCTATTTGGTGATATCTTTAAGGGCTCTTTTTATAAAAAAACCGGATATTGTACTTGGCAGCGCACCTTACTTTGCGGGGATATCTGCGTATATTTGTGGAAAATTAAGGAAAATCCCATTTATATACGAATTAAGAGATCCTTGGCTTCAAGTAATCCAGAGGTCTTTCAGTAAACCAAGTTTAATGATATCAATCTTGATTAAAATTGAAAAAAAAATATTAAAAAGGACAGAAAAAGTCGTTGTTATCGGGAATGCTATGGCAGATTATATTAAAAATGAATATAAGTTACAGGCAAGGCCTTCTGTAATATACAATGGGATTATTAAAGAGAATTTTGAAAATATTGTTAAAGATATACCTAGCTATATAAACAGTATGATGATTGATAAATTTAATGTTGGATTAATAGGAAATTTGGGAAATCAATATGATTTTGAGCCAATCATAAAAGCAGCTCTTTTACTTAGGAATAAAAATATACAATTTTTATTTGTTGGAGAAGGTACTCAGAAAAAATACATTTTACAGAAAATAGAAGAGTTATCTCTAGAGAATATTGCAGTCTTTGAGGCAGTCTCTTATATACAATCGCAAAATATTTTAAAAATGTGTAACCTGAGCATTATCCCTCTTAAAAAAGGAAATCTATATGATATTTATCTACCCTTAAAGCTTTTTGAATCACTTGCATTGGAAGTTCCAGTCCTTCTGGGCAATGGAAGTGAGGCAAGAAATATTCTAAAAGAATCTAACGGAGGATTTTTTTTCAAAAATCATAAGGAACTCTCTGAAATTGTAAAATATTGCATGAATAATTCTGATAAGTGCAAATTGAAGGGGGAACTAGGTAAAAAATATATCTATAAAAACTATGAAAGATCAATAATGGCTAAGAAATACGTAAAAATTTTTAAGGATATTATGTCCTAGAATTTCTAAAAATGAAAGTGAAATTAATCCAAAAAGAATTTTATAACTCAAAAAAAGAAAAACAGAGTAAATTAAACAAATTATGGAGTTTAATTAGAGCAAAATGGCAAGGGCCGGGAACTCCTTTTCGAGAATATTATATCAACATTTTGAAAAAATTTTTAGGTGAGCTAAGAGGAAAGAAAGTCCTTGAGTTTGGCATTGGACCCAATCATCCTGTTTCATTCTACATTGCTGAAAACTGTAAGGAATATACTGTGGTAGATTTGTCTAAAAAAAGACTAAAAAGATACGAAGAAAAGCTTAAAGTACATAATATAAGAAATGTGAAATACATCGTTGGAGATATTATGAAAGTCAATTTGCCTCTTAATCAGTATGATGTTGTTGTAGGACTGGGAGTTGTTCATCATCTGAAAGATATTAAAAAAACCATGTATCGAATTAGAGACCTCTTAAGAGTAGAGGGATATACTGTTTTTGCAGATCCTCTAAATACCGAACCGTTGATTATGTTTCTTCGTTTCGTTTCACGCCCTCTCAGGCCAAACCTTAAGTGGGAATTTCCTTTAAAACCAAAAGATATAAGGATAATTAAATCAATTTTTCCCGAGAATGAAATTGTCTATATGAATGCCTTGTCCAAATTAGCATTTCCCTTTGCATTCTTACCTTTTTCAACGCACATATTTCACAGGATTTTTGATATATTAAATTCTACGGATAGAAAAATTCTTAAATATCCATTTTTCAAAAGACTCGCCTGGCAGATTGCAATAAAAGCAATTAAATGTAAAATATAGCTGGAAAGAGCGCTCTATTGTTTATCAAGAGGAATTTCGTTTGAATTGCGTATCAGAAGACTATCCCTCCAATATGTTAGCAATAATAGTCATAAATATAGTTCGAAAAATGGGGACAGATCACAGTTTCTATTGATCAAATTCCTGGTTTCTATTACAACTTTCGTATCAAAACTAGGGATGGCTTTTTACAGATTACACCGATATATTTATAATTGGATTCAGCTATTTGAAATTAAATCGAAGCAACTATTTTTAAATTAGTACAAGGCGGTTTTAACAATATATTTTGCGAGAGCTTATTTGGCGATACTCACATGCAGTTAAAATTTAGTTTCTCATATGTCAGCTGACCACCCTAGAGAAAACAGATAAGTATAATGAAAAAGTACAATTGAAATACAAAATGGAAAGATCACAGCCAAGCGTAGCTAAAATTCATCTTTTTCAATCTGTTGATAACCTTTCATTATTGCTTCTTTTTATATTTGTAGTTTTAATACCTTTTGAGTTTGCTACTAAACTTCCAGATGGTAAAACAATATTATTTTTTCTCGGAATTATATTGGCTTTTTTATTTTTACTCAAAATTAGTTTTAATGGTTTTAGAATTAAAATAAATAAACTTCCAATATTTCTACTTTTTTTATGGCTGGGATGGGCTGCTTTCTCCATTTTCTGGGCTGAAGACACTGGAAGGAGTATAATAAGAATAATAGATATTTTTGAAGGCTTATTATTTGTAATAATATTCATTGATCTTATTACCTCCGAAAAAAAAATGAAAATTGTTTTGAATACCTTTTATTTTTCAACAGTGATAGTTTCTTTGTATCTTATTTTTAGTGGTAAGATTTTTTCTTTTGATAGAGTTGTGCTTATCGAAGGAGAAAACCCAAATTTTTTTGGAAGAAATATCGCCATTGGCTTTTTGATAGGATTATTTTATTTAACTCAAAATAAAAACATATCAGTTAAGATAGTTCATATAATTAACATAACTTTTTTATCTGCAGTAATTATAAGGCTTTTTTCAAGGGGAATCTGGCTAGCACTTGGAGCATCCCTTCTATTCAGCTTTTTGTTTTATTTTAAAAGAATTTTTGGGGATAGAAAAAACTTAGTTTTATTTCCACTCATTTTGAGTATTATTGTAATTTTATCTACTTCTCTGCTTTCTGAGTGGGGATTAAGAAGAATAGAAAGGACGTTTATAAAGGATGAAAGATTAACATATGGAACTAGAAGGATTGAAGTCTGGAGTGTTGCCGCAAAGATGTATCTTGAGCACCCGATTATTGGAGTTGGAGTAAATAATTTTTTCAATACATTTCCTGACTACATATATTCAGAAGAAATAGAAAAAAAACTTCGTGATACTGATTTAGAAGGTAAGGATGCCCACAACGTTTTCATAGGAATTCTTTGCGAATTAGGGATTATTGGCATAATTCCATTTACTATCTTTCTAGCTGCAATATTTATCCAAATCCGAAGGATTAAAAATCATAAATTTTCTCTTTTAGCTTTTATGATTTTTGTCTTTATTTTTATATCATTTTTCTTTAACACAATTCAGTATAGAAAATTTTTTTATTTTTCTAATGCTCTATTTGTAGCAATACCAATGATTAGTAATAAAAAAAATGGATGATGATAAAATAAATGTCTGTATGATTTCTCTAAATTATTATCCAAATTTTTCAGGTCCGGATTTACAGGCACATAGAGTAAATAGATCTTTAAATAATTCAAATATAAATATTTTTGTTGTCACACGCAATTTGGGAAGCAGAGAAAACTCCCTTGATGAAGTAATAATTTATCGACTTCCACGGAAGAGAGTATTAAAAAAGGATTCGAGATCGAGCTTAATAATATGGATTCTCTCTGTCATTTATTACTTGATCAAAAACAGAAAAAAATATCAAATAGTGCATTTACTTTCTGGTTATACATATTCGGCAATTTTTACTTTAATAGCTGGTTGCTTACTAAGGAAACAGATAGTTGTTAAGAACTCTCTTGCAAGAGGTGCATTTTTTAAAAACTCTATAAGAAAAAAGATTAACCTTACTGTATTTAAAAAATATGCGCACGTAATAAGCATAAGTTCTGAAACAAGAGATGAGTTAATAAATGCAAATTTTAGAGAAGGTAGAACTGTATTTATTCCTAATGGTATTGAATTGAACAGATTTTCCCCAGTAAAATTTGAAGAAAAAAACAAGATAAAAAAAAAATTATTTCTAGATAAAACAAAAAAGTATGGAATATTTGTGGGAGGCTTAAATGAAAGGAAAGGAATTGATTTATTAACAGAGTCAATAAAATATATTATAGATAAGATACCTAATTTTCAGCTTTTGCTATTGGGCAACTTTAGTAATATTAGCTTTAAGAAACGAATTTTCCACATTTTAGAAAAAAATAATATAAAAGAATATGTTATTTTTCTAGGAAGAAGAGAGAATGTCAGTGATTTTCTCAAAGCAAGTGACATATTTTTATTTCCTTCTCTAAGGGAAGGATTGCCCAATTCTTTGCTTGAAGCTATGGCAACAAGTTTGCCAGCCGTATGTTTTTCAATCGGAGGAGTAACAGACATTGTTGTTAATGATTTTAACGGTATATTGATAAATAATAAACTAAGAGATCCAAAAAAACTCGCAACAATTATTGTTTCACTTTTAAAAGATAAAGAAAAAATTGACTATTTAGCGAAGAATGCTATGCTTTCAATCAAAGAAAAATATAACATTATTGAAATAGCCAATAAATATAAAAAATTATATATTGCTTTAGCTAGCAAAAAAGAGTACTTATGAAAAAAATGATACTATCGATGGAATTAAAATAATAGGTGTATCAAGACCAAAAAGCCGAATATAGCGAATGCTTAGGGCACTAAAATTATTTAATGTAGCTTTAAAAAAAACTGAAATTTACCATTTTCTTTTTATTATAATATAAAAATCAGTATTAAGATGAAGCGTTATTTTTTAAGTAAAATTAAAAGTCAACAATATTTATTAGCTCTTGGAGACTCTATCGTTATCTTTCTATCTTTTTTTGTAACTTATATAATCAATTTCTCTTTTTTTGTGCGTCGTTCCTATCGTATCAGGTTTATATTCGATCGGATGCTTCCTTGGGTAGTAATATTAGTTCTTTTATATATTTTTGTGTTTTATTTGAATGACCTTTACACAAGAGATAAAATAAAAAACTTATCTCGTTGTCTATTAACGATTAGTATCTATGTATTAGTGATCAGTTTAATCTGCAGCGGTATCCTATTTTTCTTTATTAAATATATAATAGGAAGGAAAGTTATCATTATAAATATCCCTATTGTGATTTGTTTGCTTATGCTGTGGAGGTTTATATTCGTAACCTTAATTTTACAAAAGGAAAAACCCCGTAGGTTAGCGTTAGTAGGAGAAATGCAGACTTTTTTAAGTTTTATTAAGGAATTTCGCCAACTTGAAATGGCCGGCTTTAGAATAACCCAAATATATATAACTATGGGTGGTCATATAAATAAATCTTTACTACCTGAATCTGTTACTATTTGTGAAAGAATTAGCGATATTTTAGAAAATCTCGAATTCGATATTCTTGTATTTGACTACACTATAGAAGAATTATTAGATCAAGAAATTCGGCAGATATTGCAGTTAAAGTTTCAAGGAAAATCTATCTCTGATTTTCCATCTTTTTATGAAGAATTAACAGGGAAAGTTCCTGTGAATTCTGTTGACAGCCGTTGGTTCATTGAAAAAGGTGAATTCCAAGGAAAAGCAAGTAAAGCTTATGTTAGAATAAAAAGACTACTCGATATAGGATGTTCAATACTTCTTCTGACTGTTACTTTTCCTTTATTTATTCTTATTTCTATTGCAATAAAGTTCGATAGCAAGGGTAAAATTTTCTTTTCTCAGGAGAGACTTGGAATAATGAATCGTCCGTTCCCCTGCTATAAATTCCGAACTATGAAGATGGATGCTGAGAAAGAAACAGGACCTATCTGGTCAAGTAAAAAAGATCAGCGCATAACTCGAGTAGGGAAAACATTGCGTAAGACTCGTTTAGATGAGTTACCTCAACTCTGGAATATTTTAAAAGGAGATATGAGTTTTGTTGGGAGTCGCCCCATTAGAAAATATTTTGCTGATCAACTCGCCAAAATTATCCTCTTTTATGATCTTCGTTTTTCAGTAAAACCTGGGCTAACTGGGTGGGCTCAGGTTAATCATAGTTATTCTGGATCTAAAGAGGAACAGGTTGAAAAATTTCAATATGAGCTTTTTTACATTAAAAATATGTCTTTATTTCTTGATCTTTTTATAATCTTTAAAACACTCAAAACTGTGTTTAAGAGAGAAGGGGAGTAGAAGCAGCAAGAAGATATTATAATGGATTTTTTTAAGCTTTTTATTTACGATACTCAATAAGAACCGATTTAGTCCATGCTTTTTTCTTTAATATTGAGGGCCTATAATATTTGCTTATTTCATTCCCTGCTGGAAATATGTTCTGTATGAAATCAAAAACCTCGCTGTTCTCAATATGTTCTCAAAAAAATGCGACACTATTCTACTTTAATACTCTGAAAGTTTCTTCAAGTGCCTTCTGAAGGTCAGATTGCGAAAGATGATGCAATATTGCTATTTTGAGCACCTTAAAAAACCCTAGCAAATAAATATATTTGTTTTAATAGTTGTAATGGATTTGTTTTCATTACTATTTACTTTCTTATAAACATTTAATAACTTGCTTTCTTCTAGTTTCCAATTATATCTTTCTTCAATTGCTTTTCGTCCTTTTTTTCCCATTTCTTGAATTTTATTAGGATTTCCTAATAAATCAATTATTGCATTTGCAATTGCATTCTTATCGTTTGTATCAACAAGAACTCCGCATCCTGTTTCCTCTACAATTTCCCCAACTTTTGCAAACTTAGGTCCTACTATGGGTACTCCTGATTCCATGTATGTAAAAAATTTTCTTCCTGTTCCTTTTGATATATATTTAAACCTTTCATGAGGTTGATGTAAAGCAAGACCTACTTTCGATATTTTTAAATAGTGCATCATTTCTTGATAAGGAATCCAGGCTATAATCTCAATATGCTCTATTAGGCCTAATCCCATTATTAATTCTTGTACCTCGTTCCTAGTTCTTTCTCTAATAAAGGGGCCTATTAAAATCAGTTTCACTTGAGTTCTATCTTTTTTTACTAATGCAAATGCCTCTATTGCTTTCAATATTCCCTTCTGTTTTGTAAGTGTCCCAACATATATGATAATATCAGAATTTTGGTATTTTTTTTTTAATTTGTGTATAGAATTTTCATTGATATCTAAACTGTCTTGTAAATTTGGAACGTTATACAGAATTTCAGCATTATCTATGATTCTTTTATATCGATTTATCAAAACATCATTAGGCGAATCAATTGTCAGCACGCCATTAGTTTTCCGGACAAAATAGTTCTCTATTATTTCAATTAGCCTTCTACTGATTCCCCGCATGAGCTTAAAATAATTTGATGAAATATCTATTGAATAACGTTCATATGCATCATATAAAACTTTCGCTTTCTTCTTTTTTCCCAAATAAATTGCAATTGGAAGTAGAAAAATGTGGGTGGTATGAATAATACTAAATTCCTCTTTTTTCACTTTCTTAAATATTTTTATGTATAATAATGGCACATAAATTAAAGATTTTATGGTTCCCAAAGGGGCTTTTAAGCTTACCCAACCTTCAGAATTATTTTCCGTTTTATTTTTTTTGCTGCCCGTTCTGTCCCAATACAATATAAAAATATCAAAACTCTCTTCAAGTGTTCTAACCTCGTTTATTAACCTTGGGCCAAGTTTATCCGTATGACATAATAATAATATTCTTTTCTTCAACTTTTTCCTTGTAAAAAATCTATTGACCAAGACTTTTTAATAGATATTTCGCAATTTTTTTCCCTGTATTCCCTTCTCCAAAAGGATTCTCCCAATCTTTTTTTTTCTTCAACATTATATTTACACACTCTAACACTTTGTTAGGTTGGGTACCTGCTATAATATTACCTCCAACTTCGACAGTTTCTGGTCTTTCGGTACTCTCGCGAAGAGTCACACATGGCACTTTAAGTATACATGTTTCTTCCTGGATTCCACCTGAATCAGTTAAAACCAACTTTGCCTTTGCCATTAGTATTAAAAAGTCTAAATATCCCACAGGATCAATGATTTTCAATTTTTATATCTTATTTGTCTCTTCTTTGAGGTTAAATTCTTTTAATCTTTTTTTTGTTCGAGGATGGATTGGGAATATTACGGGGATATTATATTCACTTGAAATTAGAGTGAAAGTTTCCAGTATCTCGTTTAATATCTCTAGGTTATCAACATTTTCTTCTCTATGGGTAGTCGCAAGAAAATACTCATTCTGCTTGATATTTAAATTCTCTAAAATACAACTCTTATTCTTGGCTAACGCCAAATTTTGATGTACAGCATCAACAATAGTATTTCCAACAACAATTATCTCACCTTTGACGTTATCTTCAATAAGATTCCTTTTTGTCTTTTCAGTAGGAGTAAATAAATATTCGGATATGTGATCAATCATAACCCTATTATGTTCCTCAGGCATTCGCCAGTCATTGCTTCTTAAACCTGCCTCCATATGAGCAACTTTTATTCTCAGCTTTCTTGCAGCTAAGGCTCCTGCTAAATTTGTATTAGCATCTCCACCTACAATTACAATCTTTGGTTTTTCCTGGATGAAAGCTTTTTCCATTTCTTTGATCATTTCCGCAGTCTGTTCTCCATGTAGAATCGCATGCTGTACTACTTCATTCTTATATTTTGGCTCAGGCAATTTCAAATCTTCAAAAAATTGCTTATCCATATTATAAGAGTAGTGTTGTCCTGTATGGATAACGAAAAAATCCATTTTTTCTTCTGCTAATGCTCTTATTACAGGGCTAAATTTTATGATTCCAGGTCTGGTTCCAACAACAACAGAAATAGCATTTTTTAATTCGTCATAAAAAAAGACTTTTTGTTCCATTATTTTCTTACCTTGATCAAAATAAATCTAAGTCATTTAATTCACTTTGATTGCTAACTACAGAAACGCATGAAAATCTCCCAAAGGTCATTTGAATTTTTATCCTTGAATCCCGGATTGGAGGAAGAATAACAATAATCTTTACACTATAATTAAATAAAAGCCTCACGGATCTCCATGTGTTTCAATGATATTATCATTTTATACATTATTCTGCAATCTTCAAGTAGAAAATCCTGCAATTCAGACAGTAGAGGGTATTTTGGAAAAAATCCACTAGAAGCGTTAGGAGCAAAGATCTTAATATGAGATAAGAAGAGGGCCATGGATGACGAAAAGAACTTTAAAGAGGCATTTCC
>Ga0114922_10002932_pt1 | contig 15951 bp, 15 predicted proteins | sample AartaG_FD_100975 | JGI IMG/M metagenome (GOLD analysis project Ga0114922, IMG submission 100975) | Deep subsurface microbial communities from Aarhus Bay to uncover new lineages of life (NeLLi) - Aarhus_00045 metaG | ecosystem: Environmental > Aquatic > Marine > Oceanic > Sediment | place...
GTGCACGATCACCCCGAACCGCTGGTAGTCTTCGACTTCCTTCGCCCAGACGATCCCGTCGAGCTCGGGCCGCCGGTGGATGATATCCAGATCGGCCCGAAACAGGGTGTCCACAAACACGATCAGCACCGGTCCGCGCACATAGGGTTGTGCGAGACGGATGGCGTCCGCAGTGCCCAGCTGCCGCGTCTGCTCGACCGGGATAAACCCGAGATTCGGGTGCTCGCTCTTCAGATGTGATTCGATCTGGTCGGACAGGTGACCCATGATCCCGATGATCTCATCCACGCCCGCCTGTTCGAGCAGATCGAGCACACGGTCGAGCACGGCCCGATTCCCCACTCGGAGCAACGGCTTGGGCCGCGTATGCGTATGGGGCCGGAGTCGAGTTCCTTTTCCGGCGAGCGGAAGAATGGCTTGCATGCGACGCTCACGGACGTTCTGATGGAGGGTATTCGGTCGGCCGGAACGTATTGTCGTCGTATGAACCGGGCAACCGAGTCGTCCACTGTGGGTGGATGATCCCGGCAATCCGCGCCCTGTGGGGAAACGGCAGAATGAACGACGAAGTCCAGGCTCGAACCGGCAGCAGCAGGCAAGGGGCCACGATCGATACGCGGCTCACCGGTTCACCGGACAGTCGCGTCTACGCTGCGCCATTCGCGCGGATCTGGGATGTCCTGCTCGCAGAGATCGCCGGTCGCCGGATGTGGACGGTCGTTCACTCTGACGAGGACCTCGGGCTCCTGACGGCAGTGTGCAGGACGCTGCTGCCGTGGGAGATCGGACATCTATCGGTGTGGGTCAGGCTCGACGAGTATGGACTCACGCGGGTGGACGTCCGCTCCACCTCCCGGTCGAGTCTCGCCCTGCCGGGCGGCAATCGGCGTCGGGTCCAGGCAATCGTCTCGTCCCTCGACAAGCAACTCGGAACGGGGACGCGAGTCCGGACCTGAACCGCACCTGGAGGAGTCCCCGGCGTCAGGCTGCCCGCTCTCCTCCGTGCTTCAGGGCATGGTCGTACTCCGACCGTTCGATCACGGCTGCGGCCGTCAGGTCACCCGTCACGTTCACCGTGGTACGGCACATGTCGAGGATCCGGTCGACGCCCAGCACGAGAGCGATGCCCGCCGCCGGGTCGACCCCCGTCCCTGCCAGGGCCTGTTCCAGCACGACTACGAGGATGATGATCCCGGCAGACGGAACACCGGCGGCGCCGATCGAGGCGAGCGTCGCCGTGAGCACGATCGTGATCTGGGCGGCAAACGAGATGTCTCCAATCAGTACCTGGGCGATGAACATCGTCGCGACTGCCTGGTACAGCGCCGTGCCGTCCATGTTGATCGTCGCCCCGAGCGGCAGTACGAAGCTGGACACCTCTTTCTCGATATCGAGCTTCTCTTCCGCAACCTCCATCGTGACTGGCAGCGTCGCATTCGAACTCGAAGTCGAGAATGCGATTAACTGGGCCTCCCGGATCCTCCGGAAGAAGTCGCGTGGCTTCCGCCTGGCGAGGAAGCGGATCGCCAGGGTGTAAGTGATCGCCACCTGGAGGATCAGCCCGAGAACCACGACAAGGCTATACACCATCAGGCTCTGAAGCACGTCGAGTCCGAAGCGGGCAATGACCGCTCCGATGAGCGCGAACACCGCATACGGTGCGAGACGCATGATCCAGTGAATCATCACCATCGCGGCCTCGTTCACGCCGTCGAAGAAGCCGACTACGTGCTCCCGCCGCTCGGCCGGGATTGCCGAAACGGCAGCCCCGAAGAAGATCGCGAAGAAGATGATCGGCAGCATATCTCCCGATGCGAGAGCCTCGATCGGATTCCGCGGGATCATTCTGAGCAGGACATCCAACAGGCCCGGCGCCTCGCGCGCCAACTCCACCCGGCTGGCGCTTTCAGCCGCGTATGTCGAGCGCAGACCCTCGAGTGCGGCCGGGTCGATGCGGCTTCCTGGCTGGACCAGGTTGGACAGGACCAGGCCGATCGTCACCGCGATCGCCGTCGTCCCCAGGTAGTACAGCACCGTCTTGCTACCGATTCGGCCCAGCTTCGTGATGTCGCCCAGGCTGGCGGTCCCCACGACCAGGCTGGCGAACACGAGCGGAACCACGACCATCGTGATCAACCGGATCCATGCGGTCCCGATCGGCTCGATGAACACGAGAGCGCTCTTGAGAGAGTCGAGCCCGAGCAGGTTCGCGGCGAGACCGGCCACAGCTCCCGCTACGAGGGCAATCGAAATCTTCGTGTACAGTTGCATGGATTCACAGGCTGCTGGGGACCTGAATATCGGGCCCGGCAACTTATCGGCGAGCCCCGATCGGTGACAGACCCGGAGACGTCGGGTAACTTGTCCGCGTGATGATACAGGACAGACATGGCCGGTCTGTGACACCGGCGAAGAGATTCGTGACCTTCCGGGCGCCGTCCCCCCGAGTCAGGGTGTCGCTGCGCTCCGAGTTTTCTGCGAGGCTGCTCGTTGGCCTTGCCGTGCTGCTCGGCGGGTGTGGTCCTGCCGAGACGCCGCCGGTCCAGGAACAGTCAGCGCCGAGCGCCGGAGAAGGATCGCCTTCCACCACGCCGGAGGCGGTGTATCACACCGCACTCACCTTCGTCGGGTTCGGACAGGAACCGTCCCTGGTGCAATTCCGATTCGAGAACCGGACCGCACCCGACCGCCTGAGGTTGGATTACAACGGTTGGATCGCCGGTCCCGACGCGTGGACGTCCGTTCTGGGAGTGGTCGACTCGATTCCCGTGCCGCGCGCCGCGTGGCGCGTGCTCCCGGCCGGACCGCTCCGGGTGGGTGTCGAGGATGGCGGCGAGCTGTCCACCCTGCGACTCGACCTCGCGGGCGGCCCGGTGCAGATCGACGCCCTCGAGGAAGTCAGTTCCTGGAGCGGATCGACGGGGCAGCGTGAATCCCTGCGGTTCGCGGATCTCCAGGCAGGCGGTCGCGTCGAAAGCGGCTGGCTCATTCAGCGCCAGCGGGCCCGGCTGCTCGACGAACCGGCGCCCGAGCGCCTGATTCAGTCGTTTCTGCTCGCCGACACGTTGGGCAACGGTCTGCTCATCCTCCGGGATCGAGCGTTCGCCGATGCTCCGGCGACCGTATGGGCCTGGCTCGATGGAATTCAACTGGACTGGGCCGATGCCGTTCTGCTGGATCTTCCAGGCTCGACGGGACTGCCCGGATCCTGGTCGTTCGAGGTGCCGGACGTAGGCCTGTTCGGCGAGGTCACGGGCTCCGGGCCGATGATGGATGAGCTACCGGAGGAGGGCGCCGGATTCAGGCTGTACCGCATCTCGGCTACCATCGGGTTCGGAGACGAGCAGCGATCACTGTCTGGCATCGGCGTTGAGGAACGCGGACCGTGACGGCAACGACCGCGCAGGTTCTTCGCGACGTGATCACCGTGCTGTTCGGTGCCCTGGCCGGTGGCGTCACGAACCGCGTCGCGATCCTCATGCTGTTCCATCCGTACGAGCCGCCGAGACTGCTCGGGCGCCGTATCGAGTGGTTGCAGGGAGCCGTCCCGAAGAATCGGGAGCGCCTGGCTGGAACTGTGGGCCGGACGATAGGAACAACGCTGCTTACCCCGGCCGACGTAGCTGCGGAGCTGCAGGACGAGCGTCTCCGCGAAGCGTTTGAACAACAGCTCCGGAGTCTGCTGGCTGAGCTGCTCGAGGGAGAGAAACCATCCCTGGCCGAGTTGCTCCCGGAAAGCGCCCTGCTCGAATTGCGCAGAATCCTCGAGATGCTGCTGGACAGCGTCCGGGACCGCGTGATCGCGAACGTCGGATCAGAGGAGTTTGCGGAGGACGCCGCGCGCATGCTGAGCACGGTGGCAGACGCCCTGGCGGACGAGTCGCTCACCGAATCACTCGGTCCGGAACAGATCGCCGAGCTCCGGCAGCGGTCGGGAGAATGGCTCACGCGAGTCGTCGAGTCGGAGTCTTTTGCGGCGACCGTCAGGGGTCACCTCGACCGGGCTGCAGCCCGGATCCTGGTGCCGGGCCGATCGTTCGAGGAGTTCCTGCCGGAGGGCCTCGTAGCGGCGGTCGAACACGCCATCGGTGACTATCTCCCGATCGCGATGGAGAGACTCGGGAGGCTGCTCGAGGATCCCAAGGCCCGGGCCCGCGTCGAGCGCTGGGTGCATGAACTGCTCGAGCGCTTCATGCAGGATCTGCGGTTCCACCAGAGAGTGGTCGCGAAGCTGATCATCACCGAAGACACCGTAGATCGCGTGATCGACACGGTCGAGGCCGAGGGTGCGGACCGGGTCGGGAATCTCCTGCGCGAAGGCGAAGTCCAGGACGCGATGGCCCGAAGCGTGAACGAAGCGATCGTCGACTTTCTGCGGCGCCCGGTGATCGACGTACTTGGCGAACTGCAGGACGAGCGGGTCCAGGATGCGCTGGATTCAATTACCACCTGGGTGCTCGACGCCGCTCAGGACCTGGAGGTGCGCGATTTCCTTGTCGACCGGGGAGAGTCGGCCATTCTCAAGGCCGGCGAGCGCAGTTGGGCCGACGTCGTCCAGCTCGTACCCGCTCACAGGCTCGGCGGCTGGCTGGGGAGCGTACTTCGTTCAGATGCGGGAGTATCGCTGTACGAGCGCTTCCGCTCCGGAACCGTGGACCGCATCCTCGCGCTTCCGCTGGGTTCGCTCGGACGCTACGGTCGGGAAGGTGCCGCCGATCGCCTGGCGGGGGCTCTCGTCGAACCCGTGTGGGCGTGGATCTCGGCAAAGATTCCGGAAGTCGCTGCCAACGTGAGAGTTGCAGAACGAGTCGAAGAGAAGATCGTCGCTTTCCCGCTGCACGAACTCGAACGATTGATCCGTTCGGTCACGCAGCGGGAACTCAACCTGATCGTCCGGCTCGGCTACGTCCTCGGAGCCGGCATCGGTCTCGTGCTGGTGGGCATTCGCTACCTGCTCGGCGGCTGACCCCTGGCCTGGAGCGAACCCGCTCCGCCGTCAGGACCTTTCCTGCAGTTCACGCGACCTGCGATACATCTCCGCGGCCCGATCGGGCTGGCGCATACGGTCGAACAGGATGCCCAGAGTGCGGTATGCACGGGAGTTGTCCGGCTCGAGCTCGATCGTCCGCTCGAGGGCAACCACCGCGTCTTCCGCCTGACCCAGGCGGTTAGCACATTCACCCAGGTAATAGAACGCGACCGGGCTCTCCGGATTCAACTCCGAAGCCCGGCGGAACGATTCCAACGCCGCCGGATACAGGCCCTTTCTGTACTGCACGAATCCGAGATTCTGCATCACATCAGGGCTGTCGGGTGCCAGCCTGAGCGCTCGCCGCAGCTCCGCCTCCGCCTCGGGATACCGGCCCAGCGTTCCGAGCACAGCCCCGATGTTGCTGAGCAGTTGCACGTTCTCCGGCTCGAGCTCGAGAGCGGCGCGATACTGCTCAAGCGCATCTTCGCTTCTTCCGAGGCGGTCATACACGATCCCGAGGTTGTTCCTCGCCCGCAGGTGGCTCGCATCGCTCTGCACGAGCTTGTCATACCGCGCGGCCGCCTCCTCGAGTTTGCCAGCGTCCGCCAGCTCCCTCGCCTCTCGAAACAGGAGCTCCGAATCGGATTCTGGCGGCGGCTCCGCGGCTGCATCGACCCCCTCGTCGATCGTTGGAGGCTCGGCCGCCTCGTCGACTGTTGGAGGCTCGGCCGCCTCGTCTGCCTCGACGGTCTCCACTTCCTCTGCCTGGCCCACGGGTTCCCCCACCTCGACCGTTTCGACTTCGTCCGCCGGTTCCGTGACCGGATCTTCTGGCACCGGATCGAACAACGACGCCTCCCGCGGCTCCGGACTGCCGGACCCCGCCTTGCCTCCGTCCGCCTGACGCGGTGCCGACTTATGCGCGGTCTTTCTTCTCCGATTGCTACGCCGCCCCATCCCCACTCCTTATCGTCACGGATTCTCTGATCCAGTTCAGGTAGACGCTCGAACCGCCATCCGGCTCGATCGCCAGGATTTCCGGAAGCTCATACGGATGGAGTTCCCTGACGCGAGTCTCGAGGCTGCCAAGCCGGTCGGCCGTGGTCTTCACGATCGCCAGTGCCTCCTCGGACTCCTCGACGGCTTCCTCCCACCGATAGATCGATGTCGCGCCGGGAAGGACGTTCACGCAAGCCGCCAGGCGCTCTTCCACCAGGCTGCCCGCGATCGCCCGGAGCACCTCCGCGGTCGGTCCGGTGAGCAGCACGACCACGACCCGCGACCCCTCTCCCTCTCCCGGATCCGCATTCGGATCATCTGCGGACATTGTCGGCCTCCGCCTCCACGTACAGCGCCTCGATCCGCTCGGCGTAGCGTCGGGCGATCTCCCGCCGCTTGATCTTGAGCGTCGGGGTCAGAAGACCGTTGGCGACACTGAACGTATCGGCGACGATGAGCACCCGCTTCGGACGCTCATGCCGGGCGAGGTCGGCGATCTTGGGCGCGATGTCCGATTCTATGATTTCGAGCAGGGCCGGGTGATCCTGGAACCGCTTCCGGTCGTTCTCATCCGCGACGTGACCCGGCAGGGCGATCCGAAACGCCTGGAAACTCGGGACGACCAGGATGATCGGGAACTTCCGCTTGTCTCCCAGCATCACGACCTGGTCGATGTACGGAGAGCGAGCGAGCCGCTCCTCGATCGGTTGCGGCGCGATATTCTTCCCTGCCGCAGTTACGATGATGTTCTTCTTGCGATCGGTGATCGTCAGGTATCCGTCGTCATCGAGATGTCCGATATCGCCCGAGTGAAACCACCCGTCCTGGTCGATCGTGCCGCGGGTCGCCTGAGGATTACCGTAGTACCCCAGCATGATCTGCGGACCCCGCATCAGGACCTCGCCGTCGTCCGCGATCCGAATCTCCGTCCCCGGGATCGGCGGACCGACCGTTCCGAACCGGATGTCGCCGGGCAAGTTCACGTTGGTGACCGGGGAGGTCTCCGTAAGCCCGTAGCCCTCCAGGATCGTAAGTCCGCCCGAATAGAAGAACCGTGCGATCTCGGCCGACAGCGGCGCGGCACCGCTCACGAAGAAGCGGATCCGGCCTCCCGTGCGCGCCCTGAGCTTGGAGAACACGATCTTGTCGGACAGTCGGTATCCAGCCCTGAGGATCGGGCCGGGCTTCCTGCCGGCGAGCCGCTGCGTCGAGTGAAGGTCTCCGAACCACTTCGCGAGACGGAATCCTGCCTTCTTTGCCGCCCCACCTTCTTCCACTGCCTCCACGACGGCATCGTAGAACTTCTCGAACAGCCGGGGGACACCGGTCATGATCGTCGGCTGAACTTCTGTCATGTCGCGCGCGACGAAGTCCACACCCTCCGTGTACGCGATCTGCACCCCCGCGGCCCACATCAGGAAGTGGCCGGCCGTGCGCTCGAAAGCGTGAGACAGCGGCAACCAGCTGAGGACTCGGTCCGCGGGGCCGATCGGCAGACACGCCATCGACTGGTATGTGTTGGCATGCAGATTGGCGTGGCTGAGCATCACGCCCTTGGGCTGCCCGGTGGTGCCCGAGGTATAGATCAGGGTGGCGAGTTCCTTGGGCAGAGTCTTCCTCGCCCGGCTCTCCCAACTGCCCGCCAGGTCCACGGCTGCATCTCCCCTTGCCGCCAGGTCGTCGAGGGACAGGATCTCGAGCCCTTCGACTCTGGTCGCCACCGGATCGAACACGACCGCAGCGGCGACCCCGGGAACTGCTCCCCTGACCTCCAGAAGCTTTGCGAGCTGTTCGGAGTCCCCGACAAACACCAGACGGGCGCCCGAGTCCGACAGGATATACTCGATCTGGTCCGGGGGGAGCGTGGGATACACCGTGACGACCACGGCACCTGACAGAAGCGATGCCCAGTCGGCCAGCGCCCATTCCATTGAAGTGTGGGCCAGGATCGCGACTCTGTCTCCACGCTCGACTCCCAGGGCCTGGAGTCCGAGTGAGATCGCGCGAACCCGGTCCGTGACCTCGCGGCGTGTAAATTCCTCCCAGCCCCCCTCGGGGCGCCGGCGGAGCATCGCGACTTCCTGCGCGCTGCGCTGCGCTCCGTCGAAATAGACGTCCACGAGGGTTCCGGAAGCGAGTGGCCGCCCGGACGGTGATGTGACGGGGTCGGTGCGTGCGTCAGTCCTCAATCGTCGCCTCGTCGGCGCCTGCTTTCAGCTCGGCGAGCGTGGCCCGGGCATGCTCGACGTGCCGATCCGAGTCCGGGATCGCCTCTCCGACTCGCAGAAACTCCTCCAGGTGAAACGCGGTTTCGGTCACGCGGCCGCGGTTCAAATACAGGAAGGCGATTCCGTAGTGTGCCCCTGCGCTGCGAGGCTTCTTCTCGAGCGCCCGCTGGTACATCTTGATGGCCTCGTCGGTCATCCCCATCCGCGTGTAAACGACGGCCATCTGCTCCAGCGTCGCCACATCTCCCGGCCGCTCCCGAAGCGCCAGCCTGAGAGAAGTCAGCGCTTCGTGGAACCGCTCCTGACCTGCCAGATCCAACCCTTCCTGGTAGTAGTCAGGCTTACCCGGATCCCGCGCGCGACTCGCCGTGAGGAAGCTCCACCAGGGCACGGTTCAGTCCTCCCCGTCGGGTTCGTCGCTCCAGTCGAACGGAGGCGGTGCTGGCGGCACGAGGACGATGTTGTACACGAATGCGAACGCAGCGCCGAGCAGGAATCCCCACGCGAAGGCCCACATGGCCCCGATGAACGCCCCTGCCACGCTGACCTTCCAGCCGAACAGGATGGCCCGCGGCACCATTGGAGCCGTGCCCGCGGCGCCGGCCGGGATCAGCAGCAGCGTCCACAAGAACGACACCGTTCCGGCGAGCAGCCCGCTCGCGGCCGCGAATGCTCGGGTCTGTAGGCGCATTCCCTCGTCCCGTCGGCCTGTAGGGGTGGAATCGGGATCCGGCAGTGAATGCGAAGAAACTAGGAAGCTGACATACCGGTGGCAACGCGCCATGCCCGTGGAGGTGCGAGGCAAACGAGGATCAGATTCTCCTCGCGACCATCGCCCGTTGATCGGCAGCGAGTAGCTCGAAAGGTGGAGTTTCCATCACGGTCGCAACTCCGGACCCGGGCCTGATCACGGCGACGCGGCCACCGGGGATGAGCACCCGCGCCGCCTCGGCGAGGATCTGCGGATCGCCACCCTCGACCGCGATTCCCGCCACCTTTCCCGACAGCAGCGGGATCAAACCGGCCGGAGCTCCGATCAGCGGTGTCACTCCGCCCCGCCCCGGTTCCGATCCCAGTTCCGCTGGCGGGTGGGAATCGGAAGGAAGCCCCAGCGGCTCGAGCCGGACAACCTCGCACCCGCCGCACAGCGAGCCGATCTGTGCTGCCACCTGGCCGAGTCCCGAATCGACCACGATCAGGCCCCTCCCGTGCCGGATTCCGAGCAGCGCTGCCGCGGTGACGGCATCTTCGGGATCGGCGGGCGGGACACGACGATCGGGATCTGCCGCAGCTTCGAACTCTACGACGCCGTCCTGCAGCGCAAACCGGGCCTCGCAGCTCGGACAGTCGAGCCGGCCGTCGAGTACCCGGCGACCCTCCATGCGCTCGACGAGCACGATGACCCCCTGCGGCGGCCCGCAGCGGGGACAGGCCAGCGTCTCGGACAGGTCAAGAAGCATGGTGGTCCGGAACGCTCAGTAGAGCGAATGAGAGGCGGAAACCAGCCGCAAGAACTCCTCGCGCGTTCTGATATCGGACCGGAAGCGCCCGCGCAGGGCCGAGGTGATCGTCTTGCTGTTCTGCTTTTCGACGCCTCGCATCATCATGCACAGGTGGTACGCCTCGATCACCACTCCCACCCCTTCCGGCTGTAACGCTTCCTGGAGCGCGTCGGCGATCTGATCGGTGAGTCTCTCCTGTACCTGGAGTCTACGCGCGAACACTTCCACGACCCGCGGGATCTTGCTAAGACCCAGCAGCCGCCCATCGGGGATATACGCGACATGCGCCTTGCCGAAGAACGGCAGCATGTGATGCTCGCACAGAGAGTACAACTCGATGTCTTTCACGAGAATCATGTTGTCGTGCGGCTCGGCGAAGACACCCGTGCCGATCGCCTCCTCGGCGGAGGAACGATACCCCCGCGTGAGCCACTTCATCGATGCCTCGACCCGCCCGGGTGTATCTATCAGCCCGAGACGCGACGGATCCTCGCCGAGCCGGCGCAACTGTTCGCGCACGAGATCTTCGTACGGAACCTCTCTCAAGTCGACTGCTTCCGGTCCCCGTCCCGCGTCAGTCATCGGTTCCTCCCGGCTTCATTTCGCCCCTGTATTCCACCATGTTCCGCTCGGTTTCCCACAGCTTCACGCACAACAGGCGGCCAGAGCTGAGCTGTCCGTCGAGCCGTCCCCAGATCGCCACGGCCAGATTCTCGGTCGTCGGAATGACCCCGGCCAGCCATGGCACGTCCACGTTGAGATTGGAGTGGTCCAGGTCGGCCAGTACGGTCCTGCCAAGCAGCTCCTTGAGCTGCTTGAGGTCCATCACGAATCCGGTTGCAGGGTCGATCTCGCCTTCGACGGTCACCTCCAGATCGTAGTTGTGCCCGTGACCGTTCGGCCTGTTGCACAATCCGTATGTCGCCTGGTTCCGCTCGTCATCGAACGACGGATTGTGGAGGCGGTGTCCGGCGCTGAAGTGAACGCGGCGGGTGACGCGTGCGGTCGGCATCTCTACTCCCCGTACATGAAAGGTGGAAAAAAAGGGGCGATCCATACGGATCGCCCCTTGCGGGAAGGTGAGGGGGTCGATTGAGGCCCTTTCGGAACCTTTCGCTCTTCCTCTCGATTCTCCGTCTTCCCCTCGCGGGGCGTGACGTCCGTCGCAAGATCAGAAGCGATCAAACCCAAGTGTTGGCTCAATCACTTATCCTCGACCTTTCCGTTCGGAAACATACGGCGGTCCCACATCTCCAGCAACGAATTCGGCTTCCGCCTAGAAAGACAGCCATGCTCCCACCAGCGAGAACCCGATCGCAGCCACGGCCCCCGCGGCCAGGGCATAGGGAAGCTGGGTCCGAACGTGTTCGATGTGGTCCGATGCGGACGCGAGCGACGAGACAATCGTCGTGTCGCTGATCGGGCTGCAGTGATCGCCGAATACTCCCCCTGAAAGCGAGGCTGCAACGAACGGCGTGACCGGAAGGCCGAGCGCCACTCCGATCGGAACGGCAATCGGCAGCATGATCGCGAACGTGCCCCAGCTGCTACCGGTCGCGAATGCGATCCCGGCCGCAACGGCAAACACCAGGGGGATGAGGAGGAACAGGGGAACCCGATCCCCTACGATTCCCGCCACGTACTCGCCGGTCCCGAGTTCCTGCGTAACGGCCCCCAGCGTCAGGGCGAGCAGCAGCACCAACGCCATACCTGTCAATCCGCCTGCACCGCGCACTCCGACCGTCCCGAGCTCCTCGAGACTCAGCAGCTTCTGTGTGAGAGACAGCACCGAGGCCACGCCGATCCCCGCCAGGACGGCCCACAGTACCGACACGGAGCCGGACCCGGCCATCAGATCTCCGTCGCCGGTGATGTACATCGCGACAGGCATCATCAGCACCATCGAAGCGATCGGCAGGACCATGTTCACCGGTCTGAGCGGAATTCCCTCGCGCGGCGGCGGGGCGAGTTCCTCGGGATCGGCGATCGCGACCGTATGCTCCCAGTGCAGCTCTCCTGCGGCGGTGCGCTCCTGCGCCGCGGCCATCGGGCCGATGTCCAGACCCCGCCAGGCGCTCACGCCCGACAGGAGGAGTGCCGACAGCGCATAGAAGTTGAGCGGGATCGTGGCGATCAGCACCGGAACGGCGTTCTCCACGCCGAGTCCGGCGAGCAGACTCAGGATATAGGCTCCCCAGGCGTTGAACGGGATCAGGATGCACACCGGGGCCGACGTCGAGTCGATCAGGTAGGCGAGCTTCTCGCGCGACACCCGGAACCGGTCGAACAGCGGCCTGCAGATCGAGCCGGCGACGAGCACCGTGATGTTCGACTCGATGAAGATCACGACGCCGATCGTCCATGCGAGCATCTGCGCCCGCCTGCCGTCCGTCACCCAGCGGCGTCGTTCCACCCACTCCACGAAGCCCCGGACCCCCCCGTTTGCCTCAACCAGCGCGATGAGAGCCCCGATGGCGAAGGTGAACAGCAGGACGCGCGCGTTGCCGGGCTCCGCTACGGTGTCGACGATCGCGTCGATCGAGGTAGCGGTGCCCGCGAGCGGGTTCCAGCCGGACAGGATCGTCCACCCGAGCCAGATCCCCGCCGCGAGCGACAGGTATACCTGGCGAGTCTTGATCGCGAGCCCGATCGCGAGCAGCGGCGGAAGAAGCGACAGTGCTCCGTAGTGGATTTCGGCCTCCGGTCAGGGGAGCACGGCTTCGAGCGTCCGAAGCCAGTTCGCCCCAAGAAACGCGCGCAGCGCGGGCTCGTCAAATCCCCGCGCCGCGAGCCCGGCGGAAATGCGCGGCAGGTCGGCGACATCCCGCAGCCCGGCCGGGAGGGCGACCACCCCGTCGAAGTCACTCCCGAGGCCTACGTGCGCGACGCCGGCGACGCGCTGCACGTGCTCGACATGCTCGAGTATCCTGTCGAACGGAACCGGAATGAGCTCACGGGAGCACGCATCCCCCAGAGCATCCAGATTCCAGGAATACTCGGGCGCAAATCGTGCCTGCAGCTGCCGGAATCCACGACCGAATTCTTCGTCGATGTAGGCACTGAAGAAGTTGATCCCCACGATCCCATCCGTGGCGGCGATCGCTTCCAGGAGGTCATCCGGGAGGTTCCGCGGGTGGTCCGCGATGCTCCGCGCCCCGGAGTGCGATGCCGCGACGGGTACACCGAGCGAACGAGCCCGGGTGAGCACATCTTCAGTCGCCCGGTCGGAACAGTGGCTCACGTCGATCAACGCGCCGAGCCGGGCCAGCCGATCGAGTACCTGAACGCCGAATTCGGTCAGACCGCCATGCAGCGGCTCTGCTCCGGCCGCGTCGACCCATTCCGTCGGCCGCATCCACGACAGCGTGAGACACCTCATTCCCGCATCGAACAGCCGGTCCACGTCGTCGATCCGGCCGGAAGCGATCGGATATCCACCCTCGATTCCCGGCACCGCGACGATCCGGCCCGCTCTGGACGGCTCCTGAAGGTCGTCGGCCGTGCGGACCACAAGGAAGTCGGGATGGTCGTCCAGAATCGCCACGAGGCTTCTGAGGCTGCTCAGAGCGCGATCCAGCGGGTCAGGGAGCCTGGGATCGATCCACACGGCGAAGATCCCGCCGTTCAGCCCCCCGGTCCGTATTCGGCGCAGGTCGAGATGACCTTTCCCGGCGCGATCGTCCAGAGACTCGCCGTCGATCAGGAACGGTGCAAGATCGTTGTGTCCGTCGAACACGAAAGCAGCTTCGTGCAGACGAAGCGCCGCGCTCTCGTTCAGCGTCGGGATACCCATAAGCTCCTCGCATCATACCAGCGCCACGGTTGGTCCGCCGCCCGTCGAATGCCGATCCGTGTGGTACTGGTAATGTCCGCGGCTGCCACCGGGGCTCCTGGTTCGATCCACAGCGGGGCACGATCGAGCGGATGCCGCTGCAGCCCCGGGCCGAGATCGAATGCCTTCCCGAGCCGGCCCGGACCGTTAGTCAACTCTGACCGGCCCCGGCGTCGAAACATCAGGTCTCGTCCCACCAGCGGTTCGACGGCCCGAATCAAAACGCCCTCGGGCTTTCCCTCGTCCGCCGCGACGGCGTTCAGGCACCAGTGAACACCATAGTTGCAGTGCATGTACACGGTCCCCGGCGGACCGAAAAGCGGATCGTTGCGCCGCGTTCGGCCGATCCGGGCGGCAGCGTGCGAGGCCGGGTCCTCGGGACCGGGGTAGGCCTCCGTCTCCACGATCCGGCCGGATGTCAGACCGTCAGTGGCGAGTCGTACGAGCACGCATCCCAGAAGATCGGGCGCGAGCTCGATTGCCGGGCGCGCATAGAAGTCAACGGAAAGAGCCCGCGCCGGGTCACCGCCGCGGGCTCCGTGTTCGCCCCTGTTCCGCATCGAGCCGTGGTGGTCCTGGTCAGTCGTCCCGGGACTCCGAATTTCGCTCGGCATCCCTTCCGGCGAGCACGGCTCTCGCCCGATGCTCGGGAAGCACGGCACGGATCCGCTCGGGCTGCTGGTCGATCACCTGGTACACCCGATCACCGAATTCCCGGAACAGCACGTCGGCCGTCCGGCGTCCGACTCCCGGGTAGTTGCGCGACATCGCCTCGATCTGCGCCCGGTATTGCGACGGCTCGGGCGCCCCGTCCGACCCTGAGCTGGCGGTCGCTTTGGCTGGCTGCGATTCTCCACCTGCCGTCGGACGGGACTGCGAACCTCGCCCCCGCCCACGCTGGCGAACCGACACCGACCTGCGCGGCTGGTCTCCCGCCGCTTCCGTCCGATCGGTCACTCCTGGTCCCTCGTCGCTGGAGGGCGTCGAGGGCTGAGGCGCGACTTCCGCCTCTTGTTTCGGACCTTCCTCGGACTCCGCCGGTGCATCAGACTCCACCGGGCCCGGAACGGTCGTCGTCCGGCTGGCCGGCGGTGCAGAGCGACTTCGTGAGCCGCGACGGAATCGGCCCATCCCGACCGGACGCTTGGGCTCCGGCTCGACGGGCACCGCATCCGCCGTGATCTCGAGCTTCTCTTCCCTGATCTCCACGGATTCCGCCGTCTTCTCGGGCGTGGCGGGCGCGGATTCAACCGTCTTCTCGGGCGTTGCGTCAGGTTTCTTCGCCCGATCGCGGTCGCGCCCGGGCCTCCGGTCGGACCGGTCCGACCGCCCCCGCCGGCTCCGGCTCGGCTTCTCCTCTGGCTTTTCGGCTTCGACCGTCGCCGGGGCCTGTGTATCCTGCGCCGCCGGCTGAGCGGCAGCCCCGGTTCCACCAGCGATCGGGGAGATGAGGTAGTTCCCCTCGGGGCCCCGCTCGAGGTCCACGATTCCCTCGTCGTGCGCCTGGCGCAGGAACCGGCTGAACTTGCTGAACCCGAGCGCCGCCTCGTCGAATTGTCCGTCCTTCTCGAGCATCCGACGCTTCACCTCGGAGTCTCTGACGGGCGCGCCCGGACGGGCGAGATCCGCAGTCACGCCGGACAGGAGCCCGTAGGCGCTGCGCAGCCGATCTTCGTCGACCTCCGGCGCCTCCTTCTCGGCCGGCGGTGCTACGCTGGGTGAGGGTTTCCGCTCGCGCGAGCGACTGCTTCGAGACCGCGACCGGGTGCGCTTCTCTGGAGCTGGGGCAGAAGACGGACTGGCGGCCGAATCTGTCGGAAGAGCAGCGTCACCCGTCGAGATCGCCTTCGCCCGGGAGCCTGCGGCGACTTCGTACTGCCCGTTGGCCGCCTTCTCCAACGACAGGATGCCCTTCGATGCCGCCTCGGTCAGGAAGCGATTGAACTTGCTGTACCCGATCTCTTTCTCGTCGAACGACTGATCGAGTTCAAGCATGACCTGTTTGAACCGGTCCGAGCGCATCACATCTTTGCGCTCTTCCATCTTCAGAATCGAGCGGGACGCGAGCACCCACGGGTCATGTTTCTCGGTCGGGCCGTCCTGGGCGGACGTCAGGCCCGAAATGCTGTTGTAGCTGTAATACTCATCGCAGTTCTGTACGAGCAGATCGGAACTCGACTCCTGCATTCCGACACCGATCACGTACTTTCCGTACTCCTTGAGCTTCAGGACCAGGCTCGAAAAATCCGAGTCGCCCGACAGCAGGATATACGTGCCGATCTCGGGACGGATGAACACGAGTTCCAGGGCGTCGATCGCCAGGCGGATATCCGTCGCGTTCTTCTTCGACGACCCGTAGGCCTTCGCGAACATCAGATCGATCGAAGCCTCGGACAGGGACACGATGTAATGGGGATA
>Ga0114922_10002933_pt1 | contig 15948 bp, 14 predicted proteins | sample AartaG_FD_100975 | JGI IMG/M metagenome (GOLD analysis project Ga0114922, IMG submission 100975) | Deep subsurface microbial communities from Aarhus Bay to uncover new lineages of life (NeLLi) - Aarhus_00045 metaG | ecosystem: Environmental > Aquatic > Marine > Oceanic > Sediment | place...
CCTTCGGACAGGGCGTGCAGCAGATGCAGCGTTGTAATGAGCGAGCTGTCGCAGCAGAAGAAGTCTCTGTAGTAGTAATGGCCTACGTCTTCGCCGGCGAAGACCATTCTCGGCTGGTCGCGCATCAGGCGCTTGATCTTCGCATGGCCGACGGGGAGCATGACGGGCTCGACGCCGCGCCCCCGGAAGTAATCGAGCACCTTCCTGCTGATGGTCTGGCCGACGCCGAACGTCACTTCCCCCGCGCGCGCCCGTGAAAGGTACCGCGACAGGAAGCGCTCCGCAATGCAGGCCGTCGTCTCGCTGCCGTCCACCACGTGGCCGTCCCTCAACACGGCGACGACGCGGTCGGCGTCCCCGTCGTAGCAGAACCCGGCATCCGCTTTCTCCTGGGCTACGGCCTCAATCAGGGCTCGCAGATTCTCCAGCCGCGAGGGGTCGGGCAGGTGCCCGGGGAAGCTGCCGTCCGGCTCGAAGTAGAGGCGCACGGGTTCCATCCCCAGCCGGTCGGACAGACGGTCCCACAGAAGGCCAGCGACCCCGCTGCCGGCGTCTACCACGATCCTCAAGCCGCCTACGTCCGCCCTGCCCACAAGGTCGAGCGCGAAGTCGACGTACGCGTCTTCGACCGAGAATGCCTGGGCCGGTGGCGCACAGGCCGCCGGCATGCTCACGGACATGACCTCCATCGAGGTGGCTGCCTCTTCCAGGCCACCCGCAGCCGGGACGGGCCCGCCGCCGGCCGTGACGACCTTGAACCCGTTAAACTCGGGCGGATTGTGGCTGGCCGTTATCATCACGCCCAGATCGGGTCCCCCTTCGGAACCCGCCACGTAGTAGACCAGCTCCGTCGGACACAGCCCCATCCCCGCGACCTGCACCCCGGCGTGCGCCAGGCCAGTGGCGAACGCGGCGTAAAGGGACGGCGAACTCAGCCGCGCGTCATGACCCACGGCGACGCGCTCCGCAGGAAGGATCCCGGGCAGCGCCCGCCCCAAAAGGTAGGCAAACTGGTCGTCAAGCTGGTCGGGGTAGGTCCCCCGAATGTCGTAAGACTTGAAGACGCTTCGGTCTATGCCCGCCACGAGGCAGCCTCCAGAGGAAGCGACGCGGGGGTGCAGGATACCGGACGCACCGGGCGTCGTCAACGCTCGGACGCGGAGGGCGATCCCTTGGCGGCCGACCGAGGAATGGCGTAGAATCGGCGCTCACACTGGCAGGGACAGGCCGGCCTCGGGCCGCCCGCAAAGGGCAGAGGGAAGATGAAGCTGCGCAGGCGATTGGAGTTCCTCAAGGCCGTCTGGCAGGACCCTCGCACGCCGTGGTACGGGAAGGCCGTGCTGGCGGCGACGATTGGCTATGCCGTTTCGCCGATAGACCTGATCCCCGATTTCATACCGGTCCTGGGGCACCTGGACGACCTGATCATCGTGCCGTTCGGACTCCTTCTCGCCTGGCTGCTCGTCCCCAGGGCCGTGTGGAGGGATCACCGGGCCAGACGCCCGACCGATTCAGCCGAAGGACCTCCGGACGCCGATCAGGGAGAAGCGCCTGCCGACTGAGAGGAGGCCGAGCCACGTGACGGAAAAGGTGCTCTACGCTGAGCTGACGCCGAAGGAGTTCCGCAACCGCCTCGCCGAGGCGCCGATCGCCTACCTGCCGCTTGGCACGTTGGAGTGGCATGGGGCTCACCTGCCGCTGGGCTCGGACGGACTCCAGTCGCAGGGCTTCTTCATCGAGCTGGCGCGCCGCGCCGGCGGCATCGTGCTCCCAATGCTGTTCTTCGGCCCGGATCGGGCCATGGAAGCCGAGGGGCGAACCTTCTACGGGATGGACTACTACCGGTACCCGGACGTCCCGCCGCAGCAGTTGGACGGCAGCGCCTACTGGCTGCCCGAGGACTTGTTCGTCCAGGTCCTGCAGTCGGTGCTGAAGCAACTGAGGCGCGCAGGCTTCCGGATCGTCGTCGCTCACGGACACGGTCCGTCCACCAGCACGTTCCGGGAGCACATCAAGGAATGGGGCCGCTCACTCGGCCTGCGGCTGTTCATCTGCTGGCGCGATGACGAATCGGACGGCCTGGGCATCCAGACCGACCATGCGGCAGCCAATGAGACGTCGCTGATGATGGCGCTGCATCCCGACCTGGTGCAGATGGCGAACCTGCCGCAGGATCCCGACCAGTGGCCACTCGCCGTAGGCGGCAGGGACCCGCGCCAGCACGCCAGCCCGGAGCTCGGCCGCAAAGCGATAGAGACGCAGGCCGAACGTATGGCAGACCTGCTTGCAAAGACGCTGGCGGAGCTGGAGCTGGAGTAGGAGTAGGTAGGCGCGCGGTCCGGCGCATGCGGGGCGCCCAGTACGCGCGAGAGCGAAGACGAGGACGACCGGCAGCAGGAGTAGGAGTAAGAAACGATGGGGAGGAAGGCAGGATGGTCAGCAGGAAGGTGATGACGCCAGAGGAGCGCGACCGCGCGCGGCGGATGCGCTGGTGGCACGAGGCGAGGTTCGGCATGTTCGTCCACTGGGGGCTCTACTCCCAGTTGGAGCGGCACGAGTGGGTGATGAACAGGGAGCGCATCCCGGTCAAGGAGTACGAGGAGCTGGCCGACACGTGGAAGCCGAAGCGCCGGCCCGCCCGCGAATGGGCCCGGCTGGCCCGCAAGGCCGGCATGAAGTACATGGTCATGACCACCAAGCACCACGAGGGCTTCTGCCTCTGGGGCACCGAGCAGACCGACTACAACGCCGTCCGGCATGGCCCGGGCCGGGATCTGGTGCAGGAGTACGTGGATGCGTGCCGGGAGTTCGGCCTTCGGATCGGCTTCTACTATTCGCTAATGGACTGGCACCATCCCGACGGCGCCCGATGCGCAAGAGACGAAAAGGCACGCCAGCGATTCGTCGAGTTCACCCGCGGCTGCGTGCGGGAGCTGTGCAGCAACTACGGGAAGATCGACATCATGTGGTACGACGTGCCGTGGCCCCTGGACAGGCCCGAGCGGTGGGAAAGCGCCAGGATGAACCGCATGGTGCGCAGGCTCCAACCGGACATCATCATCAACAACCGGTCGAGGCTGCCGGAGGACTTCGGCACGCCCGAGGAGCACGTCACCGCCGCCGAGGAAGGGAGAGCATGGGAGGCCTGCATGACCTTCAACGGGTCCTGGGGCTACCAGCCGGCGCCGCCGGAGGACTGGCGCTCGGTCCGCGAAGTGCTCGGTATGCTGCGAACGGCGGCGGGCGGGGGCGGCAACCTGCTGCTGAACATCGGCCCCAAGGCGGACGGCTCCGTCCCCCAGGAAGCCGTCGAGCGGCTGACGGCGGTCGGCAAATGGGTGGGCAAGAACGGAGAAGCCCTCTACGGCAAGATGACTCGCGCCGACGGGCGCACGGCCTGGCTACCGGCGGGAGGCTGGACCTTGAAGGGCCGGACCGCCTACTACTGGTGCTCCCGGTGGCCGGGCACGGAGCTGGCCATCGGCGGAATCCGCAGCACCGTGAAAAACGCCTCGTTCCTGACCACGGGTGAACCGATCGAGTTCGAGCAGAGCCGCAATCGGCTCGTCCTGAAAGGACTGCCCAGGAGGTGCCCCGACAGGATTGCGGGCGTCTGCCTGATCAAGCTGGAGTGCAAATCCCCGCTGCGTCAGGTGCTGGGGGCAGGCTACGTGGTGCTGTGACAGGAGCAGAGGGAAAGGTGACAGGCCTCACATCTCGGCCGTGAGGAGCTGGCCCAAGTGGCGGGACGTCTCCTGGATCTGGTCCTCGGTCATGTCCGGGTTGGCGACGGAGAGCTCCTCGCCCGAGGAGCGCCGCTGGAAGACCAGGACCTCCCGCTCCCCGTCACGCTCGACGCGGAGCAGCTTCAGTTCCTTCCGCCGCATCAGGTAAAGGGCCAGCACGAAGCGGAACGTGCGCTTCCTGTCATTGTCGGGCCGGGCCAGGCGGTCGAAGAACTCCAGCATCAGTTCAGTGTCGAGCGTCGGCCTCTTGTTCGGCTCGGCGCGGCGGCTGCGCCAGAAGCAGAAGAAGCGCTCGGGCGCCTGCGTTTCCCAGCAGCCGGGGCAGAAGTCGATCCGCACGAAGTCGTCTTTCTGCTCCTCAAGGCACGAGAAGAAAGTGCGCTTGGGAGCGAACTCCCGATCACACGCGCTGCACGCGCCACGGCTCCTGGTGATGGTCCAGCTCTCGAACACGGCGGGCCCGCCTAGCCAGCGAGGTATGAAGAGACCTTCCGGGCGACGCGCTCGCGGCATCGCTGCACACGACTGCTCAGTTCGTCCATCTCGGCGACGGCCTTCTCAGCGACGTCGGGCGCCCTGAGAAACTTCAGATTGACCTCCACGTTGAGCCGGGCGGCAGCGCAGGCCGCCTCCGCCAGAATGGCGCTCACGCCCACGTCCGTTATCAGGTTGGGATTGCCGATCTCCACCAGCTCTTCCGCTATGGCAGCGACGCGGCTGCACTGACGCATGACGTCCAGCGGCGCCTCCATGGCCCCCAGCAGGGCGGTGTGCATCGCCTTGCGCCGCGCCGCCTTCTGTTCGTCGGTGTCCTTCGGCATCCCGTAAGCCGCGTCGACCGCCCCGTAGGCCTCAACGTCGCGGTCAATGAGGGCCAGCAGCGTGTCGCGACAGTCGGCCAGCGCTACCAGCATTCCCTGCGCGGTTCCTTCGACGGAGGCGAATTTCTTGTTACCGACCGTGAAGTTGGCGGACATCTCGCTCATGGCGGCCGCCATTGCGCCGACCAGGGCGCTGACGCTCCCGCCGCCGGGCGCCGGTTTCTTCGCCGCCGCATCGGAGACGTATTCTTCGAGGCCACCTTTACGGTACATTGCCCTCAGTCCTTGATCAGCACCCGGCTGCCCGGTTGCATGAAGTCGTAGAGTTCAATCACGTCGTCGTTCTTCAGCCGTATGCATCCGTTCGAGCACTTGGTGCCGATGCTGGCTTCGTCGTTGGTGCCGTGGATGCCGAGGCCCGAGGCGCCGGGCTCGTTAGCGAAAGCGATCCATCGCTCGCCGAGCTGGTAGCCTTCCTCGCCGTACTTGATCATGCCGCCCTCGGGCGGGTACCAGTCGGCGCGCACCATCATGTCGGCCACGGTCAGCTCTCCCAACGGCGTCAGCCCATCCTTGCCGATCCCAACGGCGTACTCCTTCATGTAAACGCCGTCGAGCAGGAGCGCGAGCCGGAACTCGCCCTTCCAGATGACTGCGCTGGTGCGCCCGGTGATTATCTTGAGCTGCTGTTCGGCCCGGATCCGGTCCGGCTGGATGCGGTTGATCCTGGCGATCATACGCCAATTCACACCGTACTTCTTGCCGATCTTGATCAGGTTATCGCCGCGCTCGACCACGTGCACCTGAGCGCCGTCGATGCAGCGCGGGTTGAAGACGAGCTTCTGGTTGATCCGGTCCAGCACGTCTCGCATCTCTCGGGCGAACTTACCCGTGGACTCGAGGTACAAGCCGCTGAGGATCGCGCGCGCCTCTATCCACCTGCCCGCGTCCACCAATGCCAGGGCCCGCTTCAGGTCGCCGGCCACGGCCTGTCTGTGCGGCACGGAGCGGGCTGCGTTCAGCGCCTCTTGCCCGGCAGAAGACGGCCGCGCGGGCGCTTCGGCGGACAGCACAATCGGCCCGGCAGTCTCGCGGCCGGGCGGGGAGGTCCGCTTTGCCTGGATGCTTGAAGTAGGCCGACTGGCGGCGACCTCAGGAGGTCCCGCAGGCGCGTGCGCGCGTTGAGTCCGGAGGGGCTCCGCGGCCGGCTCCGCCATGGCGCCGCCGCCCGCAATGTCCTGGCCGGGGGGCGCCACGCCGGACTCGCCCGGCGGCGGATCGGCCGCCCGGCCCCGGGATATGACGATACCGATTGCCGCCGCCACCAAAAGCAGGATCAAGAGCTTTCTCATGCCCCTCATCACCCTTGGATTTGAGCCACACGGAATGCCGTGACGCAACCATAACGAAGCGCCGAATCGCGATGCAAGGGGCCGCCCCAGAAACCGCCCCTGCCTCGAGCATGGCGTCCCTTAAGGCCTTGAGCATAAGTGCGTTACGCACCTTGCCGCTTGCAGAGCCGGAAGCGACAGGCAGGATAATGTCCGTTGATTTTCGCAACGGCCTCCCAGGGAGAGGCCAAACGGGCCCATGATGGGCCGGAGGATGCTTAGGCGGGAACGAGGTCAGGCCCGCGTGTCGACTCGGCCGGCGGGGCCCGCGGTGCGGCCCGCGCGCCATCGCCAGATCCGGCCGACGACGCCGGTGAGCCCCGCGGCGACCAGAAGGGAACCCAGAACGATGAGGATGTCAGCCACCATGCTCTGGCGCCTCAGATGGGACACTTGTGCGGAAGCGATTGCGAGGTTTGATTGCGCGCGCGTTCGCCTACGGCTCCGAAGCCGTTGCCTGTCCCCGATGGCCGTGCATCATGTTACGCGCCACCGCATCGGCTGCGATAAACTGCCCGGCCACTGAGACCTTGTTGCCCCCCTGTTTCTTCGATTCGTAGACAGCACGGTCAGCCGCGGTGACCACGTTGTCCATGGTCTCGCCGTTGACGGGATATGCCGCGATGCCAACGCTCACGCGCACGAAGTCGACAGCGATCTCTCCGCCAATCACCATCTTGTAGTCCTGGACGGCCTGGCGCAGCCTTTCGGCCAGCACGTAAGCCTCGCGACGATCGGTCTGCGGCAGAATGGCCAGGAACTCGTCCCCCCCGATGCGGCCGAACACATCGTAGGAGCGCACCTGCTGGAGCATCGTGTGGGCAACCTGCTGCAGCACGACGTTGCCGACCTGATGGCCGTAGCGGTCGTTCACCTGTTTGAACCCGTCAAGATCCAGGTAAAGAATGGCCGTAAAGCCCCCATGACGACGCGTGCGCTCCTCCTCCTCCGCGAGCCGGCGCTCCAGGTAGCGGTAGTTGAACACCTGGGTGATCTCGTCGACGAACCCGCGCCGGCGAAAGCTCTCCCTCATCCTGCGCGAGACGCTTACGTAAGAGTGGAAAGCGTACCCCGTCACCACGAGAGACCACATGAGAACCGAGGGATAGGCGACCCGAAGCACGGCCGGCAGGTCGCCCCAGCGATTGACCAGCAGCAAGAGCAGCAACACGATCAGCACGTCCAGACAGAACGATCCCAGGAAGATGCGCCGAAGTTTCTGCTCGATTTCCTCGAGCTCACCTTCAGTCAGCAGCGTCTGCTGACCCGGCTTCAGTAGCATCGTCAGAGCCCTCGGGATCCACCGTCTTCTCAGGGGGCAGCCTGCCTTTCCTGTTCGCCCACGCGCGCCGGTATGAATCGAACGCGTACACCGCCACCACCAACGACCACAACAGGATGGCAGGAAAAGTGACGCGCACGACCAACGGCACTCCGGCCCAGCGATCAACCACAGCGAGCAGGATCACAACCAGCAACACGACCAGACTCAACGAGCCCACCGCAACTCGTCGCAGCTTCCGCCTCACTCCGTCGAGTTCGCCCTCGGAAAGCAGCACCGGTTCTTCGGAGCTCATCTACAGAACCTGCCCTCCAAAACCTGCCCTCCATAACTTCCGCCAAAGGATAGCCTATTCGGTCCGCTCAATCAAGCAGACACAATTGCCGTCGGGCGCGCGCCGTTCAACCGTCCTCGGGGGCCGGTCCCAGCAGGCCCCCCGCAAGCCACTTCATCCGGTGCACGGGCCAGAACACGAAGAACGCCTTACCGATCAGCTTGTGCTCGGGCACGCCCGGACGGTTCCACCGCCGGCTGTCGCTGCTGGCCGGGCTGTTATCGCCCAAGACGAAGTACTCGTCGTCGCCCAGCCTGTAGACAGGGAGCCGGCCGGCCTCTGCCGGCGGATTGGTGTAATAGACGTCGCGCTCGATGACGAGTCTGTCCCACACCACTCTCGCGCCGCGCCCGCCGAAGTGGACGCCGTGCCTGGAAGAGGGCCTTGGCTCGTAATCGAGGCTGAAAAGCTCTGAGCCGCGAAGCCAGCACACCACCCTGTCGTCATAGTTCTCCAGCGCGACCTGCATCGGCTCCCTCAGGTTCAACTCTCCCACGTCCGTCTCGCGCACGGTCTCCCCGTTGTCCATCAGGACGGCCCGGCCTCTGGAGCCGGCCGAGACGGAGAAAGCGAACCGATGCCCGTCATCGTCGACGCTGAGCAAGACCTCCGCGCCAGTCTGCCCTTGGTCCTCCACACGGACTTCGGCCTTTATGCGACAGTCTCCCACCTCATTCCGGCCCGAAGCCGAAGTCAAGACACGCTCCGGATCATAGCGCAATCCGTCGTAGGGATAGAAGTCGACTATGCGCCGCGCGAAGGATCCCATAACGGGACTGCGCGCCCCGCGGGCGTCGACGCGCAGCGTGCCGTCCTGCGGCGAAGACTGCCATCGTCCGGGCGCTGCAGAGAAGTCCCACGTGGGCGCGACCTCCTGCCGAGGCGTAAAGCTGGAATCGAACACGTGGAACCAGAGCTCCTTCTGGATGTCCCTGGGCTTTCGGGCGATCTGGCCGCCCACGTACACGTCGCCATTCCTGAGCGAGACGCTCTCCCCCGGCAGACCCGCCACCCGCTTGATGAAGTCCTTCGTCGTGACCGCGAATTCCTGCGAACCGCAGTCCGGGCACACGGCATCTTCCAGCGACTCGGTCTCGCCCTGCCAGCCGCAGAGCCTGCACCTAAGGGAAAAGACCGGATACTGGAAGACAACGACCTCCCATCGGCGGGGCTTTCGGAGCTGGTATATGAACTTGTTGACGAATATCCGGCAGGCATCTCGGCGGATGCGGTTGGCGGCGTCAGCAGGTCGGAGCGGCGTCCCGTTGTCCGTGGTGGCCGAGTTCCACAGCCACCCCAGGGAGCTCGGCCGCCTGAACCGCAGGGGCTCACCGTCCTCGCCGTACGTGCCGGCACCTTCCCAATGGTAGTCGCAGTTGGAGCACTGGACCTGCCCGCCGGGGCCTATCCTGGCCTCGCCCACGTCGAAGACCCGGTCGCAGTTGGGGCACCTGATCTCCTTGTGAATCCCCAGCAGCGTCGGCGCCATGCTGCCATGCTGAATCCGGAAGGCCTCCACCACCATCTGGCGCACCACCAGCACCACCAGCACGATGAAGGCGATCCATTCCAGGTTGTCCCGCAGGGGCGTGCGATGCCTGGTCAGGCCGCCCGGGGCGCCCCCACTTCCCGCCTCATCAACGTGCCCGTCTCGTGCCAAACCCGGTCCCCTCTCATGGAAGTCCAAGTCGACCGCGGCTCAGGACTCCTCGCCTTCCAACACGGCCAGAAACGCCTCCTGAGTGATGTAGACGCTGCCGACGGCTTTCATCCTTCGCTTGCCGGCCTTCTGCTTCTCGCGCAGCTTCCGCTTGCGCGTGATGTCTCCGCCGTAGCACTTCGCCGTCACGTCCTTGCGCAGGGGGCTGATGGTCTCCCGCGCGAGGATACGGTTCCCCACGGCGGCCTGAATGGGAACGGGGAAAAGGTGCCGCTCAATGCGCTTGCGCAGGAGCTGCACGATCCTTCGCCCGCGCCGCTCGGCCTCGCTGCGGTGGCAGACGATGGACAGCGCGTCCACCGGCCGCTGGTTCACCAGTATGTCCACCTTCACCAGATCGCTGGCCCTGTAGCCGATCAGTTCGTAGTCCATGGTGCCGTAGCCGCGCGTGAGCGACTTGAGCCTGTCGAAGAAGTCGTAGACGAGCTCCGCCAGGGGCATCTCCACGACGATCATCATGCGCTGATCGCTGAAGAACTCGCTCCTCGCATGCTGCCCCCGGCGCTGCTCGATCAGCTTCATGACGTTGCCGATGTATTGCGCCGGCAGGATCATGCTCACGCGCACCCAGGGCTCGCGCACTTCGGCGATGTCCGCTTCGTCAGGCATCTGCGCAGGGCGGGCCACCGCCACGGTTTGCCCATCCGTGGTGACGGCCTCGTACCTCACGTTCGGGGCCGTCTGGATGATGGCCAGGTCGTTCTCCCGCTCCAGGCGTTCCTGGATGATCTCCATGTGAAGCAGGCCCAGGAACCCGCACCGGAACCCGAACCCGAGCGCGTCCGAGGACTCGGGCTCGTGGAAGAACGACGAATCGTTCAGCGACAGCTTGTCGAGCGCGGAACGCAGGGCCGGCAGGTCCTCGCTGTCCTCCGGGAAGAAGCCGCAGTAGACCATCGGTTTGGGCTCACGGTAACCGGGCAGTGGCTCCGCAGCCGGCTCATCTTCCAGGACAACGGTGTCGCCGATCCTGACGTTGCGGATGTTCTTGATGCCGGCCATCAGGTAGCCGACCTGGCCGCAGTCCAGCGCCGCCGTCGGCGTCATCAAGGGCCGGAATACGCCCAGCTCGGCCACTTCGTAGGAGCGCCCCGAGCCGACCATCCTGACCCGCTGCCGCGTCTCGACCCGCCCATCCACCACGCGCACGTAGACCACCACGCCCCTGTATTCGTCGTAGTATGAGTCGAAGACCAGCGCTCGCAAGGGATCCGAAGGGCGGCCCTGCGGCACCGGCACCCGCGCGACAACGGCCCTGAGCAGCTCATCGACGCCTTCGCCGGTCTTACCGCTGACGGCCAGGATCTCATCCGGATCGAGGCCGAACGTCTGCTCCATCTCGGCCATGGTCTCGATGGGACGGGACTCGGGGAGGTCGATCTTCGTTACGGCCGGGATGATGGTCAGCCCGCTGGCGCGGGCCTGCTCGAAGTTCGCGACGGTCTGCGCCTCGATCCCCTGGTTGGCGTCAACCAGCAGCACGGCTCCCTCGCACGCCCGAAGGCTCCTGGCGACCTCGTAGCTGAAGTCCACGTGGCCCGGCGTGTCGATCAGGTTCAGCCGATACTCCACCCCGTCCGCCTCGTACGCCATGGTCACGCAGCTTGCCTTGATGGTGATGCCGCGCTCCCGCTCCAGCTCCATGTCGTCGAGCATCAGGTCGTGGAACTCGCGTTCGGAGACGGAATGCGTCAGTTGCAGGAATCGATCGGCGAGCGTGGACTTACCGTGGTCGATGTGCGCGACTATGCAGAAGTTTCGCGTGCGCTCAAGCATGGCGACAGGAGGGCTAACGGTGATACGCCGGCGCCAGCATCCGATCGTCTGAAGATATCAGATGGCTGGGGCGCCTTCAAGCAGCGGCCGGGGTGAGGCGCACGCGGCCCGGTTGCTTGACATGATCCGAAGGTTGCCATATAAGGGCAGGTCGGGTTCACTTGCCGTGACACCAGTACCCCCTTAGCTCAGTTAGGCAGAGCAGCGGATTCTTAATCCGCGGGTCCGGGGTTCGAGTCCCCGAGGGGGTACCAGCCTTCCTCCACGTATGGAGGCAGTTACGGCAGGCACCAGGCGGACGGGGGGGGTAGATGATGGGGCGCCAGGATTCCGCAGGAACGCCCGGCAGCGACTTGTCACGAAGCACACCCGGCCAGCGATTAGCTTATCTTACTACATTGAAAGCACCTATGACGCAGGCTGATTTCGCGCGCCGGATAGGTTCTTCGGCCACCGCTATATCAGAAGTGAAGAACGGTAAGCGGAAACCGCCGGGCAAGATGGCCTACGCCATCCAGGGCGTGTTCGGCTATAGCGCCGGATGGCTACTGACCGGAAACGGCTCACATCGAGTGGCCGAGCCCCCCGGCCACCATGGGCTGCGCGTGCCGAGTGCACCGCCAGGTCGGCCGAGCCTGGACGCCGCTAGCTCGCTGAATGATCCGACGGTGCCGCTCATGGTGCCGCATTATGCCTGTCGCAACTGCATGGGGGAGGTCCAGTATCCCGCACGGGTCTGCCAACACTGCGGGCAGAATCTCGAATGGCCAGGACCAGTTGGGGCTGGGGCCGAAACGTGAAGGGAGGTGCGTTATGGAGGATGCTCTACTAGCACGCGGGGTAGTCAAGCCGGCGTTACTCGTGTTCCTGTTCCTCGCCGTTGTTGTCCTGCTCGGGGCTGCGGCGCAGGTAACGCGCGAGGAGTTCACTAAGCTCACGGAGCGCGTGGAAGCCCTTGAGCTCCGGTCCACGATCCTGGAGCGGGGCCTGTTCAACTACCAGTTCGACCCCAACGGCAGCGTTCGGCTGCCCACGCAATCTGGCATCACGGGACCATCGAAGCTGGACGGGCAGATGCGGCCGTTCAAGCTGCGCTATGTGCGGTTCGAGAACGACCGGCACGGTCGCCTCGTGGCCCGTGCTTCGATTGCCAATCGGGACGATGTCATATGGGAGCAGGCCTTCTTCGAACTGGAAGTGTTCGACTATCACGCCAAGCGGTTGACGGCATCCGGCGCCATCAAGGACTTCGTGCCCAAGACAGTGCGTACGTTGGTGCTGAGGCTTGATGCGGCCGACTTCCGGGCCGTCGCCGCATATCGTGGGGAATTGATCCGCAGTCGATCCAAGAAATGAATGGCGTGAACCGGCCAGCAGGCAGGGGCGGGAACGGCCGGAGCCGGCGGACGTGCGCCTAGACAAATGAGGGGAGGGTGGGTAGATGGACCGTACTGGACCAGGAGGGCCGGCGGTGGTAAGGGATACGTTACCATCGCGCGGGGTAGTCAAGCCGGCGTTACTTGTGCTCCTGCTGGGCCTGGCCGTCGGCCTCGGGCTCGGGGCCGGGATAGTGGCCAGCGAGTTCATGAACGCACACGGCCTCATGAACGGGCACGGACAGGCGGTAATCGGGCAGGGCGACCCGACGGACCAGGCATTCCGTATCGTTCGGGCAGGGGTGGCGGGGGCCAGGTTGCCATTCCGCGTCGGTGATCGGGTTGTTCTGCCCGGCACCGACGATGCCTATGTGGTTGGCAAGAGGAAAGATGCGTTTGTGCCAGACCTCAACGCTGTGCCACCGGATCACTACCTAACGGCCCGCGAGATCATGGCAAATGCCATTGGGTTTACAGTATACTCGGGCGACCGCGTGCGTATTCTGGAGGTAGACGACTTCTGGGCCTACATCTGTGCAGAAACCGGGGCTTATGCCTGTTGGTGTGGATGGATTCCCGTTGGGTTCCTGGATCCCAATGGAGACGAAGCGACCCGCCATGCGGAGTACGGTAGAATCCTCGCAGAATTGGCAGACGGCATGCACCAGTGATAGCAGAATTGATAGCAAGATGGCACCGCCAGGCACCGCCAGGCACCGCCAGGCAGGATGCCGGCTGTCAGCGAGAAGGTGGCCAGGCGGGCCAGAAGGCGTCAGATGGCCAACGATGCTAGTGTAGCTCAACGGCAGAGCAGCGGTTTTGTAAACCGCGGGTCCGGGGTTCGAGTCCCCGAGGGGGTACCAGCCGATGAACGACGCGGGCCGCGTCCCTCGGCCCGCGTCTTGATTTGCCGCAGCGTGTTTCGTGCGTCCAAGGCGCCTTTTCCGGCGCGCTAAGTTTCCTGCAGGACCCCGCGAGAGGCCCTCCAAACGCCACCAGAAGCCCTTTCGTCCCCGTCCGTTGAAGCTGCCCTTCCACTCTCCGCACAATGGTTGAATCCTCGCCAGCCGTACGAGTGCGCCTGCGCGAGGGCGGCGTGCTTCAGGTTCGTGGCAAATCGCTCCACAAAGGGCTCGTTGAGGGACGTGGCAGAGAACGGTTCTTTCGCCTATCTCCGATTGCACCCCCGCATCCTGCGGCCGGCCACCCGTCTGCCCTTCGACACTTACGTGTGGCGAGACGAAAAAGAGGGACTGACGCGGTACAAGCCCGCAGGCGATCCCGTCTACGTGGACACGTGGAAGGAGCTGGACGACACCGACACTGACCTCGTCTACGTGGCGGATGAGAACGCCGAGAGCTGCTTCGACTACGTCGAGGACAATCTGCCGGAGATCCTAAAAGAGAACGAAATCCCGAACAGACAGGTCGCCGAATGGGTCTACCGGCTCGCCTGCCGGGGAATGGAATCCCTGCTGGAAGAACCTTATTCGACGCCGGCCTACGGGCGCGTCAAGGGCCTGATAGAGGCGACTGCCCGGACCATCCATGGCACTCCCGGCACCGAGTGGCTCATGATGGACTGTGCGCCGCTGTCCTACTACACGCACAGCCACTGCATGAACGTGTCCGTGCTGCTGGCCGGCCTGGCCAGGCAGGTGCTGGGGGTGCACGAAAAGGGGCTGCTCAGCCAGGTGATGCTCGGCGGCGCCCTGCACGACCTGGGAAAGACGCTCGTGCCGCCCGAGATCCTGCATAAGGCCGGCCCGTTGACGCGGGAGGAGTTCAAGCTCATCGAGAGGCACCCGCGCGACGGGGCCAAGATGGCGCGGCCGTACCTGCGCCAGGCCCCCATCGCCAAGAACATCATACGGCAGCATCACGAGGACGTGTGCGGGGGCGGCTACCCGGACGGACGCAACGGCGCCACGATCAATCTCTTCGCCCGGGCCGCACGCGTGGTTGACGTCTTCGACGCGCTAACCAGCCATCGGCCCTATCGCAACGCCATGGGCAGCCGTCAAGCCCTGGCCACCATGACCGGGGAGATGCGGGAGCAGTTCGACGAGGACATCCTGCACAGGTTCATCAACAGCCTGCCGGCCCGCTTCGGAGCGCAGACCGCCATCCCCATCACCGGCCAGGACAAGTCCGACAAGCACGCGGAGCACTCCTGGAGCGACAGCGTCCTGCGCTGGCACGAGCAGGGCTTGGGCCAAGACCTGCCGATCCCCGAGAGCGCATTGATCCTCGAACCCGAAGAGGCCATTGCCGCAGATAGACGACCTGACGGGCGGGCTCTGGACGCCGTCGACCCCGCCGTTCAGCAGAAGCTGGACGAGATCGAGCAGATGGGCAACGAGCACCTCCAGAAGGTCAGCCAGATCACAGGCATCATGAACGCCATCGGTGAAGCGCTCACAAGGCAGCCGGCTCGCGTTGCCGAGCAAGTCGTCGAAGTCGCGCCAGAGGAGAGCGAACAGGAAGCAACGCTTTCGCCTCGGCGGCTGGCCGACCAGCAGGAGCTGTCTCTCGTGCAGAGCCTGCTGTCCGTGCTATGGGAGGTGGACGCCTGGCGGAAGAAGTTCGCCGCCCTCTCGGCGGGGCAACTCGACGCGGCCGACGTGCGCGCCGACGCGCTGGCCTGCCTGGGCTTCATGAAGGAGAACCTGGCAGCCGTCCTCCGGGATCACAAGATCGAAATCCTCGACGGGGCCGATGCCAGCAAGCCGTCCGGCGTACATGCCCGGCCCGCCTGACGGGCCTGCCGCGCCGCCGTCTTCCCCATCACGCCAGCTCCAACAGCCGCGCGATGTTTCCCCAGAAGATGTCCTTTCTCTGCTCGTCCGCCAGATCAAGCGCGTCGATCTTCCTTATGGCCAGACGGGCGTAGGAAGCGGTGTCCGGCGCCCGGTGGGGCCCGTCCGTGCCGAAGAGGAGTCGGCCCGAGCCGAGGCGCCGAACGGCCTCCTGCGCCTGCTCCAGAAGCACGACTCCGCTCAAGTCCAGGAAGACGTTCTGGTGGGCCTCGGCCAGCACAATGAAACGCTCCAGCAGGTGGGCGTCCGTCGCGAGGTAGCGGCCCATGTGCGCCACGATCTGGCTCGTCCCCGGGAAGGCACGCGCAAGCCGCTCCGCGGCCCCGGCGTTCCCCAGGCAGTCGATCAGACACGGGACTCCGTGCCGACCCGCCAGTTCGAAGACGGGATCCACGACATACTCCGCCAACGTACATTCGCCGGCATGGATCTTGATGCCGCGGAAGCCCAGGTCGACGATGGCCGACTCTATCTCCTCCAGCACCGGGCGCCCGTAATGCGGCAGCGCGTAGACGTAAGGGATCAGCCGGTCGGGGAACTGCCGGACCGCCTCAAGCGCCATTTCGACCGAGCGCTCGGTCGTGGTGGACATGGCGAACACGACGGACCGCTCGATGCCCGCGGCGTCCATCGTGGCGACGATGTCCCGGGCCGGGTATTCGGTCCCCTCCGCGTCGCCGTGC
>Ga0114922_10002934_pt1 | contig 15947 bp, 14 predicted proteins | sample AartaG_FD_100975 | JGI IMG/M metagenome (GOLD analysis project Ga0114922, IMG submission 100975) | Deep subsurface microbial communities from Aarhus Bay to uncover new lineages of life (NeLLi) - Aarhus_00045 metaG | ecosystem: Environmental > Aquatic > Marine > Oceanic > Sediment | place...
CAGGTTCCGCAGCACGTCTGTCGCCTGCCGCGGCCGACCGTCCTTCAGATACAGGGCCGCCAGCGCGTACATCACGGATGGATCGCCGGGATGCATTTCCAGATAGACCTCCAGGTAGTGAATGACCCTGGCGAAAGAGCCCATCTCACAGGAGACCTGGAACAATCCCAAAAGGGCCGTGATGCTGTCCGTATCCAACTCGAGCGACTTCATATAGAGATCGAAAGCCTGTGGAAAGTCCTGTTGCTGTTGAGCCACCATGGCCAGTCCTGCATAGGCCTTCGCGCATTTCGGATCCAGCCGACAGGCGACCCGAAACGCGATCTCCGCGTCGTCCAGCTTGCCCGTTTGCAGCGAGGCAACGCCCAACCCGATGTAAGGCCCCGGCTCATCGGGACCGAGCGACGCCGCCTTCTCGTAGCACCGCTGCGCCTGGCCGTAGTCACCGACCGAGGTGTAACAATCTCCCAGCTCGCGCAGGACGTCATAGTGTTGCGTGCGATCGTGGCTGTCGACACCGTTGGTTCGTGCTGTATCCATGCTTGTCTCAATCCTTAGCGTTGAAAGCTCTCTGCCTGTGTCGAGCACAGGCCCCCTGCCGGACGTACTGGGCAAACCGGGTCTCTCCCGAGTACTTGCTCGGCCCGCCCCAGCAGGTGGATGGCTGCATCGAAGTCGCCCTTTCGCCGTTGCATCCTGGCCTCGAGGAGTAGCGTATCCACCGTCGGACGTTCACGATTGATTTCGCGGCTCAACGATTCAGCCCTGGCACGGTCGCCCACTTTGAAATACGCATGGGCCGCCATGGTCTTCATCCAGAGGGCATTCCGGTGGCGCTCGCCCATACACTCGAAGATCCGGGCCGCTGTGCCCCAATCCCCATCGGCCTCGGCTGCCCTGGCCTGGCGCAGAAGCTCATCAAACTGAAACGGCAATTCCTCTGCCTGCGGCCGGCGCATCGGAATGCCCGCGGCAGCAAGCGATGCATCCACCGACAGATGCGGATACGACCTTCGCGCCTGTTCGAGGTCCGAGCGCCGGAGCACCGCCGCCCAGGATTGCGGCGTCGCTCCTTCCAGGAGAACCCCGTCACGACCGGCGCTGTTGATCAGAGCGTAGAGAGGGTTCTCCACCCACATCTCCTCAATGGCAAGGTTCTCCGGCACGACGGCTACATAATCGCCCTCGGACCTCTGGAGGGCCGCATCGACTCGCTCGGCCATAGAACTGACCGGTGGCACCAGAACGAGCTCGACATGGGGCATGTCAACGTTCATGCGTGCGATCTCAGCCGGCGGAAGAGGAACATGGAGCTTGTACGGATAGAACGTGTGCCGCCAGATGCGCAGCATCGTATCGGCGGTGCGATTGCTCACGCGATCCGTGAGAAGAATGATGGACAGGTCCCCGATCTTCGACCAGGGCTTGGCCGGCCTCGTCGTTCGGATGGTCAGAAGATTCCGCAGGTATCCCTCCGAGTCCTTGCGTTGCTGGAAGGATATGCGATCGGATTCCCCGGCCGGGCTGAAGTACTCTCCGGTAACGACGGACACGTGATGAAAATCGGAAAAGAAGGCCAGCCGTCGCGTTATGTCCCAGTCAATCAGAATGCTCAGGTCCTCGTTGTAGAGGCCGGTCTGGTCGAGCAATTCCCGGCGGTGCATCAGCGAGACGTGCAGAACATGATTGAAGTACAGCATCAAGAACCGGTCGAAATCGCGGCTGATCGCCACGTGTTTGCTCAGCGGCACACGACTGCCGCCCGGCAGCACTTCGCAAGAGGTCTTGTATAGGTCGGTGTAGGCCACCTGGCAATCCGTCTGCGCCTCCAGCGCATTGACCAGGGTCTCGATGTGATGGGGATAATACACGTCATCGTCATCGAGATAGGCGATGTATTTGCCACGCGCCTGCGACAGCGCCTCATTCAGAGAGTACGGTTTGCCTCGGTTCTCTTTCCGGTCGATGAAGATGACCCGAGCATCTTGAAATGAATCCACCACGTCGGCGACCTCTTGGCCACCGTCGCGAACGACGAAGACCTCCAGGTGGTTGTGCGTTTGTCGGAGCACGCTGGCGAGCGCCTCGCCCAGATACCGGTGCCGATTGTACGTGGGCAAAAGAACGCTGACCAACGGCCCGCCGTTCCTCGCGCGGCCCGAAGGCGGCCGGCGCGTGGCACTCACAGAATCTCTTGGCGTCTTGAGAAAATCAAACATCACGTATCGAATGGCGGGTCACACCTGCATATCACTTGTGCGGACGGCCGCGGCCGGATAATCGGGACGCCGCATCGGTGGCGCGGCAGAAGCGATCTGCTCTCGCATGGAAGGGGCGGCGGCCCACAACTCAACCTCCGTCTCAAGCTGCATGAGAATTCCATTGACTCGTTGCAAGTGGTCTTCCATCGGGTAGTGCTCTTCCACGAAACGATGGTACTGCTCGGGCTCATAGTCCTGCGAGACGACCTGTTCGCAAAACTGTTCGGCGATGTTGAACAGGTGCCGTGCCGGGAGGAGATCCTCCGCGCCGGGGAAGTTGTGAATGATCGGCTTCAGCCCACAAGCCATCCCCGCCAGCACCGCCTCGACCTGGCTCTCACCGATACCGCCGGCAACGATGAAGTGCTTGTCGCTCAGCCAGCCGTTCAGGTCAGCGGGATAGGGCTCAAAGGAAACCACACTCGCCAATTGCAGCGTCTGGACCATGTGCTGAACGTACTGTTCAACAACAGGGCTTTCGAATGTCCCGGAGAAGAACAGCCTGTATCCGGCGTCGATGTAGTGCAGTTTCTGCATGCACTGCAGCAGAAAGGCCGGGTTCGCCTCCATCGTCAGGCAGCCGACACAGACGAGGTGCTTGCCCCGTTCCCGTCGGCGGAAGACGTGGCGACTGAGATTGACCCCGTTCGGGACAGCGACCAGTCGCGTCCGATTTCGAATGTCCGGCACCTGTTGAATCAGGGCCTCTTCCACGGCTGAACTGCCGATCTGTACCAGGATATCCACGTTTTCCCAGCGAACGTCCTTTGGCCAGCGATCCCGCACGTCCGTGCGGCGCAGGCTAACGATGGTCCTGGTTGGGCCGCCCGTGCGCGATGCCTCGACGGCCATCTCCCCGCCCCCGTCGAACCAGGCGATGTCGCTCCACTGCATCAGTTCCTGGATCCCTTCAGGCCGACGGCCCTCGTAGAATTCGGTCCGGAACCGCTGCTGCACGAACTCGCAGATATCCGCCAGAGCCCCGTCGGCTCCCTCGCCGTTGCGGAAGAAGGCAACGTTCGGCCGTTTGCTGCGAATCACATCGAGCATCGGCCGGAGCACCTCCTGCTCGGGCCACAGCCGATAGGAACGAAGCAGCACATCGACGGCCGGGCCCTTCCGTCCCTGGTCGAGCAACATGGTGGCCGTCCGGTTCAGAACGTCGACGCTCAGAATGCCCATTCGCTCCATATCATCGAACAGCGCCGCCGCTTGGGCCGCCTGGCCGCCGGCCAGATAGGCCTCCACGAGGTTCCACACAATCTCGCTGCTGTCCGCCCTGATGTTTCGCGCCTTGACCAGATGGCTGACCGCATCCTGCGTCCGGCCCAAGCAGTGCAGAATGGCCCCTGCATCGTTGAGGGCCTGGGCGTCGTGCGGCGCGGCTCGCAGGTGCTCGCGAATGCAATTCAATCCCTCCTGGTACTTGCCAGCTTCGGCTAATTCCAGACCTCTCCGGTAGTAGCTTGAACCCGTCTGCGTTGTCATGCGTTCTACTCCCTTCTGACAAGCGGTCACATGGGCGCCACAATCCCCTCAAAGCAGAGCAAATGGCGTGCCGTCCATGAAAAGCACGATTTCCTTCCAATATGTGGCCGTAGGCCCGATTGCCCCTGGATAGAAATCAGACACCGGCGTCTGCAAACCAGCCTTTCCACTCCCGCCGCCCCGAGCCCCTATCAAATGAAATCCAACAATGACGTGGTCATCAACTTGCCGGCAACCGAAAGCGACATTTGGTAGAGAATCTCCCGGCGGGTAAGATCGATGGCAATCTGGGCGATGTCCGCCTCCTGCAGGCGTGTTGTTTCATCCTGGGTGCCGAACTGCATACTGTCCAGATTGCGCTCCAGCGTGTCGAGGAAGTCGATGTTCGAGCCCGTGGAGACGTTCGCCTGCACGAGAAGATTGCGGACCTCCTCGACCCCTCCCACACACTGATCCACATAGTCGAGCACTTGGGCGTTCGGGAGACCACGCTCGTTCAGAAGGGTGTCGCGCAGGCTGATCAGCGTGCTGAAGACGTCGTAGGTCCCCGGCATGCGAACCAGCTCGACGCCGGTCTGATCGATTCCGGTGGTATCCACGTATAGAACGCGACCGGTACGAGGGTCCGTCACCGCTTGGTTGGCCTCTCCGCCGAGCGGCACCGTCACGAAGGTCGCGCCATCATCGGTTGAGAGCCGGTAGTTCGACCCGTCGTGTTCTACTGTCAACCAGGCATCGCCCCGCATGTTAGACGTACCGGTTCCGGCCGCCGCGCCGGTTTGCCCGAGGAAGATCGGAGCGCCACGGTCGTTGCTGCGAAAGACATCATCGCCTACGTGATGGGCCTCGACCTCCAGGCCCGGTGCCACACCGACGCCACGGGCCTCCTCGCTGCCCTGGTAAGTCACCTGCACGATTCGCCCACCCTCTCGAACAACGGCGTACGGCACCATCGTGGTGTTGTCGCCGCCAAAAAGATATTGATTGCCATGCTTGGTGTTCGCAAGGGAAACCAGTTGCTCAAGGGTATTGTTGAGCCCCTCGGCGATTCTCTTCTGGCCCTCCGCATCATGGACGCCGCCGACGATCTGCGTCAGGAGGGTCCGCGTATTCGCCAGCTCCGAAGCCATATCCGCGATGATCGTGGAGGAGACTTTCAGATTGCCCATCAACTCGGTCACATTTTCCTTGTAGCTCTCGAGGGACCGCTCCTGCGAGTTCAGCCCAAGGATCCGATACGCTTCTGAAGGACCGTCGGAGCCGCGGTTGATTCTGTTTCCGGTAGACGCCTGTTCCTGCAACTGCGTGATCGCCTTGCCGTGCAGGTACAGTGCATAGCTGACATTCTCATAGATGCTCACTAACGATCCGCTCATAATCCTCTTTCAGACCATATCCATCAGTGTCATCATGGTCGTTTGCAGGCTGCTCAAATACCTGGCCATGGCCTGGAACATTTGCTCGAACACCAGCAGTCGGGCCGCCTCGTCGTTGATATTGACGGAGCTGATCTCATTGCGTCGCTGCTCGAGATTCTGAATCACGGCCTGGATGTTCTCCTGCCGGGACTGTTTCAGCGCGACCTGCTGTCCCAGCCCGGCCGCGGTGCGATGGTAGTATTCTCCGGGGGTCATGCCGTCAAGGCCGGCAACCGTCTCATCGCGCACCGCTGCCAGCCGCAGAGCGGCCACATTGTCCGTCAGATCGGCGCCAAAGGCGGTGGCGATCCGGTCGGGCGCTTCAGCGATGTCGTCGCAAACCTGCATCTCGGAGGCACTGGCCCCCGAGAAGAACGCATTCATCCCGGTCGCAGCCAACACACCGGAGGTATCGGTCGTCGCAAAGGCCTCGACGTCAAAACGATCACCGGCGTTCAGGTCGCCCATGCTCACGGAGATCCGGATGCCGTTTCGCAGCTCGATCGTATCACCGGCCGCATAGCCGGCCCCGACGTTCAACGTGCTGACGGTGCCGCCACTCTCATCCGTCACATCGAGGCGCAGGATGCCGTTGCCGACCGACCCGCTGCCGACCACCGTGAACGTGAACGTGTGATTCTCGTCGGCCCCGTAGAGCCCGGAGACAGCAATGGTCGGCGGTGCAGCCGCCGTCAGGTTCATCGCGGTCGGCGCGGGCAAAACGGCGGGCAGGAAATCAAAAGTGTATCCCAGATCAGCCACGACGTGCAATCGGGAAGAAAGGACCGATGCATTCAGACCGGCAATCGCATCGACCTTGGCGGCAATCGACGCCAAGGTGTCGGGCAATGGTCCGGACACGTTCACATCAATGGCGTGCCGCTGCACCTCGCCCGTCGTGGCATCCGTCAACCGGATGTAGAACGTCCCGTCCGTAACCGGATGTTCGGCGTCAACCAAGTCCGTGCTGCCCATCGGCCAGCCAGTCAGTTCCGTGAATGAGCCCTCCAGGCCCAGGCCCTGGACATGGTAGCGGTTCACCTGACTGACAATCGTTTGTGCCAGAGTGTCGAGGTCGACCTGGAGACCTTCCAACATTTCGTTCTTCAGGGCCAGCAGCGCGCCGAGCCGTCCGCCCTGCACGCTCAGGCTGTAGCCTTCGGCCCCGGCCGCTGAGACACTCAATGACCGGTCACCCTGCAAATCGGCCTGGATTCCTATAACGACCGAGCCAGTAACCACGGGGAGCCCGGCAATCGCCACATCGACCACCCCACAGTCTCTCGGCTGCGTCTCAATCCTGACAAGCCTGGCCAACTCCGTAATCAGTTGGTCGCGGTGATCACGCAGGTTATTGGCCTGTCCCTGGCTGACCTCAATCGTGTGGATCTTCCCATTCAACTCGGCGATCTGGGTAAGCAGGCCATTGATGGAGCCTACTGTGTCTTGCGCCTCCAGCACGATCTGATCCTCCAGATCTCTCAACGATGTGCCGAGGCGCCGAAACTCGTTGGCAAGTACCTGTGCGCTACTGACGGTTTCATTGCGCCACACCCGCTCCAGTGGGTGCGCAGCCAACGCCCGCAGGGAATCGAAGAACCCATCAATCGCGGCGTTCAGACCCCCGCCCTCCGCGAACTCACCGAAGGTCGTCTCAACGGAGTTCAGAATCGAAAGCTCCTGTGAGATCTGGCCATAGATGGACTCCTGCTGCACGATCTCACGCTCGAGGAGTCCGTCGAACATGCGCGTGACGCCTGCCACATCGACGCCCGCGCCGACATTCATGCCTCCGGTCTGCCCATACGAGCCGGGAGAAAGCTCAATCCGCTGGCGATGGTATCCTTCGGTCGCCGCATTGGCGATATTGTTTCCAATGACCGCCAGTGCCGCTTGGGCCGCATTCAGACCACTTAGACCTATCCCGAAATCCTGCATTCGTCAGCCCCGTTTCAGCTTCTCATGCCCGCCCTATGATCCAAACGTCCCCAACATCTCCGTCACAACTGCACGCTCACGAGCGTCGCATCGGTCTTGTGCTTGGCCGCGCCACTGGCGCTGTACGTCGTGTCCGGCCTGCCATCGGGCCCAAAGAAAGCTTGCATAAGGGATCGATTGAACCGGGCGCAGTCCAGCACCAGTGCGCCCGTCAGCGTGTACTCGTGCTGCAACCGCGCCACCAATGACCTGAGGCGTGCCTGCCGCTCCGTCACGGCCCTGCAACTGGGCCCCGATAGCTCCTCACGGAGTTTCGACAGTGTCAGATCGCGTTCCCTACATCCCAGTGCGGCCGCCAAGTCCCTCCTGAGAGCCTGACGCTGCTGCTCGTTCGCGGCGTGCGCCTCGGAGTGTCGGCGGATATCGTCCAGCAGTTTCTCCAGTGCCTCATCGTCCCGCTTGATCAGCAGGGTTCGGAGCGCATCCAGCCGTGACAGGGTCGCCTCGATGTGCCGGATATCCTGGTCCAGCACATCCAGCAACGGCTCAACTTTTGTTTCCACCGTGGGCAACGTCATTACTACAGTCCCTCGTCAACGATTTCACGCGTGTCCGCCATGCCATCCATCTGTTGAAGATACTGGTAAATGTCCTTCCATAACCCGAGTCCCCCTTTGTCGGCGACGTCCCGGGCCAGGTGGAGCCAGAACAGCCCCTGGACCTGTTGCGACGCCACGTCCTCCTCTTCAAAGCCCCAAGTGCCAATCGATTCCTGCACCTGGTCGAACAGCTTGGCCAGGAGGACGGATTCGAAATCCCTGGCGATCTGCTTCTTCTGTTCCTCCAGGCGTTCCGTTTCCGCGGTCGGCCGGCTGCCGTTCCGAATCGGGTCTTGCGCCTGTGACGCCCGGCGAGATGAAACCGTGGCGGCATCCGGGACACGTCCCATCGACTCGATGGGAGCCACCACCGCCGGCATTCCTATGGATTCGATACCATCCACGCACAAGTCCCTACATAATGATCAGCTTTGCCTGCAAAGCCCCGGCCTTCTTCAAGGCGTTGAAAATCGCAATCAGGTCCCGTGGGGAGGCCCCGATGGCGTTGAGCGTCTTGGCTAATTCGGAAACCGTTAGTGACCGAGCCACCGGAATCAGGTAGCCATTCTGTTCTTCCACACCGACGGACGTTTCGGGGATGACCTCGGTGGTGCCGGCATCAGAGAACGGTGCGATCGGCTGCGAGACCTGGGCCGTCTCTTGCACTCGCACCACCAGGTTGCCCTGCGAGATCGCCACGGCGGAGATCCCGACGTTCTCGCCGACAACGATGGTGCCCGTGCGCTCGTTGATCACCACGGTCGCGGGCGCGTCGACCGTCACTTCCTTCTGGGTAACCTCATCAATGAATCCAATGATGTCTCTGTGTGCAATGTCCGCCGGCACGCTGACCCTGATGGCGCCGGCGTCGAGCACGAGGGCGATGCCGGGATAGGATTCGTCGATCACCTGGCTGATGCGCTGCGCGGTGGAGAAATCGTTGTTTCGCAAATTGAGCGTAATAAACCGCTGCCCGGCCACCTGCTCGATGAATGTGGCGAGTTCCGACCTCTCCACGATGGCCCCGTCGGGGATACGGCCGACCGTCTGATGGTTCTTCGATACGGATGCCTGCTGACCGGAGGCGGACCAGCCGCCGATGGATACGCCGCCCTGTGCGACGGCGTAGACCTCGCCATCGAGCCCTCGCAGCGGCGTGGGCAGAAGCATGGCCCCCTGAAGGCTCTCCGCATCGCCCAGCGAGGAGACGTCCACGTCGATACGAGTCCCTTCTCGGTCGAAGGGCCCCAGTTCCGCCGTGACCATCACCACCGCGATGTTCTCGCCCTTCAGGTCCGACGGTGAAAGAACAAGGCCCGAATCTCTCAAGATGTTCGTCAACATCTGGCGCGACAGCAGCGTGGTATCCCCCGTGCTCGCCAGCCCCGTCACGAGACCGATCCCCGTGAGCGGGTTGCTGCGAACGCCCTGGACATCGGCGATATCCTTGATGCGCTCCCCGAGACCCGGTCGGACGATACCGAGCGATAGCAGCACCACAACGACGATGCATGCAAAGGCTCGTCTCCGGGGGCGGGCAAGTTTCAGCGTAACACTCATGATGGCAGCTCCGTAAAGAGACAGGGCGGCACGGCGACAAACACTCGATCACCAGGGCCAGAGGACATCGAAGATCTGGGACAGCCAGCCGGGCGTCGTATAGGGCGCCGATACGCCGCTGTTCTTCGTCACGATGCGGAAATTCGCGACCTGCTCGCTTTTGACGGTATTGTCAAAGGCGATATCACTGGGGCGAACGATGCCGCCGACCTCGATCGTCTGCACGTCGCCCGCGATGTCGCGGTCGCGCGTGCCGATCACAACAAGATTGCCGTTGGGAAGAATGTCGATCACCACCACGGTGACCCGATCCACGAAGCTCCGCTCGTCCTTAAAATCGGCCTTGCTCTTCATCTCGTTGCTGGAGTCGGTCGCCATGGTGAACCCGGGAATGCTTGGCAGGATATGATCGATGTTCAAATCCCCGTTGAAGTCGCTCGAGCGGGAACTCTCCTTCTGCAGATCGCGCTTGGCCTTATTGTCCACCTTGCTGTCTTCCGTGATCCTGATCGTCAGGACATCCCCGATGCGGCGGGCCACGTCGTCGGCATACACGGCTTTCATGTTCTTGCCCCGCCTGGCCCAGATCGACCCCGCCTGGAGAAGCTCCGCCAGGAAAAACACACCGATTAACACGACCCATATCGTTTTTCTGCTCATCTGTACTCCTTCCCAGATGGATCCGGCCTCAAAGCATCGGCTCGACCGTCCCATCGGTATTCACCTTGCACACGATGACCCGCCGGGAGTCGGCGTTTCGCACCTTCACGAATTCGCCGGCGCGGGCTTCCTGCAGAGCGGTCCCCATCGCGGTGACGAGCAAACCGGGCCGCTCGACACGGATGACCACCGTCTCATTCCGGCGAATAACGACCGGTGCTTGCGGGGAGCTGACCATATCGTCGCGAATCTCCATATCCGCCGCCAGTGTGCGGACCGCCACGAGTCCGTACGGGGGCTTCCAGCCTGCGGGCTCGGGCCGATCGGATACCGTGGTCTCGATCTTCACGTTGTCCGGCGCGAGTTCCGTACCTTCGGGAATTTCCTTGAGCGTCACGATCCGACGGCACTGATACCGCAGGCGAAACGGAATGTCTCGCGTCCCGACTTTGGTTCCATCCGCCACGACGGCGATCTGGACCGTGACGTACCCTCGCGAGCCGCTCCGGATGAATCGAGGCGTTAACTTCAGATCCTCCAGTCTTCCCGGAAGAATCAGGTCCTTCGGCCTCGTCGTCGGGATGAGCTCACAAACTTTGGGACCGGGCGGGTGCTGCTGCAGGAATGCCCTGCCCGCCTCAATGAATTCCTCTGTGTTGATAATCTTCTGGTGGCGGCGAACCACGATCGCTTCGGCGCCCGTCATGTACACGGTTTCCATCGCAATCCCCTGCGAGGCCAGCCGGCTCAGAATCGTCGCCCGATCCAGAGTCGCCTTCTGGCCCGGCACGGACAGACGCCCCAGGCCAACGCCTCCCACCGCAACCACCAGCGCAGGCTCTCCTTTGATCACACTAACCTGGCCCAAGGTCAGAGCACTGTTCTCGACCGTCACCTCCCGCGGCAAATGGATCTGAAGCAGTACCGGGGCCTCAGAGCCACCGCTGTCGTTGGCGGCCGCAGTGATGCTCAGAAGGCCCAACGAGATGAAAAAAATGACCCATGAGAGTCTACGACTCATGATCGGCTCCTATCGGAAGATGTTGTTGGTGTTGCGAAGCATTTCATCACCGGCCCGAATCGCGCGAGAGTTGATCTCGTAGGCCCGCTGCGCGGTGATCAAGTTCACGAGCTCGTTGACCATTTGCACGTTCGACTTCTCAAGGAATCCGGATTGAATCATTCCGAAGCCGTCCTCGCCGGCCGTTCCGACCACCGGATCGCCGCTGGCATCGGTCGGGGCATACAGGTTGTCTCCTTCGCTGGTGAGACCGGAGGGATTGACGAAGCGAGCCAACTGGATCGTACCGACGACCGAGCGGGCCCCCGTTGAGTCGGTGACATTGACACCGCCGTCGGGGGCGATCTCGATGCTCGCGGCATCGGTTGGTACGGAGATCGCCGGCTGCAACTGATAGCCGGAGAGCGTAACAAGCTGCCCGTTCGCATTGATCTGCAGCGCGCCGTTTCGGGTATAGCGGGTGTCACCGTCTGGCATGAGCACCTGCAGGAACCCATTGCCCCGGATGGCCATATCGAGCCCTCGTCCCGTGGTCTGGAACTCGCCCGGGGTGAAGACGCGCAGGGTGGCGGCAACGCGAACGCCGTTTCCGACCTCCAGCCCCGTCGGAGCGTTGACGCCTGGCGCAACTTCCGTGCCGGGCTCGCTCATCTTCGCGTACAGCAGGTCCTGGAACTCGACCTGGCTCCGTTTGAATCCCGTCGTGTTGACGTTCGCCAGATTGTTGGCAATCACATCCACCAGCATTTCCTGGGCCATCATGCCCGTGGCGGACGTGGAAAAGGCTCGCATCATAGGTGTCACCCCTTTTGAAGTGGAAATGGCGGGCGAAGCCCACCCTACGACTGTTTACTCCTGTCTGTCATCCCATGGCCACACTCATCATACTGCTCGTCGCCTCCCTCGCTGCACTGACCAGTTTCATGTTCGCCTCGTAGAGCCGGGAAACCATGATCATGTTGACCAGCTCATCGACCAGCTTCACATTGGACGCCTCCTTGTAGCCCTGCTTGACCATCGCATCCAACGCATCCACCGGCTCCACGCCTTCCGGCGCGAGAAAGCAGTTGAGCCCGGCCGGTAGCAATTGATCCTCGTTGTCGGGGAATTCGACGATGCGGAACTGTCCGATCGACGCCCCGGCCGCTGTGACCTGCCCGTCATCGCTGACCCGAATCTGAGATAGATCCACACTCGAAGGAACGATCAGCGGCCCGGAGGTGCCCGCGACAAGCCGCCCCTCCGTATCGACAATCTGCCCATTCTGATTCGTGTGAAAGATGCCGTGCCGCGTGTACAGAGGCCCCTCCGGACTCTCCATGACAAAGAAGCCCTTGCCGTAGAGAGCGAAGTCCAGCGCGCGGTCCGTCTGCACCAGGCTGCCCTGGGAAAAGTCGAAAGCAGCGTCTGCATTTTCCTCAAGCTGGTCCTCCAACGTACTGCTCTGTGCGTCGAGGGCCCTTGTGAAGCTATTGCACCGCCGCTTAAAGCCCGCCGTGCTGACGTTGGCCATGTTGTGCGCAATGATGTCGAACTCCCTCGTCAGGGCGCTCAGACTTGCACTTACCTCGGCTCCAATATCCGCCACGTCAGACTCCCAATGTTACGATCAGGGCTTTGCCGCCGCGACAACAGGCGTGGACATCTGTTCGGCGGCCACGCCACTGTCTTGACTGCCATCGATGCGAGATGACATCGCGTCCATAATGTCTGCGAGCTTATCCATCTCGACGTCGCTCAAATCCGTCAGCTCGACGACCATCGACATCCCAGGGTCACTGCTCAGGCACTGCCCCACCCGGCCGACACTTGCTACCGTGTAGCCCGCCTCTCCAACGCCACCACTGCCTCCGCCGGCCAACCTGAACAGCGTCAGGACTCTATCTCCCGGCGCGACCTGCAACGGCCCTTCGATCCGCAGTTGCGAGCCGGACATCTCGGTCACAACACCTTCCACGAAGTTCGGCATCTCATCCGATAGTCCGTCGCCATCCGTCGTGTCAGGGGCGGTTGCCATCGAGCCCTCTCGCAGGAAGGAGAAACAGGCCATCAACGCCGGCGTGTGAAGCGTTACACGCGGCATTTCCCGGTGACCTGCAAACCGAATCTCGTTGCTGTGGTTGAGAATCAGCCTCCGGTCCTCACAGCTAACCGTCGAGGTCTCCAACTCCCACGCCGACATGCCGCAGCAGTACCGAATCCGCCAGACCTCGCCGGCCTCACTGGCCACGGGCGTCTTCAGCTCCACCGCAAGCTCGATCTCGTCATTTCTAACCACTTCGGCTCGGATGCCGGCATCCTCTGCATGGCCGCGACGCGTCAATTCGACCGTCTTGCCAAGGGGGATGTCCCGACTGCTCGCAAGCTGCGAGCCGACTGCATCCTCGGCCGCGCGTGCGACACGAAAGCCCAGCCTCTCCCGCAAGCCGTTGACTTCCAACTCCAGATGTGCGTTCTCCTGCGGCGTTCGGGCCCGCGAGCACTCGGCCAGCAGTCTGTCGGCCCCGTGGTCGAACGCCTTGGCATCCGAGAAAATGTCGTGCATGCCTCGCAGGCCGCTTCGCATGGCAATCGCCAGGAGAATCTGGCGCTCCCGGACGCCGAGCCCGCGCTGCCGGAGGTGCCCCGCAAACAGCTCCCGCGTTTGTTCCCGGCTCTGCACACGACGCTTGTAGCTCACCCACACGAGCAACGCGACCAACACGATCAGCAGGACACAGGCGCCGATCACAAACCAGGTGTCAGAGGCCGGGCCGGTGTTCAGCCGGCGCGCCGCCGACCATCGCTGAACCGGCGTCAACGCCAACGGAATGTGCTCAATACCCGGAATCATTCTATGACCGCTATCGAATCAAGTTCGTGAGTTCGCGAAGAATCTCGTTCGCAACGCGAATGGTCCGGGCATTCGCCTGGAAACCATTCTGGGCCTGGATGAGGTTCACGAATTCCGTGGCGACATCCGCGTTCGATTTCTCGAGCGCACTGCCGTGAATCGTGCCGGCTCCGGTGCTCATTGCCTGGGTAGCCACCGCGCCGCCCGAGTTGGCGGATGGAGCAAAGTACCCGCCTCCCGAATTCTGCAGGCCCGCCGGATTCTTGAACAGGGCAATCTGGAGTGTCGCCAAGTCTTTCTTCACCCCGTTCGTGAAGGCGCCGATGAGCACACCCTCATTATTCACCGAGACGGCGGACAGGCTGCCCGCCTCATATCCATCCTGCTCTCGCGCGACGGCCGTTGAATTGCCCGCAAATTGGGTCAGGCCGTCGAATGAGCCGGCGGTCCCGAGGTTCAACCCGATGGTCTGCGGATGGGCGACATCGTGGTTGAATGTCATGACAAATTCGGGCATCTCCGTGTCGGGGATTCCGGCAAACGCGCCGGTCTGAGCGTCAAAGGCAAGCCCGCTAACACGCCGATTATCGGGAGTGATCTCCTGAGTGTTTCCTGTGACGGAGGTCAGGACCATATCCCACGTGTTGACCGTATCGGCGCGCACGAGTGCGGCCGAAAGCACGTGTTTGCCGCCCTGCGAATCGTACACGGCGATGTTCACGTTCTTGACCTCGTCTCCGCCCACCGTCGTCAGTTCGAAATAGGGTGGGGTCGCGAGCGAGCCGGTACCAGAGTAAGCGAACTGAATATCGGACTTGCTATAGCCGCTCTCATCATCCGTGATGCGGATGCGACCGTTGGCGAATGACGCAGTGGCGCCGCTCAACACGTTCGTATTCAAGTGATTGACGAAATTGGCGATCGTGGTGCTTCCGTCCACGGCAAAGGTCAACCCGCTGCTGAACGCGGTGCCGTCCTTGTTGTAGCCGGAGATGGTGATGGTTCCCGTCTCGCCCACGGCCAACTCGCCGCCCGGATCGGAGCCGCCACTGAACTGATCGAGCTGATCGATCTCGGTGGCGTCCGTGGCGTCTTCGTCACTGCGGGTGTAGGCCAGGTTCGATGTCAGCACCTGCGCCTGATCGACGCCCGTGGCATCCGAGCTGAGGTTCCCGGTCAGGGTGACCTCTGCGGTCGGGTTCGCCGGCAGGGCCACATCGTACGGCACGCGGATGCTGGTATCGCCGGCGACCTGAAACCCGTCTTGCTCACCGGTCAGGCCGATGCGCTGCACGCGATAGCCGGTGCCGGGATCGACGAGGTGACCGTTCTGATCGACGCCGAACGTGCCCGCGCGCGTATATACGGAGCCCTCGCCGTCACTGAGCACAAAGTAGCCCTCTCCTTCAATGGCCACATCGAGAGGATTACCGGTATTAACAATACTGCCCTGGCCGATATCCGCCGTGATGTTGGCCAGCGTAACACCGCTTCCCATCTGCTGCGGGTTGGTGCCGCCGACGCGGTCAGTCGGCTGCGAGGCCTGCTGTATCGTCTGGCCCAGCATTTCCGCAAAAGTCACCCGGCTGGATTTGAACGCGGTCGTATTGACGTTCGCCAGATTGTTGCCGGCCACATCCAGCATCTTCTGATGGGCCTGCATTCCGGTCACGCCTGAAGACAATGCATAGGACATCTTTGCCTGCTCCTACTATTGAAAACACCGATTTGCCGTCAGTCTCGAATCGCCAGGACATCTGCCAGGTCGACCCTCTGATTATCCACCGTCAGGATGATCTGCCCCGCATTGCCGATGGTGACTTCCTCCACGTCGCCGGTCCTCGTCTCGATGGTGCCGTCCGCTGCCGCCGCCCTGAAGGACACCTCTTTACCGATCAGAGAGCTGGCGTAGCTGCGCTGCACGGACTCGAGAATCTTGCCGAACGACGTGTTCAAGTTCTCGATCTGCTGCAACTGCGAGAACTGCGCCAGTTGCGCCGTCATATCCTTATTGTCCAGCGGCTCGAGAGGATTCTGATTCTGCAACTGCGTGACGAGCAGCTTCATATAATCCATCTGCATGTCACTGGCCGAAGCGGTTGTCGATATCGCACTCATCCGTTTCCATCTCCGAAAAAACGGGGCTTACTCATCTGCGGCCCGCGCCGG
>Ga0114922_10002935_pt1 | contig 15944 bp, 4 predicted proteins | sample AartaG_FD_100975 | JGI IMG/M metagenome (GOLD analysis project Ga0114922, IMG submission 100975) | Deep subsurface microbial communities from Aarhus Bay to uncover new lineages of life (NeLLi) - Aarhus_00045 metaG | ecosystem: Environmental > Aquatic > Marine > Oceanic > Sediment | place: Aarhus...
CTGGTGTACAGGTCGCTGCACTGCCTCAACTGGGTGAAAAAGGCATCGGAAAAGAGCGCGCCGTAGCGCGAGGGATAGGCATTTTTCAGACTGCTGGTCGAAGCGATGATCACTCTCTTCCTATCTGGCCTGGACAGCTCGTCAATGAAACTGCCCGAGTGGCAGGCCTCATAGATGACGTTCACCGGCGCGCCGGTGGCGTCCTCCAGCTCCGTCAGCCAGTCGTCCAGTTCGCCTGGCGCGATCGTGTCGTCCCTGCCATCGGTGAAGAAGGTGTCAATCGCCCCATGATCCATCAGGTAGAGATAGAAAGGGGTGTTAGCGTCGGCCAGGCTGGCTGCCCAGTTGATGATAGCATCCTGCACATTAGCCGAGGAGGAATCAGCATAGACGTCGCTCACCTCGTCGCCGTCGGCATCGGTGCGGGCGTCGTCAACGTCGCTCAGGTAGCGGAGGTTGGTCTTGGGCAGACCGCCGAGGAGGAAGGTGCGAAAGGCAGTATTGGTGCAGTGGAGGATGTTGTCCTGCAAGTTGTGGTTGTCGTCGTGCCCGGCGACGATGAGGGCTACCCCGCCGAAGGACTGGCGCACCGAGAGTTCGTAGGTCACGTCTGGTCCGTACACGGCCGGATCATGATTCAGTGCCTTGAGATAGTAGATGCCGCTGGAAGGGGCGCTGAAAATGATGCGGGCGTCGGCCCCAAAGGCATCGTCTAAGCCCTCCAGGTTGCCACCACAGGCGTCGTACAGTTCCAGTACCAGGTCAGCACCGGAGTTGGTGCTGTTAGCTTGGAGGACGTAGGTGATGCCAGAGGTGACCATGAAATGCGCCCAGTCCTCGTCGGCGTACTGATGGAAGGTGTGCGGTTGAGCGGTGCCGTTGGTCGCCAAGGCGTTGGCCTGGGCACAAGTGTCGTCGGGCTCGAAGGCATCGCCGTCAGTGGGAGATTCTGCGATGGTAATGGTATGACTTGCACTGACCATGCCTCCGACATTGGTGGCTGTGACGGTGATAGCCCGAGTGCCGGAGGTGCTCCAGGTGAAGCTGACCGTGTCGCTCAGGCCGCCTATGTGCGTCACCGGTGACTGCCCCGTGGCCCGCCAGACGTACGTGATGGGCTGGGTGGCCGTGACCGGACTGACGGTGGCAGAAAAGGTATAGACGGTGTTGAGCAAACCCGTCGTCGGGCCGACGATGTCCGCGCTGGTTGGCGGGACGTTGATGGCGACGAGATGGGTGTCGGCGACCGTGCACTCGGCATTCGACGTCGTGACGGTGATGGCCTGCGTGCCGGGCGTGCTCCAGTTGAGGGTGACCGTGTCGCTCAGACCGCCGCCTGTGTGCGTGACCGGCGCCTGCCCCGTGGCCTGCCAGACGTAGGTGATGGGCTGCGTGGCCGTGACCGGACTGACGGTGGCAGAAAAGGAATAGATGGTGTTGACCACACCCGTCGTCGGGCCAGTGATCGTCACGCTCTCCACCGGCACCGCCGAGGTGCGGAAAGGGATGTAGTCCACGATGCTCAGCGACGGATCGTCCATGAAGTGCCAGATGCGGTCTTCGATGACGCTGGGGTCGGTCGTGACCCAGTCATTGTTCTCGGCGTTCACGGCGACGCCGCTGAAGGTGTTGCCGTTGTAGATGTCGTTGGGGGTGTTGGCCGGGTCGCCGGTCACGTTGCCGTACAGGTCGTTGTAGTTGATGATGGGGCGACTGCCGTTGGAGAGGTATATCCCCCCGCCCTTGTTTTCCTGCGCGGCTATGTTGCCGATGATGATGTTGCTCTGGATGGTGGGGTTGCCGCGGTCAACGTAGATGCCGCCGCCGCAGGAGGCGGAGTTGCCGCTGATGGTGTTACTGACGATGGCCGCTGTGTTGCTGCTCCCACTACCCATGTCAATACTGATGCCCCCAGCGTCGTTGCCGCTGATGGGGTTGTTGCTGCTGATAGTCACTTCGTTGTTATCATTATCGCCGTAGTAGACATAGATGCCGCGACTGCTGTTGTTGGTCACCGTGTTATTGCTGATGGTCGCTGTGTTGTTATCGTTCCAGTAGTTGTAGTAGACATAGATGCCGTGACCGTCGTTGCCGGTGACAGCGTTATGGCTGATGGTCACCGTGTTGTCATCATTCCAGTGGTCGTAGTAGACATAGATGCCGTGACTGTCGTTGGTGGTGACAGTATTATTGCTGATGATCGCCGTGTTGTTATTATTCCAGTCGTCGTAATAGGCATAGATGCCGTAGCCAGAGTTGCCGGCGATGGTGTTGTCCGTGATGCGCGGTGCGCCGTCGCTCCAGACGTGTATGCCGTCGCCATCGTTGTCCCGGATAGTGTTGTGGTCTATGAAGGGCGACGAAGCCTCGATGCGCAGTGCGCCGTTCTCGCTCATGCTGGCCCCGCCAGCGTACTCGATCACAGCGTACTGGATAATACTGCCGCCGGTGTAGCTGCCGTCGCCGTCAAAGGTGGCGTCGGTGCTGGGGTCGGCAAAGTGGATGAAGCCCCAGTCCCCTGGCGCCGGACTGGCCAGGTTGGAAGTGAAGGTGATGGGGCTCGTGGCGGTCCCCCGCACCACCAGCGTGCCCGCCACGGCGAGAACGTTGAGACCGTCGAACTTGACCGTGGTGCTGGCCTGGATGATCAGTGTGGCCCCACTCTGCACACTCAGATTGCCGGTGACGACGTAGGGATCACATTCGCTGGAACTCCAGGTCGTGTCGCTGTCGATGAGGCCGGAGACGTTACAGGAGACAGCCGCCGAGTCCCCCGCTGCTCGCGTCGGTGCAGGGCTGCCTGTCAGCACGGCCGGCAGCAATAAGGTGAGGATAATCAATCCACTAAACAGTTTGCGCGTGTTCACTTTCAGCCTCCTTTTGTTTGAATGTGCGAATAACAAATGTGCGAGAGGACGCCGCTCCCACCTCTCGCAGGTTAGAAAGGGCCCGGCAGCGGCCTCGGGTGTACAGGTATCCTGGGTCTGGCGCCCCGCCCGGCCGTACCATTCTGCGGCTGCCCTTCGCTTCCCGGCCCGCACATAGTGCTGGCCAATCAACCCGGCGTACTCGGCGGCCCGCCCCCTGCTCTGAGCGACGAGCCAGGCCGCCACCCGGGCGTGATAGGCCCGTCGCTGCCGCCTTAGCACGCTCTCGTAGGTGACCTCGTGCAGCATCGTGTGCTTGAACACATATTCCTGCTGCCCTACGAACGTTGACATCTCCCCTTTGAAAATGAGCCCTTTGCTCCGTAAGGCCGCCAGCGCCCTGGCCGTCTCGCTTTCCTGGCTGCGGGAGTCGCCATTCAACCGCTCCACCGCCCCGTCCCAGAACACCCGGCCTACGACTGCGGCGCGTTGCAACGTCTCCCGCTCCAGCGGCGGCAGCCCATCCAGCCGGGCCTGGAGCACCCCGGTCAGCGTCGGCGGTACCCGTAGCTTGGTCAGGCGTCCCAACTTGACACACCACTGTTTCTTCCCTTTCACGATGACGCCATCTTTGACGAGCATGTTGATGAGCTCTTCTATGTAGAAGGGGTTGCCCTCCGCTCCGTCCAGGATCAGATCGCACAAATGCGGCGGTATTTGTCTGACCTGGCGTAGTATCTCTTTGACCAGGCGGTGGCTGTCCTGTCTGGAGAGGGGCCGCAGTTCCAGCCGGGTGTGAACGGCCGGCTCTTTACCCCACGTTGGGCGCCGTTCAAAGAGTTCCGGGCGGGTCAGGGCGACGATCAGCAAGGGCGAATGACGATGCACCCGTGCCAGATGCTCGATCAAATCCAACGAGCCATCGTCAGCCCAGTGCAAGTCCTCCACCAGGAGGACCCCTGGCCTCCCCTCTGTTCCCTCGGCAGACGGGGAGGAGGAGGTTGTCGCTGCTGCAAAGAATTGCGTGATATAGCGAAAGGCGCGGTCGCGTATCTGCCGGGCGTCACTCAGCATCCCCCGCAGGTAGGGGCTCTCGGAAAAGTCGAGACCGATCAGGTGGCCGATCAAGTGCGCTTTCATGCGGGCGTCCGCACCCATGAGGCGGGCGATGCCCTGCTCCAGCTTTTCTCGGGCTACGGCTGCGGAGTCGTTGCTTGTGATCTCGAAGTGGAAGGCACAAAGATCGCGGATGAGAGAATAAGGCAAGTTGCTGGTCCGGTGACTGGCCCGTCCCTTCAAGTATACCACATTTTCCGGCCAAAGTTCAACCCAGTTTTCAAACTCGTCGAGCAAGCGCGATTTGCCTATCCCGGCATCGCCGACGACGGTGACCACGCGCGTTTTCCTCTCTTCCATCACCGTGTATAGGGCCTTTTGCAGACTCTCGAGCTCGGCGTCCCGCCCGATCATGCGCGTCTCGACCCCCTCCACCCCTCGGGTGGGAACGCGAAAGGCACGCGGCTTGGCCTCACGCACCACATAGACCCGGACCGCTTCCGTTTTACCCCTGACGCGGATCGGCTCCAGGGCCTGCACACTAAAGACGCCGCGCACGTGGCAATAGGTGTCGTACGAGATGAGGATGCCCCCCACCGGCGCGGCCTGCTCCAGCCGTCTGGCCAGGTTGACCGTATTCCCCATAGCCGTGTACTCGGACGCCGTCCCCACCTGGCCCAGCAGCACGGGACCGGTGTTGATCCCGATCCGCACGGCAAGGGACTGGACGGACTTGCGCCCGGACGGATGAACCGTAGCTTGGTCCGCCTGCAGATTTTTCATTTCCTGCTGTATCGCCAGGGCCGCCCGGATGGCTTGCTCGGGGTCATCCTCGCGCGCCGTCGGCGCGCCAAAGAGCGCCATCACTCCATCGCCCATGTGCTTGTCAATCGTGCCGCCATAGGCAGTAATTACCCCATCAAGGCGGGCCCAGAGGGCGTTTATGGTATCACTCAACTCTTCGACATCCATAGTCTCTGCCATCGTCATGAACCCAGAAACGTCGGCAAAGAGGACGGTGACCTGTTTGCGCTGTGGGGTGACTTGCGCTTTGCCCAGTGCGTCGAGTTTTTCGCGCGCGGCGGCTATCATGGTGTCCACCACGGCATCATCCAGAGTGGCGCGTTGAGTTTCCAGGGCGGAGATGGCTCTTTCAACTTGCTCTCGTTCCGTCATGACTTTACTCCGATTGAATCGAGCTTCTCAAAACTCTTCGTGTCCGATCAGCCTGGACAGGACCGGGGAGCCCAGTCGCAACTAGACCTCCGTCCCATAAGCTTTTAGGGTAATCTCTGCCTGATGATCCAAAGACAGCAGGGGGTTGTCATTCTGAGCCGAAGCGCAGCGGAGGCGAAGAATCTCGTTGTTTGCGTAACAGAACGCTGTCTAATGAAAACGAGATTCTTCGCACTGTCCTGGACGGTCAGTACAGGGTCGCTTCGCTCCTCAGAATGACAGGCCATCAATTGGCTTTGCCCCAAGAACTTTTGGAATGACCCACTAGTGTGCGCTCGTGTTGCGCATGACCGCCGGCAAGTAGATGAAAAAACGCTCCTGAGGGAGGTCCCGAGGCGGCTCACCGGTGATAGGAAGGGACGGGGATGGCGGCCGGGGCTTATCCGTCACCCTGATGGGTGACTGCGTGGCAAAAGCCGCCGTCGTCGCCCCTGCGACGATGTTTAGTTGATACTGCGCCGCCGTGTAGCCATAGACCTCGATCTGGTAGACGCCGCTTACCGGTGCCGTGAAAGCCACTTCATCTACTGCAGTGCCGCTCAGGTTGCTCACCCACGGCGAGCGTCCGGCCTGCCAGTCAGGTGGCCAGACGTAGAGGTCCGGGTCCCCCCACACCGGCGTCAGGGTGACCTGGAGGGACGCGCCCTGGGCCAGCGTTTGCCGGTAGACTCGGGTCTGGTCCCGGCCCACCCATTCGCTGGGCGGCAGGTAGTTGATGCTTTGCTGGTAGGGATAGTGAGAGACGTTCCCCGCCCCGTCCCGCGCCCAGGCCTGGAGGTAGTGAATCCCGCCCAGCGGCGTCAAAATCCAGGGGTAGTCCACGCTGGCGAGCGAGTAACTCAACCAGCCGCTGTCCTGCACCGGGATCCAGAGCCGCGCTCCCTGGCTGTACTCGAACTCGATGTAGCGCAAATCGTCTACTCCTTCCCCGCCCGGTTGAGGGTAGTCGGTGGCGGTGGCGGAAAGGTGGACCAGCGTACCGGTGACCACGTCCCGCCCTCCCTCAATGACGAGAGAGTCCACGCGGGGGGCCTGTTCATCGGCCGCTGGAGAGAGGACGGTGACGGTGTGGGTGACGGTGTTGTTGGCTTCGCTGGCCTCGGCGATTTGGCCATCGGGGTCAATCATCGCCGTGATCTGGTAGTCTCCGGGCTGGGGTGGCAGCCAGTCCAATCGCCGGGTGCTCTCCTCCCCATCGGGCGAGAGGAGAGAGACGTGGGCATCCCCCAGGGCCTGGCCGTCCGCAAAGAAGCGCACCGCCACCTGGGAAAGCGTAGAACTCCCCCCCTGGCGATGGACCAGCAGCCCCAGGCGGGCCACCTCCCCGGCGTGGGGCACCACCGGATCCACCCACAACTCCTGGGACTGGGCAAAGAGATCGTCCTGAGGGGCGATGACGGTGTAGGCGTCGGGCAGGGTATCGTCCCCGCCGGTTCCATAAGAGGCCGTCAGATCGTAGGCCCCTGGGGAGAGGCCCGCCGGGACCGTGGCCCGCAGATGCGTCCGGTTGACCACCACCACGTTTTCCAGGGGGAGGCCGGCCAGCGCCACAGAGATGCCGGGGGCAAAGTTGAAGCCGTAGAGGTGCAGGTCGGTGGGCAGGTCGGCGTAGCCCTGGGTGGGGCGGGTCTCCCGCAGGTCGGGCGGGCCGGAGAGCACAGTAAAGGCCTGGTGCAGCATCCCCACCTTGCCGCCGGGGTTGGTCACCGCCAGGCAGTACTCCTCCGCCTCCAGGTTGGCCTGGACGATGGCGTAGAGGCGTCCGGCGTTGACCCAACTGGTGTCCAGCAGTTGGGTACAGGGATGATTGCATGTGCCGAGCTGATAAGGGCACAGTTCCGCCATCGCCGGGAAGGAAAAGCCCGTCCCGCTGATGACGACGTTGGTGTTCCGGTCGTTGTACCCCCAGGCCGGGCCGACGGCGCTCGCGTAAGGTTGAAAGCCGGTGGCCTCGGCCCGGACGGTGAGTTTGTAACTGGATTCCGCCGGGTCGTAATCGGCCTGGTTATTCTCCAGACGCAGGTAATACCAGCCGTTAGCCGGGGCGGCAAAGACCAGGCGAGACGTGGTGCCGAGAGCGGGTGTGATGGCGCAGGAATCGCCCAGGTCAAAGATGGGCCACGCCTCGGCCCCGGTGCCGGCGGTGGCGATGGTATAGGTCACTCCCTCTGAGGCCTGGAACCTGACCCAGTCCACGTCCCCCGGCGGGTCAAAGTTGTGGATGTGGGGCGTACCGTCGGCCGGGATTTCGCTGGCCTGCGCGCAGGCGTCGTCGGGCTCATAGTCGTCGGCGCCCACGGCCTCGTACTCTACACAGACAGTGATGGCCGCCATATTGTTTGTCTCATCGCTCTCGGCCGTCTGATCATCCCGGTCCGCCCAGGCATAGACCACGTGGTCACATCCGGGTTCGGTGAAGGTAAATTTTGCATAACCGAATCCGACCGATCCGCCGGCGGGAAAGGTGACGAAATAGCCCCAACGGTTGGTGTAGGGAGTGGTGGTGGTTGGCGGGCGGTCGGGCGGGTCAATGTACAGGTAGGTGCGGAAACCGTGGGCAGAGGCATCCCCCCGGTTGCGCACCGTGACAGTGACAACGGCCGGCTCGTAGGTGTGAGGGTTGGGGGGGCTAAGGGTTATCCTTTCAATCACCAGGTCCGGGCTACTCGATTGTGGTTGGAGCATAAGAGGTGCTTGGGCTGCCCCTGCCCTAACCAGAAAGAAAAGGATCACCGTCAGGGCCAGCGAAGCGGCCAGGACAGTCACAAAAACCCTTAATGCTTTCATCGTTCATCTCCTCCCGTTGCCAGAGCCAACGTCAGTAGCTTGACGATCTTTGTGGCTGCCGGCTGTTGGCTGCTGGCATGGGGGTGCAGTGAACCAGAGTGGCAAACTGCACCCCCACTTTACTGTGTCACTGTGCCCTGATTACCAGCGGCAAGTAGACGCGGTGACCTGGCGAGCTCACCGGGGCCGGTGGAACGCCCATAATGGTCTGTGGGACACTGGCCGGTGGCAGTGCCGGGGCAGTGCGCTGGGGCTTGTCCGTTACGCCGGCGGTGTAGGAAGCGGCTTCAGTTGATGTCGAGGCCAGAACGCTCGAGGCCGACTGGGTCTCGATTTGAATGTTGTAGTGGGCCGCCGTGTAGCCGTACACCTCGATCTGGTATACCCCGCTGATAGGCACCGTGATGGATAGGACCTCGGTGCCAGCGTAGAGGTTGCTCACCCACGGCGGGCGCCCGTCCTCCCAATCAGGTGGCCAGATGTAGAGGTCTGGATCCCCCTGACAAGGTACCACTTCCACGGAGAGAACGTCCCCTTGAGCGAGACTTTGCCGGTACGTTCGGGCGCCATCTCGTGAGACGCAATCGCAGGAGCGGATGTAATTGATCTGCTGCTGGTAGGGGTAGCGGGAGATGTTCGCCTGGGCATCGCTGGCCCAGGCCTGCAGGAAACGCAGGCCTCCCTGGGGGACGAGGGACCAGGTGCTGCCATGGGTAAAAGTGATCCACCCGCTGGAGCCGACCGGCACCCACACGCCAGCCGATTCGTTGAATAGAAATTCAACAAAGTACATACCGGCCACACCGCTGGGGGTGACGCCACCCTGGGCGAAATCCGTCGCCTCTACCTGCAGAGCGACATCCTGGTCGTAAACGACGTCGGCTCCTCCATTGACGCTGAAGGCGTCCACGTGAGGCGCCACACCATCAATCCCCCCGCCTCCCGGCAGCACTTGTACTGTCCGGCTGACCACGTTGTTGTCCTCAATGTCTTCGGCGACAGTGTCATCTGGGTCAATCACTGCGTAGAGCGTGTATTGGCCCAGCCCCTGGCCTGGCGTCCAGTCCACGGCGCTGGTGCTGGTGCCGGAGATGCGCTCAGAGGGGCTGACACGAGGTGCAAGTAGAGGGATGGTGCCGTCGCCGATTTGTACCGCTCCGGGTTCGTCCGGGTTGCCCTCGTAGAAACGGACGGTCACATTCTGTAGGGGCTCCTTCCCTCCCCGACGATGAACGATGAGGCCGATGGTGACGTCATCGTCCTCACGGGCACAGACGGATGGATCTACCCACAGTTCTTCACCTCGCCCCCACAGGTCGTCGTTGAGCGCTGGAGCGAGGACGCGATACGATCCCGTGGCCGTGCCGCAGGGCGATTCCACGATGATGGTGTGTTCTCCCACCTCAACACCTCCAGGCACAGTGCCTACCAGGCAATTCTCCCCGTAGGTGGCCTGGTTCTCCAGCACGATGGTGCCGGTGGTAACCTGTATGTAGGCTATGGTTCCCGGCGCAAAGCCTTCGCCGCAGATGGTGAGTTCGGTGGGGATATCCTGGTACCCCTCCGGCGGGCGGATAGCCAGGATGCTGGGTTGGGAATAGAGGGTAAAGGCAGCCGGCAGCGTGGCCGTCAATGCACATTGGTTGACCACAGAGACATCGTAGGTACCTGCTCCCAGTCCGGCGGGGAGGGTGGCTATGATGGTGTGCTGGCTGACATTGTGCGTGATCAGTGCCTGGCTGCCAATGGAAGCGCTGGGGTTCACAAAGCCACCACCCAGCAGGGTGACCGGCACGTCCGCGTTCACACATGCCCAGTCAGGCCAGATGCTGTTCAGGATGGGCTGGCCGCACTGGCCCCGCACTTTTACATAAGACACCGGGAAGGTGAGAGATGCGGGATTGCCATCGGCGTCAGTGTAGGTAGCGACGGTGCCGTCGCTGGTGGGCCAACCGGGATTCGTGTTCGGCGTATCGGTCATCACCACCTGATAGGTCAGGGTCAAGGGGCTGGTGGACACGGCCGGCACTTGCCAGACGACCTGGTTACCGCTGACCGTGGGAGAGATGGGGCCCTGGAAGGAAGCCGGGACGAGGGAGACGTAGCTGCTCAGGGTGTCGGTGATGACCATGTCCCGGGCGGCCACGCGCACCGTACCGGCGATGCTGCGGTAGATATCCGCCAGACAGGTAGAGTCGGGAGCATAGTAGTAGTCGTCCTCCGAAGATGCGATGGAGCGCAGTTGGTTCTCATCCACACTGTTACTCAGGCCGACGGAGATGATGCGGATGCCCGCTCCCTTGATCCGCTCCGCCGTGTCGAGCAGCTCGCCGGCCGAGGTCTCGTTGTGATGGCCATCGGAGAGGATGATGATGACCGGCGCGTTGGCGGGCAGGTGACGGCCACTGGTGACGATTTCCGTTTCGGCGATTTCCAGGCCCTCTTTGATGTTAGTCATCCCTGACGCATAGAGGCCGTTGATGGCCTGGATAACAGAGGCTGCGTCCTGGCTGAGTGGATGGTTCAGAGTGCCACTGCCAGTGGTGGCGAAGGAGGCCACGCCGACCTGATCCACGGTCAGGTCCATCTGGTTGACGAACTCGATAGCCGCCTGCTTGGCATCAACGATCTCTTGCCCCATCATGCTCACGGAGCGGTCAATGACCAGCATGACATCCACCGGGCTATTGGCAGAGGAACAGTCGCCGACGGCCTGGAGAGAGAAAGTGACCGTCACCACACCGCCGGCGTCTACCTCGGTAGGGGCGGCCGTTTTGTCGTAGGAGACGGTGCAGACGCTGGCAGCGATCGATTTATCTCTCCCCTGAGCCTGCGTTTGTATAGCGAGCCCCAGGCCAAAGACCGCACCGAGGCCCAGAAAGACCAGTATAACGACAGGAAATAGACGCTTTTTCATTTTATACCTCCCTCAGATTACGCTGCTATCCTGGGATAGCCCTTTGAATCGGCAGAAGAGTGGCGAGCCCTGCCTGCTAATCCAGGAAATGGCAAACGTCCTTTTGCCTGGCATCACCTCCTTCACAGCCCAGCACGGGGATGAACGTCCGCTTTGAATACACCTGGCCGCGGACTGAAAAATCCTGTGCTTGTCTCTATCTATACTAACGCTCGTATGGCCAATTTTCGGCCATGAACTTGAGCCGATTCTCTGTTTCTTCTCGACATCGCTCGTTGACTTTGGGAAAGCGCTGGCTGGGGATAGGTTCGTCGCTCCAGGTGTGAAGGGAGAGACGGCAAGCGACCTCGAGGCCGCAGACCGCGAGGTCGCAATTGAACAATCTGAAGATAGAGGAAACCATCGGCGGGAGCTTGAAGTCCAGCCGGATGCCAGGGGTAAATGGGTCATCCCTACAGTGACCGGCAGTTCTCTCAGGCCAGGCGCTTTGACTATCTCAGGACCAGCGGCAAGTAGAGGCGATGCACTTCTGCCCCCTTCGGTCTTCCCACCAGCCCTCCCCCATCTACCGCGTACACCACCACCCGATACGCCCCGGCCTCGTCAAACCCGTCATGGACGCCACGATAGACCCCATCGCCATCCTTATCTGACAACGTCTCCGTCTCCAGGCTCTCCAGCACCAACTCTTCTGTCTCCCCCGGCGCCGGCGGCTGGTAGGAGGGTGGATAGACCACCGCCCACACCTTTGATACCGCCGCGTCATCCCGCACCTCTGCCTCGATCACCCCCTGGCCGCCTTGCACCTCCTTGATCTCGGCCCACACCACGTATGGCGGCCAGCCCTCCCCCAGCATCCCGGGGTAGGCAAAGCCCCGCTGCGCCGCCTCCCGCCCATCCTCTCCCGCGTCGTGCCGCCCATCCCCGTCATCATCCAGCCAGGGGGTCTGAGCTGGATGCGCTGCCTGCACCGCCCATCGGGCTTCCTGAAAGCTGTTGTACAGGCTCATGCCACTTCCCAGGGCCTGCACAAAGGGGTCCGAGAAGGCTGCCCCGTCCTGAGAGGCGTAGGCCGGGTTCCACGCTCCGGTGGAAGTGATCACCACCCGCCCCGGCCCGCTCACCGTCTGGATCAGGTGGGTGGAACTGGCCGAGTCGATGAAGCTGCCCGAGTGGCAGGCCTCCACGATCACGTTCACCCGCACCCCCGGCGCCGCCGCTTCCAGCGTAGCCAACCAGCCGTTTAGATCATCGGGACTGACCGTTTGCGTGGAGCCGTTCAGGTAGAATCTATCGTAATCCCCGTGGTCCATCAGGTACAGGGTGAAAGCGCGCTCCGGCCCCACCTTGCCGGCCGCCCACGCGGTGATGGCCTGCTGCAGGTTCTCCGGGGTGGGCAACCCATCCACGTCGGGCGTCCCGTCGTTGTCGGGGTCCAGCGTGACGTCGGTGGCCAGGTAGTGGATGCGGTCGCCGTCGTAGCCGTGGGCCAGGAAGAGGCGGTAGACGGCGTTGGTGACGTAGTGGATGTTGGGCTGCAGGCGGTCGCTGTCGCGGAGCTTGCCCGCCACCAACACCACGGCCCCCGGCGTGGGGGCGTCATCCAGGGCGCGGGCGGAGAGGTGGTAGGCGACGTCAGGACCGTAGACGGCGGGATCGTGGTTCAGCAGCTTGAGGTAGAGTGGGCCATCGGCCGGGGCCTGGAATTCCAGGCGCACGCCGGGGCTGAAGGCGTGATCCTGGCCGTCCTGGGGAGGACCGTCGCAGCCGTCGTAGAGTGCCAGGGCCACGTCGGCGGGCGAGTCGGCGGGCACCTGGGCCTCGATGAGGTAGGTGGTGCCAGAGATGGCGTCGAAGGTCACCCAGTCGGCATCGGCCTGTTGGTGGAAGGTGTGGACTTGAACGGTGCCGTCGGTGAGGACGGGGCGCGCCTGGGCGCAGGCGTCGTCCGGTTCATAAGCGTCCCCGGGATAGTACCCCACGTACGTCGAGCAATTCCCCTCGGGAGCGTAGGCGCCGACGTTGCCCGCACGGTCGCGGGCCCGGGCGCGAAAGAAGTAGGTTTGCCCCTCCTGCACGGCGACGGGGTCGCTAGGACCAAAGGTCGCTGAGGTCTGTGTAGTCGCCGCCTGCCAATCCTGCCACGTCCCGCTACTGCCCACCCGGTACTGCACATCGTAGGTGGCGACCCCGCTGGTGGCGTCATCGCCCGACCAACTGACGGTAAAAGCGTGCTCGGCCGTCGTGGCTGGCGACGAGGCGCTGGCCGTGGGAGCGATCGTGTCGTAGACGGTGCTGTCGTCGCCGGAGCCGGCCGGCGTGGCTTCGGCGTTGCCCATCCAGTCCTCGGCGACGGCGGCAAAGTAGTAGCTGCCGTCGCCCTGGGTGGGGGTGTAGTAAAAGGTGCCAGCGCTCTGCCCCCGCTGGCTCAGCCCGGTCTCCGTCCAGGTCCCGCCGCTGTCATACCTGACCCACAGGGTCGCCCCAAAAACGCCGCTGGCCCCATCGCTGGCCGACCAGAGGACCAGAACTGGAGGGACATTGGCGTACGCTGGACTGCTGGCGCTCGATGACGGGGCGACTGCATCAACCAGTCCGCCCAGCCCGCTCTCAGTGCCAAACCACATGCGTCCCTCACCGTCCTTGGCGATGTCATGGACGCTGTTATCCACCAGGCCATCGACGGTGGTGAAGGTGGTCCAGATGTCGTTCCCTTTGTCAAAGGGCGTGCCCCCGTTATCCAACGCGCTCACCCCGGGATGAGTGCCAAACCACAGCCGCCCCCCGCCGTCCGTAGCGATGGCCCGGACATAGTTGCTCACCAGGCCGTCGGCGGTAGTGAAGGTGGTCCAGGTATCGTCTCCCTTGTCGAAGGGCGTCCCCCCGTCGTCTAGCGCACTCACCCCACCACCCCACGTGCCGAACCACAACTGTCCCCCGCCGTCCTCGGCGATGGCCTGGACATCGTTATCCGCCAGGCCGTCGGCGGTGGTGAAGGTGGTCCAGGTATCGTCCGCCTTGTCAAAAGGCATCCCCCCGTCGTCCAGCACACTGGCACCACCGCCCGTGCCAAACCACAATCGCCCTCCGCCGTCCTCAGCGATGGACTTGACGAAGTTATCCGCCAAGCCGTCGGCGGTGGTGAAGGTGGTCCAGGTGTCGTCCCTCTTGTCAAAGGGCGTGTCGCTGTCGTCCAGCACGCTGACACCGCCGAACCATGTGCCAAACCACAATCGCCCTCCGCCGTCCTCAGCGACGGACTCGACGAAGTTATCCGCCAAGCCGTCGGCGGTGGTGAAGGTGGCCCAGGTGTCGTCCCCCTTGTTAAAGGGCGTGCCTCCGTTATCCAGCACGCTCACACCGTTCGCTGTGCCGAACCACCACCGCCCCCCACGGTCCTCAGCGAAGGCAAGGCTGGACCTACCCGCCAGACCGTCAATGAAGGTGAAGGTGGTCCAGGTGTCGTCCCCCTTGTCAAAGGGCGTGCCTCCATCGTCCAACACGCTCACCCCGTCCTGAGTACCGAACCACTGCCGCCCCCCGCCGTCCTCAGCGATGGCATGGACAGTGCTGTGCGCCAAGCCGTCGGATTCGGTGAAGGTGGTCCAAGTATCGTCCCCTTTGTCGAAGGGTGTCCCGCCATCGTCCAACACGCTCACCCCACTGTCATACGTGCCGAACCACCACCGCCCCCCACTGTCTTCAGCGATGGCCTGGACGTAGTTGACTGCCAGGCCGTCGGCGGTGGTGAAGGTGGTCCAGGTGTCGTCTCCCTTGTCAAAGGGCGTGTCCCCGTCGTCCAACATGCTGGTACCGCCCTCAGTGCCGAACCACAAGCGCCCCCTGCTGTCCTCAGCGACAGCATTAACCTCGTCATTCGCCAGGCCGTCGAGGTTGGTGAAAGTGTTCCAGATGTCGTCTCCTTTGTCAAAAGGCGTGCCCCCGTTGTCCAACACGCTCACGCCTCCATTCGTGCCGAACCACCACCGCCCCCCACCGTCCTCAGCGATGGCCTCGACGTAGTTATCCGCCAGGCCGTCGAGGTTAGTGAAGGTGATCCAGGTGTCGTCTCCCTTGTCAAAGGGCGTGCCCCCGTCATCCAGTACGCTTACCCCGTGCCACGTGCCGAACCACAATCGCCCTCCGCCGTCCTCAGCGATGGACTTGACGAAGTTATACGCCAAGCCGTCGGCGGTGGTGAAGGTGGTCCAGGTGTCGTCCCCCTTGTCGAAGGGCGTGCCGCCGTCGTCCAGCACGCTCACCCCGCCAGAAGTACCGAACCACAACCACCCCCAGCCGCCCTCAGCGATGGCATAGACATTGTAACCCGCCAGGCCGTCGGTGGTGGTGAAGGTGGTCCAGGTGTCGTCCCCCTTGTCAAAGGGTGTGCCCCCGTCGTCCAGCACACTCACCCCACCACTAGTGCCGAACCACCACCTCCCCCCGCTGGCCTCCGCGATGGCCAGGACGTAGTTATCCACCAGGCCATCGAGGATAGTGAACTTGACCTGCTGGCTGGCGCTATAGCAGACCACCCCTCCTCTGGCCGCCACCCAGGTGTAGCCCCCGCCCAGCGCCCCGCCCCCTTCCAGCGCCAGGTCATTGACATAGTTGGCGTTGGTGTATACCTGCCAGCCCTCTTCCGGATCCTGAGCCTGAGCTGGCCCCGTACTACCGGCCAGGAGCAAGAGCAATCCCATCGTGGACAAGAATCGCTTGAGCTTGGTCATCATTTTCTCCCCTCCCCCACATCCAGCAAATCCATTACCCACCACGGCCGCGCCGGCGGCGTGCCAGAGAGCACCTGCGGATGCCCCTCCACGCCGGTCAGCCGTCCCCAGCCGGGCGGCGCAAACTCGTAATAGCTCATCACCTACCCCACGCCGCCCAGCGGTATACCATCGGGCGGCTCGTAGATGACGACGACGGGATCAAACAACCCCGCCAGGGCTTCGCCAAAGGTATCCGTTCAGAGGGTAGACCAGAAACCTACATAGTGTCAGGTGACCCCCCAGTTCCGCCCTGGGGGTGTATACCACAGCCAGTAGTAGTATGAGATTGCAGAGCACCTACTACTAGCA
>Ga0114922_10002936_pt1 | contig 15942 bp, 10 predicted proteins | sample AartaG_FD_100975 | JGI IMG/M metagenome (GOLD analysis project Ga0114922, IMG submission 100975) | Deep subsurface microbial communities from Aarhus Bay to uncover new lineages of life (NeLLi) - Aarhus_00045 metaG | ecosystem: Environmental > Aquatic > Marine > Oceanic > Sediment | place...
GGCGGGCTATCTTGTAAAAATAAGGCGGGGTCTATGGACTTGGCAGCGGGGCGTTAAGAACTGTGAATCTCAAGGGGGGGATTTTGTTAGCATAAAGGTGGGGAATTTGAGTTAGCGTTGAGGGCTTTTTGTCGTATATCCCGGAAAGGAACGTTACCGGCTTCACAAAAAAGTCGAGGCTCTTCCATTATTCCAATGCATGCATTTGCAGAAAACAGAGGTCAGCCAATGACAAAAATATCCGAGGTGGTCAAACTGAAAACCGGCTACGCGAATTTTGTAGAGCTGAAAACACAGTTACAACCATGAACACAGACTCAAGACAACAAATCGAAACTGCGCTTGGAGCTTTTTCCGGTACCGACCTGCGCGCCACGTCAATCGGTCTAAGTCGGTAAAACACATAATACAATCGTTTACAGGTGGATAAATGAAAGAAATATGCCTGGTCACAAGATCGGTCGCCTGTGGAAATTTCGGAAAGAAGAGGTCGACGAGTGGATGAAGTCGGGTGGGGCAAGACGCATCAAAGGTAAGGGAGAAGAGTAATGGCGGAACCTCTTGCGGATAGGATTATGCGAAAGGTAAAACAGCTCGACGATCTCTATCACCGTCTGATGCTGGTCGTTGCACCTTCAGGCGCCGGAAAAACCACCGCGTTTCTGGATGTAAGGGAACGCACAGGCGCACCATTGGTTAATGTCAACCTTGAGATCTCTCGCCTGATGCTTGATTTGACCCAGCGCAAGCTCACCGACCTCAAGAAGGAATTCCTGAAATTGTACCTAAGCTTGCACACCAAGGCTCGGCTTGGGGTAAATGAGGACAAGAGAAAAGCAGCCCTTACTACTGATGCCCGACTTGAAACGCTTAAGAAACTCGTCACGGTTGACCTGATGCCTCGACAACAATTGATAGATTTTCAAGAAAGACTGAATAAGCTTCAAAGCTGCTTCGCACTCACCGAGCAAGAACTGGATGCTGCGCCCGTCTGCCCGCACTGCAATTATAAGCCCGCAGCGGAGCCATCGACGGCCAAGGCAAGCACACTTCTCGATGGTCTGGACGACGAACTCGACACCCTGGTAGCGAACTGGATCCAGACGCTCCTGACCAACCTGGAGGACCCGACTACCAAAGGCAACCTGGGCTTGCTAAAAACCGAGCCAAAGAAATTGGTGAACGGCTTCATCAAGAAACGTTCCCTGCCTGACCTGCCTGCCGAAGGCTCGGCGCAGGCAGGCAAACTCGACCAAAATTTCATCCGTGCTTTGAGCGAGGTGCTTTCAGGTCTTCAGAAGGTTCCGATCAAAATCGCAGACTTACGGGCAGCGTTGCTCTCCGGTGGTTCACCGGTTACACCTGCGGAGATGAAACAACGGTTTGAGGATTACCTGGATCAACTCACCAAGGGCAAGGAACCCGGAAAAGTACGGATCGTATTGGAATAGGAGCCGCGAATGGACACGAATAGACACGAATTAACAACTCGGACCGGCAATAGTTTATTTGATCGTGTAGTAATCATTCTGGAGCAGGCAAGAACTAATGTTGTTCGTACCGTTAATAGCGAAATGGTGCTCGCCTACTGGCACATCGGACGGGAGATAGTCCAGGAGCTTCAAAAGGGTGAGAATCGGGCTGAGTATGGCAAGCAAATTATTAAAGAGCTTTCTGCAAAGTTGAATAAAAAATACGGCAAAGGATTTTCTTCAACAAATCTATGGTATTTCAGGCAGTTCTATGTTGTGTACTCAAATCGGGGTCCCAAGATTCGCCACAAGGCTTGTGGAGAATTGATTTCCATGGAAAAACTCCACAAGCCTTGTGGAGTTTTGGATGATTTGAGCTTGGCAGTTGAAAAAAGTGAGGCCCTCCAAGGATTTTCACCACTATTAAGCTGGTCGCACTATCGCACATTGAGCAAGGTTGAGCATAAAAATGAACGTCTATTTTATGAGATTGAAGCCGAGAAAGAGGGTTGGAGCGTTCCTGTTCTGGAACGGCAGATTCACTCTTTTCTTTTTGCGCGACTTCTGAAAAGCAGAGATAAAGACGGAGTTCTTGAGTTAGCAAAAGAAGGACAAGTTATAAAAACCCCGACCGATAGCATGAAAGATCCTTATATCCTAGACTTTCTTGGTTTGCCTGATTCTAAGCAGATTCACGAATCAAAACTGGAATCTGCAATTATAGACAACATTCAGTCATTCCTTCTGGAGTTGGGAAAAGGCTTTGCTTTTGTCGCCCGACAAAAACGTCTTCAGTACGAAGACGAATTTTTCTATGTCGATCTTGTTTTTTATAATTGTATTCTGAAGTGCTACCTCCTGATTGACCTCAAGATTGCCAAACTCACTCATCAAGATATCGGTCAGATGGACAGCTATGTCCGCATGTTTGATGACCTTTTCATCGCCAAGGATGATAATCCGACCATAGGTCTGATTCTCTGCTCTGAAAAGAACGAGGCCATTGCACGGTACTCCGTGCTTAACGACAGCAAACAGCTCTTTGCATCCAAGTACATGCTCTATCTGCCTACCGAAGAAGAACTAAAGCGCGAGCTGGAGCGGGAACGACGGTTGATTGAAGAGAGACAGCAAGCGGGGGACCAAGGTGACCAAGATAGTGACTAAGTCAGCCGAGTTTTGGGTGCTAGGTTCTGAGTTGAGGGAAATCAATTAATTCATTTATAGAGCAGTTATGCCGGTATCACTCAAAGAATCGAGAGCCGCAACGGAAATGGCCAAAGTGCTCTATAGTTTCCTGCCTGGCTCTGGCGCCCGAAGCTGGAAGGGTCATATCACGTTTCAGACAGTTGCGAATGATGTTGGGGTTGGTGAGCTTTGGCAAGGGGGTAGCAAGGAACCAGCCATTGCCGCATTGTTAGAACGCACATTGGAGTATCGCCGGGACCTATTCGAGAAGCTGATACTGACTATTGTCAAAGAGGGGCTGAAATACCGTCAGAAAAAAAACGACCCTATTTCGGAAGAGGAAATCAAAACCCTCAACGGACTGATACTTGATGTGGGTTTCAAATTCCCAGCACTTTGGGATTCAAGCTTTCTGGCATCACTTAGAGCTGATGGCCACGAGCGGGCTTCCGAGGTGGTTGAGAGAGAAATGGCCGCCCAAGATGCCCAAATCAGCAAGCAGTCGGAATTTAATATAAAGCGAGACAGCCTGAAAAATAGGCTATACTCTCTATGGGGTCAATCAAATAGACAACAGGCAGGTCTGGATCTGGAGAAGCTGCTCAATGAACTATTCAATTTATACGAATTGAATGCCCGAAGTCCTTTCAGAGTGACGGGTGAACAGATCGACGGTTCATTTGAGCTTGACAACGAAATCTACCTAGTTGAGGCAAAATGGGAATCTGAAAAGATTTCCGAATCCCCTCTTCTTGTATTTAGGGGGAAAGTGGAAGGTAAATCTTCCGTTACCCGAGGCGTATTCATTTCACTCAGTGGCTATACCGATTCTGCTTTGACCGCTATTACCCAAGGAAAACAACCGAATTTTTTCCTGCTGGATGGATATGACTTGACTCTCGTTTTAGAGGGTCAAATAGCTCTGAATGCAATACTCAGAGCCAAGTTGAGATATCTGGCCGAGGAAGGCAAGGTATTTGTTTCAGCCAAAGAGTGTTTCTGAGTTACTCATAGAAGGATAGCATAAATGGATAGCCGATCGAGTAAGAAAAGTATCCTCCAAAATAAAAAGCTCTTCCGCAATCCTTCAGGACAGAGAGAGATGTTTGAAAAGTCATATGAAGAAGAACTGGAAGAGAGAAAAAAGCAGCCGGTGGAATGTCTGGGGATGACATTTGAGAACGACGAGAAGCGCCGGGAGTATTTTCTGGATAAGCTGCGCGAGAAGCTAAAGGACCCCGAGTTCCGCAAGATCGAGGGGTTTCCGATTGGCGAGGACGGGGACATCCTGGCGCTGTCTGATCCGCCGTACTACACAGCTTGTCCAAATCCTTTCATCGCGGATTTCATTAAACATTACGGCAAGCCGTATGACTCGAACCTGCCTTACAGCCGGAAGCCGTTTGCGGCGGATGTGAGCGAGGGCAAGAACGACCCAATCTACAACGCCCACTCCTACCATACCAAAGTCCCGCACAAAGCCCTGATGCGGTACATCCTTCACTATACCCGACCAGGTGACTTGGTCTTTGATGGTTTCTGCGGGACGGGAATGACAGGTGTAGCTGCTCAATTATGTGGAGACGCAATAGACATCGAGGCTCTCGGTTACCGGCTGAAGGATGATGGAACAGTCCTGGATGAGCAAAATAGCGCTATTTCCATGGTTGGGGAACGCCATTCGATCTTATCGGATCTGTCCCCAATTGCTACTTTCATCGCTCGAAACTACGTTGACTTTTTTAGCCTCAAAGACTTCGAAAGAGAGGCTCTTCGAGTCGTTGATGAAATTGAGAGATCTCTGTCGTGGCTATATGAAAGTAGTTCTGGTGCAGTATTGAGTGCTATCTGGTCTGATGTTTTTCTTTGTCCAAATTGTAGCAACGAACTCGTTTTCTGGGAAGCAGCGCTGAAGAGTGGGAAAATGCAGAAGTCGTTTCCATGTCCTGATTGTGGTTCAACCGTCGGAAAAAGCGCTTCAAGAACAACAGGCGCCGTTAAACTAGAGCGAGCATTTGACACAAGATATGATCCTGTTCTCAACCAAGTTGTTCGTGTTCCGAGATTCGTGCTTATAGAGCAGACCGTCAAGTCTGGTTCAAAGCGCGTAAAGGTCAAGATTTCGGATGCAGACAGGATGGATTTTGACAAGCGATTCGACAATCGTCAGTGGCCGTCGGTTCCTACGGGCAAGTTTTTCCCGGGGCGTCAAACCAACAAACTGATAAATGGCACTGGCATCTCCCATATTTGTCATATGTATACTCCGAGGGCTTTGTTTGCCTTGGGTGAATTGTGGCAACTTGAGCTATCGTCATCGCGGCATACATCACTCTTTCGCTTCTGCCTAAGCGCAATTAATAACTACGTATCCAGGAAGCAGGGGTATTTCGGCGGCGGTGGGGGAGTGTCAGGGACACTGTTTACACCGTCTCTTCACTTGGAGCGGAACTTATTCGATGTCATGCGGCGGAAAATCCGTAAGATCGGCAACCTATCAAGCGCCGTGAGCAGAACAGCGGTTATCTCAACGCAGAGCATTGCCGATCTGAAAAACATCCCTAGCAACACAATTGACTATATCTTCACAGACCCACCATTTGGAGAATCCCTTCAATACTCAGAACTGAATCTCTTTGTTGAAGCGTGGGTACGAGTCAGAAGTCTCACGGAAGATGATTGCGTTCTCAATTACGTTCACAAAAAGGATCTTCCATTCTACTCCCACATGATGGCGTCGGCATTCAAGGAATATGCACGGGTGCTTAAGCCAGGGCGATGGATAACCATTGAGTTCCACAACAGCCAGAATGCAGTCTGGAGTGCTATCCAGCAATCTATCGAAGCATCCGGTTTGGTTGTGACAGATGTTCGTGTTCTTGACAAACAACAGCGCTCATTCAATGCCGTCAACAGGGCTGGGGCAGTTGATCAAGATCTGGTGATCTCTGCCTACAAGCCCAATGGCGGACTTGAAGATCGGTTCAAGTTATCAGCCGGGGCTGAAGATGGAGTTTGGGATTTCGTTAGGACCCACCTGAAACAGCTCCCTCTATTTGTGGCGAAGAACAATCAAGCAGAGGTCATTGCCGAACGTCAGAACTTCTTGCTTTTCGACCGAATGGTTGCTTTTCATGTCCAGCGCGGCGTGACGGTTCCCTTGTCCGCGGCGGAATTCTACACCGGACTGGAACAACGCTTCCCTCCGCGTGACGATATGTATTTCTTGCCCGACCAGGCGGCCGAATACGACAAGAAGCGCATGACGGTCAGAGAGGTACTCCAGCTTCAGCTTTTCGTCTCCGACGAGGCGTCGGCCATCCAATGGCTCAAACAGCAACTCACGAAGAAACCGCAAATGGCAGGTGACCTGAAGCCCCAATTCATGCAGGAAATTGGTGGCTGGCAAAAGAACGAAAAAATGCTTGAGCTTGATGAACTGCTCGAGCAGAACTTCCTGCGCTACGACGGCAAGGGCGAAGTGCCCAGCCAGATTCACAGCTACGTCTCCTCGAACTTCAAGGAGTTGCGCAACCTGGCCAAGGACGACCCGGCACTCAGGGCTAAAGGCAAGGATCGTTGGTACGTGCCCGATCCAAATAAGGCCGGCGACCTGGAAAAGCTGCGCGAACGAGCACTTATGCGCGAGTTCGAGGAATACCGTGAATCAAAACAGAAACGCCTGAAGGTGTTCCGCTTGGAGGCGGTTCGCTCTGGTTTCAAGAAGGCCTGGCAGGAACGCGATTATTCAACCATAATCGCCGTGGCCCGTAAGATACCGGAGAAGATTCTCCAGGAAGATCCCAAGCTCATTATGTGGTATGATCAGGCTATTACGAGAACTGAAGGATAATGCCTTAGGATTGTTCATGATGAGTAGTGATATCGAAAAAATGATTACTCCTGCATTTCAGTTTGGTGCAATTAACGAAAACGTCTTGTTGGCAGAGGATAAGATTGAAATTCAGGTAGACGGAACCGCTTATAAAGGAAATGGCCAAGCTTGGTTAGAATTAATTCCTCGGCCTCACATCATTATGTATTGTGAATTCGAAGGGATTCCTCTCAATATTGCTTTACCAGTTGGATTCAAACAAAAACCGATCGATTCTTTTACCTTTGGGAATAAGGCGATAGACGGATTTATAATCAGCATTGGAGGAGATGCACCAAAAGAAGAGTTTAATCTTCGTTGGTGCCCCCGATCCGAACCTATCATTGGACGCGGGGATGAAACCACAGAAATTCAAAACATTATTTTTCATTTATTTAATTTTAAAGATGTTTTTGGTTTAGAGTCTATCGAGTTGAAAGCAGAACCCTGGATAGTCGAATTGCGATCCTTGCTGGAAACATCTGACCGCTTTAAACAATTAAAAGAAAATGGTGGCTATGGCCTTACGCATATTGGGATTTTAAAAAAAACAGATGAATCCTTGTTCTCAGGCAAAGAAGCGGCAGATGCCCTTCATGCACTTAGATTCTTTTTTTCTTTTGCTAAAGGCAATTGGTGCAATCCGATTTGTCCTGTTGGGTTTGATGATGCCAATAACCACGCCTGGGAATTATGGTCTTCTCCTAAAGATCCTTGGCAGCCGGGGCAGACCCCATTTTCATGGTTTGATCCTCACCACAGTCAACAACTTGTCTCGCTCTTTCCAGGCTTTATGTCCAAATGGAACAATGAAGATTGGCGTGAGGCTCTCCATGAAGTGATCTATTGGTATCTGAACAGTAATCACTCTTTGCGGGGGATCGATGCCGGCATTATTCTGACCCAAGCCGCCATTGAGCGACTTTCTTATGAATACGCAGTTAAGGATAGAAAGTTGATCGAGGCGAATGGCTTCAAAAACCTACGGGCTTCTGACAAGTTTAGACTCCTGTTTTCTTCGTTGGATATTCCGATTGATATCCCGACTTCCCTATCTGAAATGACAAAATTTGCCGGACAATTCAACTGGCTGGACAGTCCCCATGCGCTGACAGAGATGCGCAATTCCCTTGTACATCCGGAGCATAAACGACGTGGGCAATATTCCGATGCTTATTTTGAGGCGTGGAACCTTGGACTTTGGTATCTGGAGTTGGCATTGCTTCGGATTTGTGGATATGTTGGGTCATACTGTAACCGCCTCAACGCAAGGTGGGTTGGCACTATTGAGGACGTGCCGTGGCAGCAGTGAGTTCCAAGTAGAAACCAGTACGGTTCACAACTTTGCCTGCTATGCAAGGAGTAGATCTTGTGGGGAACAAACGATTTTCCATGCCTGGCAGCACGGGCCGGCTTCAAGAAAGCCTAGCAGTACCGCGACTACGCGACTATCATTGCCGTGTGGCCCGCAAAATTCTGGAGAAGATCCTCCAGGAAGATCCCAAACTCCTCATGTGGTACGACCAGGCACTAACCAGAACAGGTGGCTAACGGGGGAAGGAAATGAACTTAATCAACCGAAATTATATTCAAGGATCACTTTTTGAAGAAGATTATTTGGTTCGAACGCTAGGAGCTTTAGCCTATTCACCGGATATTGCTTTGACGGAACTCGTTGCCAACACTTGGGACGCTGGAGCTTTACGTGTCGAAATATCGATTCCTGAGGAGCATGGGCAAGATCTGACAATCAAAGATAATGGTACCGGTCTTACCAAAGCTGAATTCTATCAAAGATGGATGAAACTTGGATATAACCGAGTAAAACACCAAGGAAAACGTGTTCAATTTCCAGAAGGCATAACAGGCTCCCGATTGGCGTACGGGCGTAACGGCATTGGAAGACATGGTCTACTTTGCTTTAATAATCATTATACCGTAATTACCATTAAGGATGGAATTGAAAGTACATTTAAAGTAAGTACACTCAGTGAATCACAACCCTTTGTCTTACAGGATGAATCTTTCAGGGAATCTGATGAACATGGAACACATCTTATTGTAACCGCAAAACACCACTTGCCTCAACCGGATAGGATTCGCGACATTATTTCCGCTCGTTTTCTTCACGATCCCCAATTTGTGGTACTAATCAACGGCAAGTCAGTACCTTTAGAAGAGCACGTAGGTTTAGTGGACTCAAGCACTCTTAATATCAATGATGACATTTCTTTGGATGTCCTATTTATTGATACACAAAAAACTGCCCGGAAGACACTGTACCAAGGCATTGCATTTTGGCAAGGTGGACGCTTGGTAGGTGAACCTTCCTGGGTATTGGGCGATACTCCTGTTGTTGATGGCCGAACCCGCTTTGCCAAAAGATACACATTTGTTGCCAAGACAAATGATTTAGCTGATTTCATTAAAGAAGACTGGGCCGGTTTTATCCGTCATGAAGTGATGGATGAAGTATATCGTAAACTTTCTGAATACATCATTGGTGCATTCAGCAGATTAGCTAAGGACAAGATTGACGAGACGAAGACCTCTATTAGGGATGAATTTAAGCAACAATATACAGAGCTTTCTCCTTTGGGAAAATATGAAGTCGATGAAGTCATCGAACATGTGGTTGATGCGCACCCCACAGCAAATCCAGAAACTCTTGGTATTGCCGTGGAAGCAGTCATCAATCTGGAGAAGACCCGGAGCGGGAAAGCGCTTCTTCAGAAACTCAGCCAATTCTCGGACGACGACATCTCGGGGCTGAACAGACTTCTCGAACAATGGACCATCAAAGATGCGCTGTCGGTACTTGATGAGATCGACCGCCGAATGTCCGTCATTGAAGCAATCGACAAACTTTCGGGAGACTCGCAGATTGATGAACTGAAAATTCTCCATCCGTTGGTTACCGAAGCACGGTGGCTTTTTGGACCAGAATTCGATTCTGCAGAGTACACTTCCAACCGGCAATTGCGCACGGTTGTTAAGAAGATATTCAAGATTGATTCAGATGCAAACACTTTTGAGAACGACCAGAAGAGGCCCGACCTCTTCCTGCTCAGTGATTCAACGGCATCCGTGACCGGAGCGGAGCAGTTTAACTCCGATACCGATCTGGTGGAAATGCGGCGAATCCTAATTATTGAACTGAAACGCGGTGGTTCGAGCCTTTCCCGAAACAATAGAGACCAGGCCGTTCATTACGTCGAGGATTTTATTGGTTGCAAAGAATTAACCGGTACCCCACACATCTTTGCCTTTGTTGTAGGGGAAACCGTCTCGGGGAAAGTCGTTGGAAAACAGCAGGTCGGAGACACCGGCCATGTTAACGTCACCACATTCGCGCAATTAGTTGATACAGCAAAGCGAAGATTGTTCAATCTTCAGGAGAAACTGACAGAGCGTTATGAAGGAGTTACTGGCGTGGAATTAGCAGAAAAACTCAGGCAGATGGAGTTGAGCGAACTTTTAAGTGATAAAGATTGATACAAACAGCTGGTACTACACCCCAGACCACGGGCAGCTTTCTAAAGTCATCGAGTCCCAGACGCTTTGGGGTGAGACGACCTGCAGGGTGTGGCTGCCCGGGCGCGACTCCGTGGTCCGCGTGCCTGCGGCCAGACTCGCCTCCCTGGAGGATTCCGGGACCGGCACCGCTGATAGCATCGCCTATGTCTCCGCAGCCGCACGGGTAGCCGATGTTTTGACCCATGATATGCTTCTCGCGCCCATCGAATCATCCGTCATCCCGCTTCCACACCAAATCCGGGTCCTGTCCCGAGCCATTGCCGGGGATCAGACTTCGTCCGATGGACTACGCCGGACAGGCCGTGTGCGTTACCTGCTTGCCGATGAGGTAGGCCTGGGAAAGACTATTGAGGCCGGACTCATTCTGCGTGAGCTCAAGCTGCGCGGGCTGGCCAAGCGAACATTGGTTGTCGCACCAAAGGGCCTGGTGACCCAATGGGTGGCCGAGATGCGTACCCACTTCAACGAGGACTTTCGGCTGCTCATCCCAAGCGATTTCTCGGCCTATCGACGTATCGCCAAAGAGGACAACATCTGGCAAAGCCATCCGCAGGTAGTCTGTCCCATGGATTCTGTCAAACCGCTGGAAAGTCGTCGCGGATGGTCGGATAAGCAGATGGCCGAATACAACCAGGAACGGTTCGAGGACCTGATCTCCGCCGGCTGGGATCTGATCGTTGTGGACGAAGCCCACCGGCTTGGCGGCAGTACCGACCAGGTGGCCCGGTTCAAGCTGGGCCATGGGCTCTCCGAGGCCGCACCGTATCTCCTGCTGCTGTCGGCAACCCCGCACCAGGGTAAGTCCGACGCTTTCCATAGGCTGGTATCTTTAATTGATACTCAGGCGTTTCCTGATGTAGGCAGCGTCACGCGGGATCGGGTCCAACCTTATGTGATCCGGACCGAAAAGCGACGTGCTATCACTGCTGAAGGCAAGCCACTATTCAAACCTCGTAGGACAGAACTTGCTGCGGTCTCCTGGGAGGATCGGCATCAGGATCAGCGGCAGCTCTACGATGCGGTCACAGAGTATGTGCGGGAAGGTTACAACCAGGCCAAGCGCGAGAAGCGCAGCTACATTGGATTCCTCATGATCTTGATGCAGCGCCTTGTGGTTTCCAGCACGAGCGCCATCCGTACGACGCTGGAACGTAGGTTAGAGGCGCTCGAAGCACCGCAGGAACAGTTGAGTCTATTTCCGGCTTTCTCCAACGAGGAATGGGCTGACCTTGACGGTCAGGAGCAAGTCGAAACGCTTCTGACAACTCAACTAAAAGCGCTCAAAAACGAACGTGCCGAGGTAAAGCTGCTTCTCAATGCCGCCACCCGCTGCGAACAGGCGGTGGTGGATGCCAAGGCAGAGGCCCTGCTCGACTGGCTCTACCGTCTGCAGGCCGATGAAAACGACACGGAGCTGAAAGTTCTGGTATTCACCGAGTTTGTGCCGACTCAGCAGATGCTGCAGCAATTTCTGGTTGAGCGTGGCTTTACGGTTGCCTGTCTCAACGGATCCATGGACATGGATGAGCGCAAAAAGGCCCAGGATAGCTTTGCCGGGGAGGCGCGCATTCTCATCTCCACCGACGCAGGCGGCGAGGGTCTGAATTTGCAGTTCTGCCACGTGGTGATCAATTACGACATCCCCTGGAACCCGATGCGGCTTGAACAGCGCATCGGCCGGGTGGATCGTATCGGCCAAAACCATGTGGTGCGCGCCGTTAATTTCGTTTTTGAGGATTCGGTCGAGCACCGTGTACGGGAAGTGTTGGAGGAGAAGCTTGCGGTTATATTCGAGGAGTTCGGTATCGACAAAACCGGAACCGTACTTGACTCGGCCCAGGCTGGACAGATCTTTGATGACTTACATGTGGAGGCCATCCTTAATCCGGATGATGTCGACACATCTGTGGACAAAGTCATAGCTCGTTTGCAGGAGCAGGCCCGGGACGCAAAGGCAAGTTCATCTGTCCTCGGAGCCACAGAGGACCTGGAACCATCTGAAGCCCAACGACTTATGACCCACCCCTACCACACTGGGTTGAACGGATGACGGTGAGCTATCTGAATGCTCACGGCGGCAAGGCTGATCGGAAACGACGAACCTGGAACTTGACGTGGCCGGACGGAGAAACAATTGCCAATGTCGTCTTTAGCGGCAAGGAGGCCGACCAATCCCCCACAGCCCGCCATTTGACATTGGAGGATTCGAGGGTTCGGGGGCTGGCCATGAGATTGCCTCGATTTGTTCCCGGGCAGCCGATCTCCGTCGTCACAATCCCAGGGATCACCAACGAGGTCACGGGGCTATGGTCACTCTGGCGAATCGGCATCACAACGATGGAATGGAATCGCCACCGGATCATGCCTCTGTTCATAGCTGATGGAGGGAAGGTGTTTGCACCAACCGCCAAGCATCTCTGGGACAAGCTTTTGGATGTGATGCCTAATGTCCGGATGCATCTTGACATGGACGAATCCAAGGAAGCCTTCGATAGGCTGGCAGGGATTGCAGAAGAGCAAGGACGAACCATCTATGATGAGCTTGTTCAAGAACACCGGTCGCGTCTGACCCGAGAAAGAGAAAAAGGGGAATATGCCTTCGCTGCCAGGCGTAGTGTTATCGAACGAGTCGGCCTTCCCCAGGTCCGCGACCATCGGTTGAACCTCCTGCGGCAGGAAGAGCAAGCGTGGAACGAGGATCTTAAGCTGAAAGCCCAAGTGTATCCGGAAATGGGACCTCTTATTGTCATCCGAGTGGAAGGAGGTGCCCATGAGTAGCTGGCGCGACCAGATTCTCAAGGAGTTCACTCCAAAGGTGGCCCGTCTGACCCTGGTTGCCGATCCAGATGGGCTTCTCCTGGAGGAAGGGATTCTTGAAGGAATACGCGAGCGGGGCTTTGAACTGATCCCATTCGAGGATCACGTTGCCTTCCGCTATGCCTATGAAACCAAGTTCCGTTCCCGCTGGGACAAGGGAGAGCAGACGGATCTGGTTGTCGCACTTCGCTCAGGAGCCAGCGACCTTGGTTCCTTGCCGTACGATCTGCTCCAAGCTGGTCGCCGGTTATCCTTCAATCTTGGAGAGATATTCCCAAACTTGAGCTATCCGGTGATATCCGCCTTGGACCGCGGAGATCTTGAGGCGCTTTTTGATGCCCAAAAACGACATGCACCCGGTGTCCTGGGTGACAATGCTACCAAAGAGTTCGTTCTGCGGCATGTATTTGAGATCGCGCCTGAACTGATCAGAAAGCCGTCTGATCTGCTTCGCGTGCTGCTACGCCGCCATTACCGTGAACAGCGCATCCCGATGATTCTGGATGAACGTTTCATCCAGGTCCTTCGCCAGAACGACGGCTTTGAAGGCTGGCCACTCGATTCTATTGTCCCGGACCGAGAAGCGTTTTTCGCCTTTCTCCAGGAACGCTGGCCCATTTTTCTCGACCTGTCTGCGTGCAACGCACAGGCAGGCCGGTCGGCAAAAAAAGATGGTTTAGAGATCAGCGATAACGAGGAAACCTATGGGCTTGAATTTTCGGGACCCTCGGACTTACCTTTCGACCACGATGATATCCGTGTCTACGTCGACAATCTGTTCCTTGAAGGGCTACTTCAAGCCGTTTCCCATGAGCGAGCCGATTCTCTGTCCAAAACCTGGCTCGCCATTGGCATCCGTATCGACGAGCAGGCAGACCGAACGCGTCGCGTGAATGGCCTGCTTGACAATATAGCGTCCACCATCCCGAAAGAGGATACACGGCATGATGACTGGTTTCACTTTGCCAAAACCTGGGCTGAGCTTATGGCGCTTATTTTGGAACCAGATGCGGGGTTGCCCGAACCGGCCCATCAGAGGATCAAATCCCTACAAACCAAAATTGACGCTGTGCTTGTGACCTGGCTGAAAAAGCGATACGCAGGACTGATCAATCTGCCGCCGGTACCCCCGGTCATGCTTCACCACATTCCCCGATTCCTCGCCCGATACATCGGTAATGCTAGAGGAAACAGGGTCGCATTCATTTTGGTGGATGGGCTTTCGCTCGATCAGTGGATCGTCATACGCAAGGCCCTTACTAAACAACACCAAAGATACCGATTCCGCGAAAACGCGGTCTTCGCCTGGATACCGACAATCACATCAGTCTCACGCCAAGCTGCCTTTGCCGGCAGGCCGCCTATTTACTTTCCTAACAGTATCCATACTACAAACAAGGAATCCGCCTTATGGACGCAATTCTGGGCAGACCAGGGCCTGACAAAACATGAAGTCATATACGCTAAGGGATTAGGCGACGGATCCCTTAACAACGTCGAAGAGCTTATTACAAGCCCAAAGATACGGGTTGCCGGTCTGATCGTAGACAAAGTGGATAAGATCATGCACGGCATGGAGCTCGGTGCCATGGGGATGCATAATCAGATTCGACAATGGGCTTTACAGCCGTTCATGACGAATCTTATAGAACTGCTTTTAAACAATAGGTACCGTATCTACCTGACATCGGACCACGGAAATGTGGAGGCTGTCGGATGCGGCCGTCCTGCTGAAGGAGCGGTTGCGGATTTACGCGGTGAGCGCGTTCGGATTTATTCCGATTCTATCCTACGTGGTCAAATCAAGGATCGCTTTCCGGATGCTCTAGAATGGCCCCCTGTAGGTCTGCCGGAAAACTATTTGCCCTTGCTTGCTCCAGGCCGTTCGGCATTTGTTCGTGAAACAGAACGCCTTGTCGGCCATGGTGGTATTTCCCTGGAAGAGGTCGTCGTCCCTCTCGTTCAAATCGAAAGGTGGGGCGCATGAACGGACGGGCAAGCCAAATCGGGCTCAGCCAACGCATCCGCCTTGAATGGCTTGAACAGACAGCTAACCTTGTATTGGCTGGAAACGATAAAGCTGAAGTCAACGATTCTCTCCAGGAACTGCTGAAGGATAAGGTCTCCATCGGCGGTGAAGCCATCCGGGGCAATCGAGAGAAGGTCATCACCATCCTGATGAAGACATGGCTCACGGTACCCCGCGGCTTGGAAACGCTCCGCGACGAAGGCTTGCAGATACATCAGGGACTGCCTCGTAAAGACCGCATTGCTGTTCACTGGGGCATGGCATTGGCCGCTTATCCGTTCTGGGGTGCGGTCGCCGCGCACACCGGTCGCCTGCTGCGACTTCAGGGAACGGCTGCGGCAGCCCACGTTCAGCGTAGAGTTAAAGAACAATACGGAGAGCGCGAAACCGCCTCTCGGGCAGCCCGGCGTGTCTTAAGGTCATTCATCGACTGGAACGTCCTGAATGAGACGGATGAAAAGGGCGTATACGCTCAAGGTAATCGCTATTCGATTCAAGACCAAAGGCTCATTGCCTGGCTGGTGGAGGCATCTTTGCACACCCGCGCAAACGGTTCCGCCGCCATCAAAGACTTACTCGATGGCCCAAGTATATTTCCCTTTCGCCTGGCGCACGTCTCTGCAGAGCAGTTGGTATCTTTATCGCCTCGTCTGGACCTCCTGCGGCATGGTTTGGACGACGATTTAGTGATGCTGCGTGAAATAGGCCTGGCATCAAGGAAGGGAGGTGACAAATGAACACTGCCGATCTCAATACCCGGTCCAAAGGACGTGTGAGTTTGGGGACGCTCTCTAGTTTTACAGTTTATAAGTCCTTCGATTCATAAGTTCGATAAATTTTTACTCAGGACTTTGTAATCCTTTTAGAGCAGGTTCATAAGGCAAGAAAGTCGAAGATAGAGGCCTGCCCGCCATCGCGAGCTCAGGCCTGCCCGCCATCGCCATGGCTGCATGCGATTTTCGGGCGATGACAAGCAGGCAATGGCAGGCGGGCGAGGCGGGCGGGCACCCAAGTTTTTACGTCAC
>Ga0114922_10002937_pt1 | contig 15942 bp, 8 predicted proteins | sample AartaG_FD_100975 | JGI IMG/M metagenome (GOLD analysis project Ga0114922, IMG submission 100975) | Deep subsurface microbial communities from Aarhus Bay to uncover new lineages of life (NeLLi) - Aarhus_00045 metaG | ecosystem: Environmental > Aquatic > Marine > Oceanic > Sediment | place: Aarhus...
GGTCGGGGTCGGTTGGATTGTCGTTGGTCGGGTCCTCGTCCACGTCCACCAGGATGTAGAGCGTGGCGTCGCTGTCCGTGTCGTAGGGGAACTCCTCAGCCGGGGCGTTCAGCGTCGGCTGGACCGAGATGAGCAGCTCGTCATCCTGGGCCACACTCAGATTGAACCCCGGGGCGGTGACCACCACCGTCGGCGGCCTGCTGGGCGGCTGGAAACCCGGCTCGGTGACCGTCAGCTCCACCCGGGCCGTCTCCGACAGCTCGATCGTCGCAAAGGTCGCCACCGGGGCGTTGATGCCGTCGCGAATCGTGCCCCGGACGTGGTAGCTGCCCGGGGTGACCACGCCCGTCGAGGCCAGGAACGTCTCCGGCGTGGGCTGCATGTTGGCGTTGAGATCGTTCTCCTCCAAGCCCTCGACCAGCGGGACGATCCGGGCGGGGTTCACGATGTCCACCAGCTCGAACGAAATCCGGGCGTTGGAGTCCGGGTCCGAGTCCGTCCAACGAATCACAAACGTACTGCCCTGGCCGACGCTCAGATCCTCGAACGGTTCGGTGATAGTCAAGGTGGGCGGCCTATTCCCGGAGACCATGGGACCGATCACGGCCCCGGGTGTCGGGTTGCCCCCGGTGCAGGACAACAGGCCGCAGACCAGGCCCGCTCCCCCTCCCGACAACAGCACGAGTAGTGTCAGCAGTCCACTGCGGGACGAGAGGAATCGGGTCATCGGCTTCGCTCCTTGGGCTCAAGAGCATCACTCGCCCGTTCATGCGGGCAAACCGCAGGCAGGGCGGTCAAGCGGTGACGGACGCGCACCGGCTCCGCATACCGCCCGCCAAAGCATGATAGAGGGGCGTCAAATGTCCCGTCAAGCCGGGGCGGCTGGCAGCTATTCGAGCCCAGGGCAATCGCATCTTAATCCGTGATTGCGGTTTCCGTGCCAAGAACGAGGGCCGAGCCGATCCTAATGACACGACCCGGACTCGCCCAATCCGTGTTTCTGGTCGGCCAAGCGGTTTTCAGCGAATTACTCAAACTGACCGATGCTGGTGGTCGAGACATCCGCAAACCCCTCGAGCCGCGAGCTTTAGCTCGCGCGGAGCAGCGAACGAAGATCGCGCCTCGGCTCGCGTGAAACACCGCGCGAACTGAAGTTCGCGGCTCGCAACGGCGAGAACCGGTCAGTTTGAGGAATCAGATGCGATTGCCCTGTATTCGAGCACTGCTTGGCTGCGTGGTATCAAGCCCCGACGCGGCGCAGGGGAACCCGCCGCCTGCGCCGCGGGCTCGGATGCGGGTTTCGCCCTTGCGCCCACCGAAACAGCGTCGGCCCGGCCTTCTTTGCCACTTGCCACCGCGGCCGCCTGCCGGTTCAATGACACCGATGACCGGGTTCCAACCATCATCCCCTGCCGGGGTGCCTCCCGGCTTCTACAACCGGGCCGTCGGCCGAGCGCCGATGAGCGCCGCCGCAGTGGCGGGGTTCGTCTCTTCCCTGGCGATCTGCATTCCGCTGATAACGCAACTGTTGGGCATCATCTGCGGCGTTGTGGGAATCGTCCGGACCTCCGGCGGCCGGCAACGGGGACGCGGGTTGGCCATCGCCGCCGTCTGTATCTCACCGCTGGCGGCGTTGGTGTGGATGGTGGTGCTGGTCGCCGCGTACACCATGGTGTCCTCCGGCGTGGCTGTCTGTCGGCTGACTCTACCGTTGCTTTCCGCCGAGGAGGCTGAATTGGCGGAACTGGTCAGCGAGCTTCGCCAGAGCGCATTCTCGGAGCGTCTGAAGATCAAGGTGGATCAAGCCGCGGTCACGGCCTTCGTTGACCGGGTGGGCAAGGCTTACGGACCTCTGCAGGGCGTTGAAGCCGCCGAGGACCTGATCACCGACAAGGGCCGGGATCAGGTCCTGGTGCGCCTGGTCGGGAAGTTCCGCGACGGCCGGCAGGACATCCTGATCACTCTGGGAAGAAAGCGGAGCCTGCGGGTTGAGATCGACGACATCGCCGTCGGTGATCTGGCGCTTATGCCCCGGCAATGAGGCCCGCTGCCGGTCCGGGTCGTTACCTGAGAGGGTGTTTGAGAAGTAGCGGCCGGCGTCCCCGCCGGCCGTCGAGGCGCAGGAACATCCTATTCCCAACGGCCTGCGAGGCTGAGGGCGACCAAGGCGGGAGCGCGAAGGGCCGCTACAGCGCTCTCTCCAGGGCCTGCCGCACGCATTGACCGAGGCTTGTCAAACACGCTCTAAGGGAGCTTCATCATGAGAACGGTAACCAACTTCGCTTTGGGTCTTATATTACTCGCCCTGCTGGTCGCTTTGCCCACACCGCTTTGCGCTGCTCCGGGAGATGTGAAGGCGTCCTTCGAGGCCCCGTGCAAATACCCGGCGGGGCTGGCGTCTGACGGAGAGCATCTCCTCCTGGCCGACTGGCGCGAGGCCAGGATCTACCAGATCGGGCTCTCGGACGGGACGGTGGCCCGGTCCTGGGATGCCCCGACCTTGAAGCCCCACGGGCTGACCTACGCCCGGGGCCGGCTGTACGTTTGCGACGATCACACCGGCGGCGTCTACGCGCTCAATCTGGACACCGGCGTCGTGGAAAACACGTTCGAAGCGCCCGCCTCGAGCGCGGCCGGGCTGGCTTATGCCGATGGGACGTTGTTCATCCTGGCCAAGGGCAAGATCTACAGAGTGCTTCCGGAGGACGGGACCATCCTGGGCTACTTCGCCGTGCCGGATAAATCATGCCGCTGCCTGGCCCACGACGGCAGGTACCTGTGGGTCGGCAACCGGGTCAAGGATGAGTTCTACATGGTTGACCCGGACCCGCCGCAGGCGGGGAAGGTGGTGGCCATTCTCAAGGCCCCGGGGCCGTATCCGGCCGGAATTGTCTGGCTTGACGGACATCTCTGGAACGTCGATTTCCAGACCCGCAAAGTCTATCAGCTCGTTATCCGGGATGAACAAATGTACCACCTGTCGGACACCAGGCGGGCCCGGGTCGAGTACCTCTGGGCGCTGAACAACTACGGCCCCAAAGAGGTCACGGACGTGACCGTCAACCTGGCGGTGCCAATGGAGCTGCCTAACCAGAAGCTGCTGACGGACATCGACTACTCCATGCCGCCGTGCAAAACCGCCCGCGACCGCTGGGGGCAGCAGTGCGCCCTGTTCGAGCTGGACCGCGTCGCGGCGGGAACCAAGGCCACGTTGACCTACTCCCTGGAGGCCGAGGTTTCAGCCATCCGCTACCTGATCATCCCCGAGACCACCGGTACCCTGGACGACATCCCGGCCGACATTCGCGAAAAGTACACCGTTGACGGTTCGCGGTACCGCATCAACAGTCCCTACATGCAGGAGACGGTCAAGAAGATCGTGGGTGAGGAGAAGAACCCCTACTGGATCGCCCGCAGGGTATTCGACTTCGTCATCGATCATTTGAAGTACGAGATGGTCGGCGGCTGGGACGTGCCGGAGGTGGTTCTCAAGCGGGGCAGCGGCTCCTGTTCGGAGTACACCTTTACGTTCGTGGCTCTTTGCCGGGCGGCCGGCCTGCCGGCCCGGTATGAGGGCAGCATCGTCGTTCGCGGCGACGACGCCAGCATCGACGAGGCCTTCCACCGCTGGGCCCAGGTGTACCTGCCCGAGTACGGCTGGGTGCCGGTGGACGCCAGCAGAGGCGACGCCAAGTCCCCTGCGGACCAAGCCAGGGGCTTCGGCGAACTGAGCAACCGCTTCCTGATCACCACCCAGGGCGGCGGTGATTCGGAGTACCTCAACTGGGGGTACAACTGCTTCGCCAAGTACAAGACCACCGGGCATTGCAAGGTCGAGGAAGATCACTTCGGCTTCTGGGAGCCCATAGAACCCGCCGAATTCGTGCCCGGCGCCGGCTGAAACGTTCAGATTGACCGTCGATGCGTGCCTTTGGTACTATCGGCGCTGGGTAGTCCATCGGGAGTTCCCCAAACCATGCAGAGCCCTCCGCTGACCGTCGTGCGTATGCCCGAGCGATTCATCTCCGATGACACGCGGGTGATCACCCGGCCCTTCCTGCCCGGTGACCGGGGCCGCATCAAGCAGATCATCGACCGCGTGCTGCGGCTCTCCGAAGAAGAGGCCCATGCCCTGCTGGCCCAGGTCCTGGCCGACTTCGCCCCGCGGCACAAGGACATCGGCGACGTGTTCGAGGAACACTTCCGGCAGGTCGCGGACTGCCTCGACCCCGGGACCGAAATCTCGCGCCAGCGGAAGATGCTGATCGGGTCGTATTTCACCATGGAGTACTCCATCGAGTCGGCGGCCTTGTTCAACCCCTCCATCGTGCCGCACCCCGACCAGAGCGGCCTGCCCGAGGGGTCGATCCGGTTCATCATGAGTCTGCGAGCGACCGGTGAAGGGCACGTCTCCTCGATCGTCTTCCGCACCGGCGTGATCGACGTTGCGGGCGAGATATCCTTCGATCCGGCCAGCCGGTACGTCGAGCGGGCCCGAAAGGTCAAGGATCGCCTGCACGACAAGGAGAGGTTCTTCCTGAAACTGATCGAGATGGGGGGCTACAGCGACGCCGCACAGGTTGTCCTGGACAAGCTGGGTGAGCAGTTCACCTTCAGCGATCTGGTTGAGGCGATCGACCAGGCCAGGCAGACCCAGACCAACGGCGCCCAGCTTGAAGACGCGGCCGACAACATGCGCTGGCTGGCCCGGTCCAACTATCACCTGACCTTCCCGCCGGACTGCACGACGGCCGAGGTGGTGATCTTCCCGACTTCAGAAAACGAAAGCCGCGGCATCGAGGACGCCCGCTTCGTCCGGTTCACCGACGACGACGGCAGCGTCATCTACTACGGGACCTACACGGCCTACAACGGCATCCGCATCCTGCCCCAGCTTCTGGAGACCCCGAACTTCCGGGACTTCAGGATCACCACCCTCAACGGCAAGTACGTGCAGAACAAGGGGCTGGGTCTGTTCCCGCGGAAACTCGACGGCTGGTACGCGATGATCTCGCGGCTGGACGGCGAGAACATGTTTCTGATGCGTTCCACCAACATTCGCTTCTGGAACGAGGCCAACATCCTGCAGCGGCCCAAGTTCCCCTGGGAGTTCGTGCAGATCGGCAATTGCGGCTCGCCGCTGGAAACCGAGAAGGGCTGGCTGGTGCTGACTCACGGGGTGGGCCCCATGCGCCGCTACTGCATCGGCGCCATCCTCCTGGATCTGGAGGACCCCTCGCGGGTGATCGGCGAGCTGCATGAGCCCCTGCTGATGCCCAACGAGGAGGAGCGCGAAGGCTACGTGCCCAACGTCGTGTATTCCTGCGGGGCCCTGATCCACAACGACGAACTTATCCTGCCCTACGCCGTGTCCGATTCGGCCACCACCTTCGCCAGGCTCTCCCTGACCGAGCTGCTGGAAAGACTGTCGGCCTGAGCCGCCGCGACGCCCCGTCCCGCGACCTACCCTGCTGCACCCGGCGTTGACACCTCAACGCGCCATGCCTCCCCGCCGGCCGGTACCACTGCAACCTCGCAATCCAGAAACTCCCGCAGCACCTCGATGTTCGTCCGGGCGTGCTGCGAGGGCTCCAGCGTCTCGAACACACCTCCCCCGGCCAGCGCCATGGGCACCAGGAGCTGATCAGCCAGGTGTTCACCCACGGGCACGTTTGCAGCCAGATAGCGGCGAACCTCCCGGACCGCCCGCTGAGCCACCGTTTCAGCACGGACCCCGCGCTGCCCGAAGGCCGTAAACAGCTCGGTTACCTCCTCGCTCTCGATCTCGATGATCACTACGTTGCCCGGGCCGTGGGCCTCAGAGATCCGCTCGATGTGCAAGCACGACGCGTCCCAACCGAGCTCCTGCTGAATCACGCCCAGCTCCCGCTCGGCGATGTGCCGCGGCAGGTTGGCCACCACCGCCCGGGCCTGCTTCCGCCGGATCTCGCCCCGCCGGGTCAACTCGATCCGCCGCAGCCCGGCGCAGGGCTCGATCGTCAGGCGCATCTCCCCGCCGCCGGCCGGATAGAAACCGGGCCGTTCCAGCTTGGCCGTCACCCGCGGCCCCATCCGGTTCACAATCGGCAGAAAGGTCTTGGCCAGGAAGTCAAACGGCGGGGCAAACGGATTATGCGTTCCGCCCTCCAGCGTCAAGCGCGAGGGTCGCGAAGCCGTAAGCAGGGCCGGCAGCACGGCCTGCAAGACCAAAGCGGCCGACCCGGCCGTCCCTACCGAGAACTCATACTCCCCAGCCGTCACCGCACCCGGAACAAAAGTCAGCTCCATCGACCCGACCTCAGCCCCTTCGACATCGGCGTTGCCCACCCGCGCCGCCGCCTGGACGGCCGTCCGGTGTTGATGCCTCAAGCCCGGCTTGGCCCGTCCGGCCCGGATGTTGACGATCCGAAACGCCCGGCCGGTAACCAGCGACAGCCCCAGCGAGGTCCGCAGTATCTGCCCGCCACCCTCACCTCGCGACCCGTCGATGATCAGCATGCAAGCATCCGTCGGTCTGTTATCTGTGAGCATGGCCCGGGCAAGCGGAGTTCCCGCTTGCCCGGGCCGTGGTTTAACGACTATTCGTGCCGGTGTTGACTCCTTTACGGCTCCGCCGGCGGCGTCTGCTGGCCGAACACAATGAAGCTCGAGGCCGGCTTGTACTCCTCCAGCTCCGGCGCCAGCATGCGGTCGATCCGCGACTTGCAGGCCACCAGGTGGGCCTGCGAGGCGAAGTCGGCCTTGCCGGTTCCGATCACCTTGTCCAGCTCATCGGACAGCGTCTTCAGCGAATACTGCATCATGGCGTGCAGGTCGGGCGAGAGCACCCGGCCGGGCTTCTCGCGCACCAGCGGCTCGACCAGACCCAGGTATTCGCGCTGCAGCGACCGCCGGATGTCGGAGATGAACGGAGAGTTGTCCGTCCAGGTCCCCGACTGGACCTTGTTCAGGTCGGTCGCTCCGCCCCAGCAGCCCTGTTGAACTCGCTGGACGTACTCGGCCACGGTGAACTTGTCGCTGCTGGCGGTCTTGAGTTCCGCGTCGTGGATGCGGCGCAGCGAGTTGGGGAACAGCCGGTCGAACAGGTTCCACCACTGAAGCACGCCGATCAGATCGTGGACCGGGAAATCCATCGTGTAGCTGACGGACATCCCGCTATGCCACCAGCGCGACGGGGCCAGATGGTTCAACACCTCAGGCGGCGCGGAGAAGAACTGGTCGTTGAACAGGTGCTCTTCGACGAAGGCCAGGGCCGCCCGCTGTTGCTGGGGTTCAACCAGCTCGAAGGGCGGTTCTCCGTTCGCGTCGCCGCGGTGGCTGCGGTTGAAGTATTGCCCGCCGATGTAGCGCCCGACGTAGTCCAGCACTCTGGTTTTCTCGGACCACAAGATGATGAAAGCCCGGCGCAGGTGGTACCAGCTCTCCTGATCCTTGACCGCCCATTTCAGGATGGTGTCCATCCGCTTGTTGACCAGTTCCATGCGGGTATTGGCCCATTCGATCGGGTCGGCGGCCATGTCGAAGCGGTTGACCCGCGGGTCGGGAGCCAGGAAGGTGCAGTCCTCGTCGGTGGCGTAGGCCAGTTCGGGCTCGGTCCCCCGGGCGGCGATCTCGCGGAGCATCTTCTCCTCGCCCTTGGGCGCCGCTTTGAAGGACGGCCCGGAGGGGGCTTTCCCCGGCGTCGGGGGCGCTTCTCCGCCGGCCATCGCCGCCTGCATCATCTTCACCGCCTCGCCCGAAGAGAGCATCTCTTTGACCTCCGGCGGAAGCTGGTCGAGGACCTCCTTGGGAATTGAGTCCAAGTCGATGGAGATGCCGCCGCTCACCTGGACCGAAGTCTTGCCCTCGAACAGCTTGCCTTGAGGTTTGGCCGGTGCCTCAGCGGCCTTGGAGGCCTCTTCTTCGGTAGCTTCCTCCTTGGCCTCGCTCTTGTACGTTGCATCGAAGGGGCGATAGCCGTACTCGATCGCCCAGTAGTCGTAGGGCCCGATCGTCGGGGTGATGAAGTGCCCTTCGGTAGGCTTGTCGGCGAAGAACAGAACGGGGTTGTAGTCCATCACCGAGCCGCAGGTCGCCTGCCCCGTGGTCCTGCGCTTCTTGATCTCGTCCAGGGTGTAGATCGAACTGGCCTTGAAGTTATGCCGCAGGCCCAGCGTGTGCCCGACCTCGTGGGTGACCACTTCCTTGATCACGTCGTAGAGGAATCGGTCGATGACCTCCTTGGGCTGGCCGACGAGCATCGTCTGGGCCACCGCCATCTGGTGCTTCATGCCCTCGCAGTACTCGCAGACCTGGTGGCCTCGGCGGCGCATGCGCATCTTGACGGCCTCACGCAACCTGGGGTCCTCCAGATTGCCGAAGCTGAACTGTTCCCAGTCGCGCACCGGACGCCGCCACTGCGGGAACCGCCTCAGGAACTCCTCCAGGGCCGGGTCAGCCGCCTTCAGGGCCATCGCCTCCGAGCCGAGCATCCGCTCTGCGGTCCGCTCGAAGTAACGAACCATGGCGTCGTCGAAGATGATGTCCGCGTCATAGATCTCGCCGGTAAACGGATTGGCCCGGTGCGGGCCCATGGCGAAGCCGGCGCCGGTCACGATCCACCGGAAGAAGCTGTAGCGCATGTCCTCGGGGTCCAGGTCCTTCCATTCGTTGTCGTCGGTCTGCTGGCGGATCTCGACGGCATTGAGAAAGCCGACCTTCTCGAAGGCCTGGTTCCATTCCAGGATGCCGTCGCGCACCGCCCGGCGGAAGCGCACCGGGACCGTCTTCTCGATGTAGAAGGTGATCGGCTTCTTCGGTTCGCACAGCGGCAGGCTCGGGTCGCGCTTGACCAGGGGCCAACGGTCGACGTAGCGGTTGAAGATGTCCCGGGCGTCGGTCGGCTTGGACCAGTCCCGGTTGGTGGTCAGGAAGTAGCCCACCCGGTCGTCGGCTACGCGGGGGGTGTAGCCGCTTTTCGGCAGCTTCCAGAAGCTGTAGTGGACCAGCTTCTTGTCGTAGGACCCCGGCGGCGAGCGCCGGCTGACCGCCAGCTCCACCCCGATCTCGACGTTCAGCGGAAAGGTCTTGGGCTTGTCCGTCCACTTGCTCAGCGAGGCGTTGATCCCCCCGGCGGGTCCGCCCCCGATTCCGAAGAAGCCGCCCAGCATCGACATCCAGCCGATGTCCGCGAAGTCGCTCTTGAGCAGGGCCCCCAGGTCGATCAGCGGGTCGCCGTTGGGAGCCTTGGTGACCAGAGGAACAGCCACCCGGATGCGGTCCGGATAGGTCCGCCGGACCACGTCGCTGACCTCCTTGCTCTTGTCGATCACGAAGCGGGTCTCGGGCTCGATCAGCAGGAGCTGGCGGTCCTTCAACTCCCATTGCACCACGCGCTCATCGAGCGGAAACCCGGTGAAGAACCCGCCGCCCGAGAAGCTGGTCGAGAGCATGAACTTCTCGCCTAAAAAGCCGGTCGGTATCTGGCAGAGCAGCTTCTCCTTATCCTTGTCCTTGGCCTTGGGCGGATAGTACCAGAGGGTGAACAGCCCCTGGTCGGACTTCATGTCCTTGGTCACCTCTTTGAAGTCCGGCAGCTTTGCGGCCCCGGCCGGGGCTTCGATCTTCATCACTCCGCTCATGGAGCTGATGATGCTCTGGATGTCGAAGTTTTCCTCGCCCTTGGCCTGGGAATCATCCGCAACTGCCGGTGCGCCGCACCAGACTGCTGCGATCCCAAGCAACAACAATCGTCGGCCTGTTCGGCTCAACATGATCAGCCTCCTGTTCGTGTAGCTAGAGGAAGTACTAACCCAACCTCCGCCCGGACACCGCGTCCGGCGGTTGCAATCCGCTGTCCAATCCAGGGTCCAATCCAGGGACGTATGACTTATACGTAGTTACCCGGGTTTCGGTCTCAGTTGGCCGGTCAGCCGGTCTCATCAGGATCAGACGAGTGGCGCCCGCCGGGGTTAATCGCCTCGCCCGATCTCTCTCTCAAGGAGGCGGAAATGTTAACATCCTGGTCCCGAACCGGCTACAGACACGCATTCACCCGGCCCGCACGCACGCCCAGGCGGACGACTTCTTACAAGTCGGAATCCCCGGCTTTTCTTCCGCCAGGGCGGTCGGCTCTTGGCCCGAGGCTTATTTGGCCAGGTGTTCGTCGATCTTGGTCAATACGGAGACGAGTTCCCCGCCGCGCACCGGGCTGTGGGCCGAGTCGTAGGGCATGATCCCGGCGGCCACCAGCTCCTTCAGGGCGTAGCGCCGGTCCCCCAGGCCCCAACTGGCCAGCAGGTGCATGTTCAGCCCGCCGGGCAGGTTGCACGTCTTGTGGGTCATGTAGGCCAGCGTGCCCTTGTCGAGAACCTGGTCCGGTTGCAGGTTCCAAGCCTCGCGAACCACCCCGCGGCGCAGCAACTCAGCCACGCGCTCCTCGTGGGAGGTGTACTGCTCGGTGCCGTCGGCTGCCAGCAACATCGCCCGGCAGCCCTCCTCCACCGAGACCACCGGCACCGTGGCCAGGTAGTGCAAAAACGAGGTGCCGTCCAGCGTGCCGGGGTCCTGCTCCGGCTGATACCGGCGAACCGTCGAGCAGCCCGTGACAGCGGCGGTGAGACAGACCGACGCGAGCAACCACGCCGACAGCGACGAGCCGCGGACCTCAGTCCGCGCGGAGCGAAGTCCACGGCTCGGCCCCGTCGTGGACAAGAATCCGATCATCAGAAGCTCCAGGTCACGCCGACGAGCAGGAACGTCCGGGTGGTCCGATCGTCAAAGGCCTTGCCCGGGAAGAAGACCCCGTACCGCGCCGTCCAGGCCAAATCGGTGGTGATCTTCCAGTTGGCGAAGAAGTCCAGCTCCCAGCCCAGGTAGCCGGACTGCCGGTCGGCGGTGAAGTCCGAGATCGCCCCGGCCCGGTGATGCTTCCAGAACAGGTAGGCATCGCCGCCGATTTCCAGACCGGCCAGACGGCGGTCCTTGGGAAACGGGAAGAACGAGGCCCCGCCCCGCCAGGAGTGAATGTTGGACAGCCGCGGGGCCAGCGACAGACCGGTGTCGTGCCAGCCGAACCCGATGAAGCTGGTGTCCGTGTAATCCTCGCGGTTGCCGCCGACCGCATCGGTCGGGCTTAAAAGGCGGTCCTCATCCCCACTGGCGAAGAGATATTCGATCGAGGCCCGGGTGCGGTGCGGGTCGTCGAACAGATACTCGAGTTCGGTGTGGAACGCCCAGGCCCGGATCACGTCGCGCTTGGCGAACCGCCGGTGGCCGTAGCTTCGCCCCGTCTGGTAGACCCACTCCGTCGAGTAACGCAGATGTTCGCTCAGTTCACCCTCGGAGCCCAGCCCGACGTAGAAGGAGTCGTAGTCGTAACCTTGCAGCGGATGGGGCACCGTGTCGTGGTTGTGGTCGTTCTGCCACAGGACGTAGGCGAAAGGCTCGTGACGATCGAACCCCAGGTAGCGCCCCTCGACCCCGAAGAACGCCCGGCGGGTGCGGGTGGTGTAGCGCGAGCGGTCGAAATCCTCGAAGCTGCCCACGGTGCGCCCGATGATGCCGGTGAGCCGGACGTCGGCCGTCTCAGCCCGGAGCTGCACGTGGTCCAGCGGGAGGGAGAACGCATAGCCCGTGCCAAAACTGACCAGGTCCCGCCCGATCTTGAACTGGAGGTTGTACGGGGCTTTTCGCCCGCCATAGGCGCTCAGGGCGTTGCCCAGATCGAACTGGTAGTATCCGCGTTCGAGGTTCGGCCCTTCCCAGTCGTCGTCGTTGCCGTCGAAGGAGTCGCCGGTGTTGAAGTCCAGGTAGCTCATCCGGGCCCGGGCGAATATCTCGTGGGCCCCTTGGTCAAAGGTCAGCCGCGTCCAGAGGCGCAGATCGTTCAGCCGGTAGGTCCGCGAACTGTTGACCCCGTCGTCGTAGAGGAACAGGTGCAGGCTGTACCACCCGCCGTAGTCAAAGGTCATCCGCTGGCCGGGCGGCAGGGCCTCCCGCAGTTGCTCCTGGATCTGCTCCTCGATGAGACGCTGCTGGTTCAGGAAGGCGTCGGGCTCCCGGCCGGCGGAGGCGGGCTGGGCGAACAGTGGGGGGGCTGCCGCCAGGACCGCCCCGGCCCAGCACAGCGCCATCCGTGCACCAGGACCCTTCAAGCGTGACACCAGCCCATGTCCCCTTAGTTAGCGCCGGCGGGCATGGTGGCACCGGGCGGGCAAAAGATCAAGGCCTTGGTCGCCGCAGGTAAAAAATGAGCTCCGCGCCTCTCGGGGAAGAGACACGGAGCCGTTGAAAGGGGACACGACAGCTTCCACCTCCTTTATAGGATTGCCAAATCCCTGAATCAAATCGGCATTCTGAAAACTTTAGCAAAAACCCGCTTTCTCAAGCCGTCGGGCCCAAATCCGGCCCAGTTGGAGCACTGGCAGGCCAGCCATATTCAGCAGGGATTTAGGAAAGCCGCCCACTCCGGAAGATGGCCCACAACAGTCCGATACCCAGCACTCCGGCGAACAGGTACCCGACCACGCCGAACCAGGCAGGCGCAATCCCAGAACGCTTATTTCCGGGTCCGCCGTGACGACCATCGAACTGCCCACGATGATGGCTCCGATGACCACCGAAAACGACAGGCGGTTGCTCGACCGGTCCATCTCGTTCATCAGGTCTTTGAGGCGTTCGTGGCGGACGTTGAGCTGCCATTGCCCCCGGGCCAGGTGGCGAAGGGCCGAGCGCATCTGCTGTGGGGTGTCCCGCAGCAGCCCCAGCAGGTTCCAGGCGACTATTCCCATGAACCGGGCCAGCCGGGCCGGTGAGACCTGTTGCCGGATCAGCCGTTTCAGCCGCGGGCGGAACAAGGCCACCAGGTCGAACTCGGGATCGAGCTGCAACACAAGGCCCATCGCCGTGCTCAGCGTCTTGAGCACCAGCACCAGGTCGCGCGGGATGGCTACGTCGTGCGCCCGCATGACCGCGGTGGCCTCGTGCAGGACGGTCACCAGGTCCAGCCGCTTGAGCGGCAGCCCATAGTACTTGTCCACCAGCACCCGCAGGTCGCGGGCCAGTTGCCGGGTGTCCGTCTCAGGCCCCAGAGCGTTGAGGTCGGCCAGGATGCCGACGATGAAGTCCGTCTCCCGGTAAACGGCCGCCACGAGCATGGCCACCATCTTGGTGGCCAGATCGTCGGTGACGGTGCCCACCTGCCCGAAGTCGATCAGCCCGATCTGTGCCGGCGGCCGGACCAGGATGTTGCCCGGGTGCGGATCGGTGTGGAAGCTGCCCACCTCGAAGAACTGCTTGACGTAGAGGTTGGCCAGCCGGGAGGCGAGCAGCTTGCGGTCGAAACGCCCGTCCGGCGAGGTGAAGACCACGTCTAGGTTCTGCCCCTCCAGCGCCTCCAGCGTCAGCACGTTCGGGCCGGACAGATCCCACCGCGTCAGGGGGATGCGGATGTGCGGGTCGTCGGCGAAGGCAAGCTGGAGCCGCGTCGTACTGGAGGCTTCATGGGTGAAATCCAGCTCCCGCAGCAAAGCCTGCTCGAATTCTTCCACCAACATCCGTGGTCGATAGAGCCGCGATTCCGGTATCAGGCTCTCCATGGCCTCCGCCAGTTGTTTGAGCAGGAACAGGTCGAGGCGGATCGGCTCCTCGATGTCCGGGCGCTTCACCTTGACCACCACCTCGGTCTCGTCGGCGGTGACCGCCCGGTAGACTTGTCCGATTGAGCCGCTGGCGATCGGTTCCTGGTCGAAGGATGGGAACAGTCTCTCCACCGGGGCGCCGAGTTCCTGGCGGATGATCTCCAGCGCCGCCGCCGTCTCGAACGGAGCGACCCGGTCCTGCAAGGCCTTGAGGTCCGCGAGGAGGTGTTGCGGGACGAGGTCGGGGCGGGTGGTGGCCATCTGGCCCAGCTTGACGAAGGTCGGCCCCAGCTCGTTGCACACGGCGACCAGGCGCTGCCCGACGGTCATGGCCTTGTCAGGCTCGCCCGGCCCGCGCCGGCCGCGGCGCCGCACGGGTGCGAAACGCCGCAGATTCATCCGATCCATCAGGTGGCCGAAGCCGTGCTGAGTCAGAACCGTGACGATCCGCCGAAGACGCTGCAGACTCCGCACACTTCTCACCAGTCGGAATGCGTTCATCGGAGCTCCTCGGGTTCCGCCTGCCGCCGGCGCCGCAGAGGTGCACGATACGCGGTTTTCGGGTGCGGAGCTAACGCAAAGTATGCCCCCGGCCTGCTTTCTGCCAACAATGCATTTATTACACCGACAGCGCTCTGTTGCTGTCACACTGGAGGTTTTATAAAGAGCCGCACCCGCTTTTTTCTGCTGTTTTTCCTTGAATGCACGGGGCTGCTCCAGTATAAAAGGGCTGGAGTTGAAGCTCATCTGGAGGGTCAAGGCGAGGACGGAAGCGGCAATTCACCTTCCCGAGCCAGGATTCTGTGCGGTTCGCCTACGGGACGAACGGGGTAGTATTCCTAAGATTCCTGGGGGACTGCCGTTCCGAAGGGGGCTACAGTTAGGTTAGGAGAACAAAGGTCAAGAATAGGGAGAGGGTATTTCGCGCCTGATGGTGCGTGAGCCGACTCCTGGAAGGTGGTATGGTTCTATCGGCACCGGGCGCGAGCGTATTCGTTGATCGGGCTTGCTGCCTGAAGCGGGAAAGAGCGATCCCACGCGTTACCCGGCCTTGGTGAACCGGAACTCCCCATCCGGTTGTGGTGGCTGACGAGGCGGGGTAGAATCGGCGGCGGGTGTCCGTTACAATTGAGCTTGAAGCTGCCGCTCGGAATCCGGCCAAGACGCGCAGTGGTGGTTTCCGAGGATGCGTGTGTTTTTTAGGAGAAGTCAAAGATGAGAGTAATGCGTTTGACAGCGTTGGTGACCATGTGCTGCGTGACGGCGGCCATGGCTCAGACGAACTTGACCTACACGGTTTCGTCGGATGCTTGCGGCCAGACCGTGGAGCCAGGTGCCGCGGTAGACTACACGATCGAAGGACTGCTCACCGACGCGGTCCAGGGCCTGGCTCTGTTTGGCGTTGACATGTCGGTCCTCGGTGGGCCGGTCGCGGTGGACCTCAGCACCGCCACTACGGTTTACCCCGGCGCGGACGTCGATCCGTGGTTTGTCTACCCCGACGGGTTGAACAACCCGCCCGGCCCCGGCGAGGATCCCGACGAGTTTGGCGGGGTGCCCAGAGACGATGGCGGGGGCGGCATGATGCTCAAGCAGATCGGCGGGGGGCAGAACACGATCAACAACGAGACCCACGCTGCCGCTCCGATCGGCGACGTGCAGACCGGCGTCGGTATCACCACGGCCACCCTGGCCTACGGCACGCTGACCATGCCGATGGACGAGGGCACCTACACCATCACCCTCGGCGAGGGCTTTGCCAACGACATCATCGACGATCCGGAGGACGACGTCTATCCCACGGGCGCGATCGAGAGCTTCACCTACGAGCAGTGTAGCATCACCGTGGCCGTAGTTGCGGTCCCGCTCGTAGGGGCCGAGTCCTGCATGATGCACGGCGCCTACGAGGGTTGTGTCGATCTGTTCACCACCAACATCGAGCCGCGGGCAGCCGGTTTGACCGAGATCAAGTTCACCGCGGAGAGCGCGGTGACCACCGTCGATGCGTCCGTCGAGTGCTGGGGCGGGACGGCGCCGGGCGTCGACAGCGTGGGCGTCGCCGGCACGGTGGTCACGGTCACGTTCGACGCCACGCTGCCGGATGAGGCCTGCTGCCGGGTCACGCTGACCGGCGACGTGGACGAGCCCTTCGACGTCCGGCGGTTGGCCGGGGACCTGAACCAGAGCAACCTGGTTGAGATTGGCGACCGGGACGCCGTCAAGAACGCGATCGGCCAGGTAATCGATGCGAGCAACTTCACCAAGGACCAGAACGCCAACGGCATCATCGAAGTTGGTGACATGGACTCCATCACCAACAAGA